>Ga0210057_1009153_pt1 | contig 11536 bp, 9 predicted proteins | sample CryGeyCG2114_010_2_FD_183968 | JGI IMG/M metagenome (GOLD analysis project Ga0210057, IMG submission 183968) | Groundwater microbial communities from aquifer - Crystal Geyser CG10_big_fil_rev_8/21/14_0.10 (SPAdes) (version 2) | ecosystem: Environmental > Aquatic > Deep subsurface > Groundwater ...
TAATATTATCACCATAAACTTCGTCTTCAATAATTCTTAACTTACGCGAAATATAATTAGTAATATTTTTTGTATCTTTATATAAAACTTCCAACACTCGGTACAGCACATAACCCGCATCTTTACTAAAACACGCTTTGCGATAACCAATACTATTTTGTATTTTATAATATATATCACGCATTGGCTTAAATTTGCCTTTCTGAATAGTTATCAAAAAATCCTTGCCTAAAAATACATCCAATTCCATAAAATCAACCCGACCGGTTGCCCGATGTAAAATTGGAAAATGCAATACTAAAAATAAATAATTTTTATAGACATCCACCTTTGATTCTTCCGCTTCGCCTTGAACATCTTTAATATCCAATGGATGAAATTTATATTTATCTTTTAATAATTTTAAACTTACATCATCTAATTCATTAACATGATGCCAAATAATTTTATTGTGTTGAATTGTTTTTATTGACATAACTATATACTAGATTAATAACCAAATATTCTTAACAACACCCAGGCTAAAATTCCTAACCCGATACCACCACTTAACTGCCCCCAACTATGTTTTTTTTGTATCCATCGCGACCAACATACTAACGGTACGGTTATTAATAACCATAAATAAGCTTGCCCAAAAAGTTGGCTCATAAATAAAATAAAAGTTACCAAAGCTAAACTGTGATTACTAATTTTCCAGTAAAGATTGATTACTAGCACTAACACATTCAAAATAATCCCAATAAACAATAATACCAATATTAATTTGGGGCCAGCCAATGACCAACCTAAAACTAAACCCATAATCCAATAAAATAAAATAATTAAAATAAATGGTGTGCGATTCTCTTTTTTAGTAAAATCAATATCTATTTTTTCTACTTTTTTAACCCCTAACCATAAAGTTGCCAACGGCATCACTCCCAAAAATAAGACTAGGCCAACTCCCCAAAGCCAATGGTTATAACCACCTAAATATTGAGAAAATAAAATCATAACACCAAAAATAGTCAACAATAAAAAAGGCTCACTTAATCTAGAAAGAATATAAGCAATTTTTAATTGTTCTTTTTTATATTTTTTGAATAACCTCATAAAATATCTAATATCTAATATCTAATATCTAATATCTAATATCTAATTAAAGTATATCACATTTCTATTTAATCATGTATAAATATATCGGCACATCTTCTTCTCCGGGTCTATCAACTTTAATTGGCTGCCAACCCGGCAAGGCAAAACTATAAGAAATAACCTTAGCACCTACTTTTAATTCATTCTTTAATTTTAATTGCAATTTACTCTTCACCGAATGAGGCATACCAAAAAAATATACTACATCAGCTGCTGACAAATTTTCTCTAAATAAATCTTTAAATTTAAAATTTATTTTTTTATTTCTAGAAAATATTTTTTTTAATTCGCATATTAACCATAATGGCCAGGTAATTTCAACACCTACACCTTTAGCTGCAGAATTTTTAGTCATATAAATTACTACTCGACCATCACCACAACCTAATTCATAAAAATTTTGGCCAGCTTCTAAATCAGCTAATCTTAAAATACGTTGCAAGTCTTTTTTTCTAGCTGGCACAAAAGGCGCCAAAGAAATAGAGCTCCAAGCCAAAGTTAATAAAATTAAACCCACAAAAATTGAAAACAAAAACAACCAAATATTTATCATAAAAAAACTCTAAATAATAAATAATAAACTAATGTTTTAATGTTTAGATGTTTTAATGTTTAGATGATCGTGCCTCCACCTAAGCAAATATCTCCTTCATAAAATACTGCGAACTGACCAGCCGCAATACCTTCATCTTTAACATTAACTAAAACTACTTCTAGTTTATCATTCTTTAAAAATTTAATTTTACAATCATACATTGCCGCTCCATGCCTAACCTTAACCTGTAATTTTTTAACCTTAGGTTGCTCCACAATCCAATGTAAATTACCCACTACAAATTTGTCTTTAGCTTGTTCAATATTTTCCTTGCTATCAGCAATATAAATAATATTTTTGGCGATATCTTTTTTAATTACATACCAGGGGCCACCAGATAATTTGATATCTTTTCTTTGACCAATCGTATAATACCAAAAACCGTCGTGTTCACCCACTTGTTTACCAGTTTGATAATTTATAATCTGTCCTAGTTTAATACCCAAATGTTCTTTAATAAAATCTCGATATTTAATTTTACCTAGGAAGCAAATGCCTTGGCTGTCTTTTCTGTCTTTATTTGGTAAATTAAATTTTTGTGCCAAAGCCCTAACTTCTTTTTTAGTTAATTCACCTAGTGGAAATAACGCTCGACTTAATTGTTGCTGATTTAAAAAAGCCAAAAAATAAGTTTGATCTTTGATTGGATCTGGTGTTCGTTTTAAATAAAACTTTTTATTTTCTTCAATCACTCGTGCATAGTGTCCGCTGGCTACTTTATCAAATTTATTACCAATATAATCATAAAAAGCACCAAATTTAACACGTTGATTACACCAAATGTCTGGATTAGGAGTTAAACCCAAACTAACTTCTTCAATAGCATTTTTAACTACTCGTTCCCAATACTGTTTTTGCAATGGCACAATCTCCAAGGGCACTTTCAACTTCTCACAAATTTTTTCTACATATCTTAAATCATCCTCCCAGGGACAACTACCCAAATGAGAAAACTTATCCTCCATCCAAATTTTTATATAAAAAGCAGTGACTTGATGACCTTGATCTTTTAATAATTTCAAAGCCACCGAACTATCTACACCACCACTTAATAACATTGCGACTTTCATTAATTTAATAATATTTAATTTTTACTTCTTGTTAATTGTTAATGTTATTCTAACCTAAATAACTTATTTAATCAAAAAAAATAAGGTGCCAATATTATTAGCACCTTATTATGTTTTTACGATTCAATCGGTAAAAAACGTACTTTATCAACAAGTGTGAGCTTTTCCATATCATCTTTAAAATCGTTGTTTATTTTTGGAAAAGTTCCCAAAACAATTATACCTCTAGATAAACTTTTGCTTTTTAAAAAAATGCCCTGCCCCATGTTAAACATAAAATTACTAACCATGGCATCATCGATTGGTAAAGTTTTAAATTTAATTTCTAGAAAATAACCCTCAGGTATAGCTGGCATACTGCCTCCTTTTTAATGTTTGTTATTTATTTTTATATTGTTAATTGTTAATTGTCAATTGTTTCTAATATTTAAACATAAATTTTATAACTTGTCAAATCATTTGTTAATAATATCTAATATCCAATATCTATGAGCGTAGTAAATAAATATCTTAATTATAAATTTTAATCAAAATATTAAAAATTGGAAATTAAATATTATTCATAAAATTAAACGCCCTAATGAAATATCTTCATAATTCTAACTCATTGCTTATTACTCATAATTTATTATTTGTGATTCTTAATTCTTCTCAACTATCTTATAGACCAAATCATTAGCTCTTGCTCGTTGTTCAACTTTAACGGCTATTATATCACCTTGCTGAGCTATCTTAATTTTTTGATGTTCCATTTCCATTGATTCAATCTTTTTATTATAAACTCCAGTTGTTGGCCCTTCAATAATAATTTCATCTTTAATTTTTAATTTTTTATTAGCTTGTATCTCAATTTCCGCTACACCAATCTTAGAATAATAATGCATTACTCTCCCCAGATGTATTTTTCTAACCGTTGCTTGACTGCCATAATTATGAGTCCATTGATTAATTGGTTTACCCAAATAAAATCCGTCACCAAATCCACGATTATATACCGTTCCTAAATCTACTAATAACTTCTTTTTTAAATCTTCAAATTCTTTCTTATTTAATTTTAATTTATTATTTTTAATTCTAAAATAATAATCAATAATTTCTCGATAAACACTGGTAACTCTTTTAACATATTCTGGGCTTCGATTTCTGCCCTCAATTTTAAAACAATCAATCCCCGCTTCAATTAATTTTTCAATAAAGGGTAAAGTACACAAATCTTTTGGGCTCAACACATAATCTTCTCCTAATTCAAACTCTTCATTCCCATCAGTTTGTTTGATTAAATACTTACGTCGACACGGCTGCAAACATTCACCCCGATTAGCTGATTTACCATAAATAAACTGGGACAAAAAACATCTCCCTGATTCGGAAACACACATCGCCCCATGAATAAAAATTTCAATTTCAATATCAGTTTGTTTTTTTATTTCTTTAATTTGTTCCAAAGAACACTCTCGGGCCAATACAATTCTTTTTATACCTAATTTCTTATAAAATTTTGCTGCCATTGAATTAGCCACACTGGCTTGAGTACTTAAATGAGTTTCTAAACCTAACTTAACCGCTTGTTCTACTACTCCTAAATCCCAACAAATTACCGCACTCACCCCAGCAGTTTTAGCTTTTTTTAAAATTATCTCAATTTGTTTTAATTCATTTTCATAAATAATTGTGTTCAAAGCCAAATAAGTTCTAACTTTATATTGCTGACAAATTTTTACGACTTTTTTTAAATCTGCTCCTGTAAAATTTTTAGCACCCGCTCTCATATTAAAACCACGTATACCAAAATACACCGCGTCACAACCACCAGCAATCGCTGCCTGCAAACTAGTAAAATCTTGAATTGGAGATAATAATTCTGGTTTTTTTAAATTCATATAATTAAATACTTACAAAGACAGGTTTGCACCTGTCTTCAAATAAAATTATAAATATACTTAATTCACTTAATTTATTTACTAGCTAATTTTATTCTCCCAATACTTCTTTAATTCTCTCAACCACTTCAGCTAAACTGAAATCAACTTTACCAAATAACCAACTACTCCCAAAGAAACCCCTTCACTAATTTTACTAGTATCTGACAATTGTGACAAAATTAAAACTGGAACTTCTTTAGTTTCTTCATTTTCTCTTAATTCCTTTAACACCGTCATACCATCTTTTTTGGGCAACATTAAATCTAATAAAATTAAATCAGGAATTAATTCCTTGGCTTGATTTAAGCCAGCTTCACCATCATAAGCTGTTATGGCATCATAACCAGCATCGGTTAGACCAGTTTGCATAGCATCTGCAATTGCTTGTTCATCTTCTACAATGAGTATTTTTTTGCTCATAGTAATAAAATTATTTAATAATTTAATAATATTCTTAATTCGTAATTCATAATTCGTAATTCGCTATTTATCCCAACACTTTCTGAACATTTTTTTTGATATTTTCTACTGACTCATTTGATTTAACTAAACAGAAAACTGCTCCCATCTCAGCACATTTTTCAACAGCATCAGATAAATTAGTTAATACAATTACTGGAGTATCTTTAACTTCGTCATCGGCTTTAATTCTGGTTAATAAAGTAAAACCATCAATTTTAGGTAATACTAAATCCAATAAAATCATATCCGGTTTAAAACTTTTAATTTTTTCCCAACCTATTTCCCCATCAATGGCCGTCTCAATCCTATAATCCTCATCTTTAAAATTGTCCAGTAAAGCTTGAATTAAAGTCTGTTCATCTTCAATTATAAGTATCTTCTTTTTCATAGTTTTAAAATTATTTAAATAAAAAGTCTACATTAATTATACCACCAAATTATCAATTTTGCCAAATTAATTTGGCTACATTCCAAAATTCACCCATATTTTGTTCTTTTTTTAGCCAATACCACCATTCTACTCCCCATAAATAAACTTCATCAAATCCAGCCCGCTTAACATATTCTAAGTTATTTTCAAAATCATTCCGATTAAATAAATTTAACTGCTCTTTCAAATCCATTTGAGTTATATTCTTACCAGTACTCCACGGCTCAGCTTGTAATTCTGAAACAATTATTTTATCTAAATTATATTTTTTTTGAATTTTATTGGCCTTATAATAATAATAAGCTGGTGGCCAGGGATAACGCCAGACACCAATATATTTATTCCATACTACTTTATACATAGTTGTCCCAAAAATATCAGCTACACTTGCCGCTTCTTGCCAATCAGATAACTCCCCAGTATCAGTAACTATCACTGGCCGTTCATCTAATGATTTAACTAACTCAATTTCTTTTTTAAGAAATTCTAAATCAGCTTTTGGACATTCTCCAAATAAATCTAATAAAGGTTCATTCTCAACTTGCCAAGCTTTAATATTTTCATATTTTTTAAAATGCTCTACCATTTTTTTTAACATTTCTAATAACTCCGCTTGCTGTTGCTCTTGACTTAAATCTTTTAACCAACTCGGCTCATGACACTCTGGCCACCTGGGAGTGCGTCGACCAATTGCTAAAATAATATTAATATCTTTTTTACGTGCCTCTTCAATCATCCATTCAAAATCAGCAAAATTATAATAGCCATTATCCTCTTCAATTAAATCCCAATGCGCTGCCAATCTTATATTTTTAACTCCCAAATTATTTATTATCTCCCAATACACCTCTGTCCAATCCAAACCCAATTCTTGGCTAGCATACTTATGACTAAAAGTTACCCCAAAAACTACTTCTTTATTTTTAGAACTAAAATCAAGGCTACTAATAATTAACCAAACAAACATCAAAAAAGCTACAATCATAATTAAAGCAAAAATAATTCTGCGTTCAATTTTCTTAGTCATAAAAATTCTAATTTCTAATTTCTAATTTAATTATACCAAATCAACTAATAACTCACAATCAACTCTCAGTAAACAGCAATAAACTTAAATAAATACTAAAATTTTTGCAATCTCTCCAAGAGTGCTATAATATAATAATATTAGATACTTTAAATATTAAATATTTTATTAGAAATTGTAATTTGTAATTTTCTTAATATGTCTTTTGTCCACCTTCACGTCCACTCACACTATTCAATTCTTGACGGTATTGCTAAAATTCCTGATTTAGTAACCCGCGCCAAAGAATACAATATGTCAGCTCTAGCCTTAACTGATCACGGTGTTATGTATGGTGCTTTAGAATTTTATAAAACTTGCCAAGCCGAAGGTATTAAACCTATTGTCGGCATGGAAGTTTATATTGCTCCTCGTAAATATACTGACAAAAAACCAGGTGTCGACACTAAAATTAACCATCTACTACTATTGGCTAAAAATGAAACCGGCTATAAAAATCTCATTCAATTAACCACCCTAGCTCACTTGGATGGTTTTTATTATAAACCTAGAATTGATACTGAACTACTAACTAAATATTCTGCTGGCCTAATTGCTGCTACCGCTTGTCTCAAAGGTAAGGTACCTCAATTACTTTTAGAAAATAAATATACTGCAGCCAAACAAACTGCTTTAAATTATCAGAAAATATTCGGTCCAGAAAACTTCTATCTTGAATTAGAATATCATCCAGAAATTCCTCAACAAAGTGAGGCTAATCAACTTTTAATTAAATTATCCAAAGATACTGGCATTCCACTGATTCTAACCAGAGATAGTCATTATTTGAATAGTGACGACGCTGAAGCCCAAGACGCTATGGTCTGTGTCCAAACAGGTAAAACTATTCAGGATGAAAAAAGACTCAACATGTCCAAACTTGATCTCTCTTTTACTAATGAAGCCACCATGGTTAACTATGCCCAAAAATTAGGTTGCCCCGAAGCTATTACTAATACTCAAAAAATCGCTGATGCCTGTGATTTAAAATTAGATTTAACAACTTGGCATTTTCCAAAATTCGATTTACCTAACGCTACCACCAGTTCAGCCTATTTAACTAAATTAACCTATGCTGGCCTTAAAAATAGAGAAGGTAAAGTTACTACTGAAGACAAACAACGTCTTGACTATGAATTAGATATTATCATTTCTAAAAAATATGACAATTATTTTCTAATTGTAGCTGATTTTATGAATTGGGCCAAAGACCAAAAAATTATCGCCACCACTCGTGGTTCAGCTTCTGGTTCTCTAGTTTCCTATGCCTTAGGTATTACTTCAGTTAACCCCTTACGTTTCAACTTGCCTTTTGAAAGATTTTTAACCAAAAAAAGACCAACCCCGCCTGATATTGATTGTGATATTCAAGATTCACGTCGTAATGAAGTTATTAATTATGTTCGCAATAAATACGGTTACAATAAAGTCGCTAATATTGGTACTTTCGGAACTATGCAAGCTCGAGCTGCTGTTAGAGATATTACCCGAGTTATGGCTTTACCTTATGCCTTAGGCGATAAAATTGCCAAAATGATTCCCCAAGGCCCCCAAGGCACCCATATAGATATTGCCAAAGCTAAAAAAATTAATTCCGAATTAAATGCACTCTATGAAACAGATCCAGCTACCAGGAAAATCCTTAATTTAGCTCAAAAAATTGAAGGCTGTGTACGTCATATTTCAGTTCATGCAGCTGGGGTAGTTATTGCTCCTTCTAAACTAACTGATTATGTACCTTTACAACGTGAACCTAAAGGTGAAGAAGTTATTACTCAATATGACATGCATTCCATTGATCCCAATGTAGAAAAAGAGACAGTCGGTTTACTTAAAGCTGATTTTCTAGGTATCCGCAATTTAACTATTTTAGGTTTAGCTGTAGAAATTGTTAAACATACCAAACAAACTGAAATTAATTTGGATAAAATTCCTTGGGATGATAAAAAAACTTTTGAGCTACTTTCAAGTGGTCGCACTATGGGAGTCTTTCAACTTTCTAGTTCTGGCATGACCAAAAATCTTATCGATCTAAAACCAGACAATATCTATGATATTATGGCGATGGTAGCTTTATATCGTCCAGGCCCGATGGAAATAATCCCTGAATATATTAAACGTAAAAGAGACCCGTCTTCAGTTACTTATCCTCACCCTAAACTCAAAGATATTTTAGAACGTACTTTTGGGCTATTAATCTATCAGGATGATGTTATGTTAACCGCCATGACCTTGGCTGGCTATGATGCTGAGGAAGCCGATAAGTTTAGAAAAGCCATGGGTAAAAAAATAAAAGAGCTCATGCAAAAACAAAAAGAAAAATTTATTTCTGGTTGTATTGCCAATGGACTTAACGAAATTAAAGCTAGAGAAATTTGGGGTTATATTGAACCTTTCGCCGGTTATGGTTTTAATAAAGCTCACAGTGCTTCCTATGCTGTCGTCGCCTATCAAACAGCTTATATGAAAGCCAACTATCCGGCTGAATTTATGGCCGCCCTGATGACTGCCGAATCAGGCAATTCTGATAAAATAGCTGAGGCCGTAGCTGAATGTAATAAAATGGGTATTGCTGTACTTCCACCAGATGTTAATGCCTCTTTAGATAATTTTACGTATATTTCTGATAATGAAATTCGTTTTGGCTTAGCTGCCATTAAAAACATTGGCAGTGATATTATTGAAACCATTACCCAAGAACGTAAAAAAAATGGCCCCTATACTACTTTGGAAAAACTGTTAACTCGAGTTCATTCAAAAAATTTAAATAAAAAATCACTTGAGGCTTTGATAAAAACTGGCGCCATGGATCAATTGGGTGAACGCAACCAAATGCTCAGTAATATCAACAAAATTCTCAGCTTCATTAAAACTAACGAACATGAAATAAGCACTGGACAATTTTCACTCTTTGGCAGTAAAGGCAAAGCTCATAGTATGACGCTTACCCTAGAACCAACTGAACCAGTTGAAGAAAAACACAAACTTCTTTGGGAAAAAGAACTTTTGGGCTTATATGTTTCTTCTCATCCCTATAAACAAATCTCCGGCCATTTTGAAAATCACACAGCTAATTGTAAAAGTATTTTAGACAAAGAATATCTACCAGGCACCTTAGTAAGTGTGGCTGGCATCATTTCCAATGTTCATAAAATTTTTACCAAAAAAAATGAACTTATGATGTTTGTTGAGATTGAAGATTTAAGTGGCTCTCTAGAATTAATTATCTTTCCTCGCCTACTGCAACAAAATCCTAGCATCTGGGAAGAAGATCATTTTATTTTTGTGACTGGAAAAATATCTGACAAAGATGATACCCCTAAAATTTTAGTTGAAAAATTTATTGCCATTAACAGTGACAACCCAGCTAGCACCATTAAAGAAATTGAAGCCAATGGCACCGCTGGTAATGGCCAACGTCGTTCATTTAATATTTACGTCAGTATTGATAATAAAAACTTTAATATTGAATTACATAATAAACTTAAAACAATCTTCACCGATAATCATGGCAAAAATAAGGTACATTTTATAGTCGTCCAAAACGGCTCAACACGCACCATTGCTACTAATTTTTATATTGATCTAAATCAACAAGTTAAAACTGAAATTGAAGAGCTTGTCGGCCCAGATAATATTACTAAAAAAATAGTTGAATTGTCATAAAAAAAATTAATTGCTACTCTGCTCATATACTTAAATACCTGTATCTTTAATGTTTTCCAATTGACAAAAAACCCACAAAAACCTATACTTAATATATAAATAGTTTAAATGATGAGGAAAGCCATTTAAACGAGTCCCGCTTAGCGGGAACCTATACTTTAATTTAAATAATTTAATAAAAATATTTAAAAATTATTTAAATTTGAGACTAATTCTCAAATTTATCAGTTAAAAATTAAAAATTTTAAATGTATGCCTCAACCACAAAAAGAGATTACTACTCGTAGTAACCCGCCTCACAGTTCCTATAAACACATCTCTATTATCTTTATGATTTTAGCTGTTTTACTTATTCTAGGAGTAACCTATTTGGCGCTTTCTAAAGTAACTATTACTTTACATCCATCTGATGAAAAAATTACCCATCAATTTGATCTGTTAATCTATCAGGAAATCCCAACCGTAACAGCTAACTATCCTATGATTCAAGGTAAAATAGCTTCATCCACAAATGAAATTACTCAAAACTTTTCAGTAGCTGAAGGAGAAACCGTAGATGCGCTGGCTACTGGTACAGTCACTCTTTATAATGATCGTGAAACTGCTCAAACTCTAGTGGCCACCACTCGCCTACTATCACCAGAAAATATTCTTTTTCGTCTTAAAGAAAAAGTTATTGTTCCAGCTCACTCAACTTTAGTCGCTGAAGTCTATGCTGATGAAAAAGGTATTACCGGCAATATTGAACCTACCAGCTTTATTATTCCTGGTTTAAATGAATCATTACAAACATTGGTTTATGCTAAATCAGAAACTCCCATGACTGGTGGTACTAGACAAATTGGTATGTTAACCCAAACTGATATAGACCAAGCTACGACTGAATTTGGCAAAAATGATTTAGCTAATCTATTAGCTCAATATATCGATGACATTGATAATATGACTTTGATTGACACTGCCATTGAAACTTCTGGTATAAACTTAGCAGAAAAAATTGGTGAACAAGTAGATAATTTTACTATGACTGGACAAATTAGTTTAAATGCAATTTTTGCTAACAAAAATGATATTTTAGAAATAGCCAAAAACGAAATAGAAAATAATAATACCAATGGAAGTTTTGTCAGCGTCGACCCATCCAGTCTAACCTATGAACTTAAAACTTTAGATACTGAACAACAAATA
>Ga0210057_1009154_pt1 | contig 11535 bp, 10 predicted proteins | sample CryGeyCG2114_010_2_FD_183968 | JGI IMG/M metagenome (GOLD analysis project Ga0210057, IMG submission 183968) | Groundwater microbial communities from aquifer - Crystal Geyser CG10_big_fil_rev_8/21/14_0.10 (SPAdes) (version 2) | ecosystem: Environmental > Aquatic > Deep subsurface > Groundwater ...
CCACAGGTAAAGATAACCCATCAGTTTTGCTTTTCCCCAACCGGTAGAGATTGCATACACAAACATTCCTAGCTCGACCAGTAAAAACGCAGGAAAGATCAGAATTTGAGACCAAGTCGAATAATTCTTGAGCATTGTTGCCAAGCGATTGCGCTCTAACAGCATTAGTTTCTTTTTTGAGGGCAGATATGATTCTGGTGGAAATAATTTGTAGTCATGGTAAATTTTACTTTTTGGTTGAAAAATAATCTTATAACCAAGTAAGCGTAATTTCCACGATAAATCAGTATCCTCATAATACATAAAATATGTACTATCAAAGAGTGGGTTGAATAAAATAGAACTTCTCTTAATTAACACGGCACTCCCACTAAAAGAGACAATCTCATGTAAGGGTGGTATATTTGTTGATCTATGGTTTGTAATCCAGTCAAAACCCAGATAATGGGTGGTTTTTTCTGACAAATTGAGTTCTTTGGGGTGATTAAGTAAAAAGATGGCTGGCTGACAGGCAGCGATAGTGGGTGAACTTGCTAAAGTCACTACCAATGGCTCAAGAAAGTCTTTGTTTACAACTGTGTCAGGATTTAAAATAAACACATAGTTACCTTTTGACAATCTAAACCCAGCGTTATTTGCCTCAGCATAGCCCAAATTGTGCTGGTTCTTAACTAATTTAATCTTTGTTTTGAACTCAGAGAGGATGCGTAGTGAATTATCACTCGAGCCGTTATCAATGACGATAATTTCTTTAGAAGGATAGGTTGCAGCTAAAACTGAATACAAACAGCGCTTAACATACGCTTCATTATTGTAGACAACAATAATTATTGAGACCAAGGGTAATTTCATAATCAAAGATACAGATGATCTAGGTACCACTTGCCTGTCAACGTCGCGCCTTCTTTAAACGAATACTGAGGTTTATAGTTTAATTCTTGTTTAGCTTTGGTTTGATCATAGTAGTACGTAGTAGTCATTGTTCTGACTCGTTCCGGATACAGTGGAGCCTTCTTTCCTACGATGGCATAGACCCATTCTAAAATTGTAGCCAAAAACATCGCAATTGAAATTGGAATAGATAGCGGCAACAATTGAGTATTGATGCTGCTGGCTACAGACTTAACAATCTCTTTAAACTGTTCAGGTTTTGGTCCACCAATGATGAATTCTCCATTAGATTTATGACTTTGTAAAGCCAAAAAGGTAGCCATTACTAAATCTTTGACATAGACGTAGTGAAGTAGATTGTTTCCGGTACCAATCATCATAAATAGGTGCGCTTTAATCGCTTTATAAAGAGCCAGCGTTGGACCTTTTTCGCGAGGACCATACACACTGACTGGGCGAATAATAGTATAGGGAAGACCAGTCGTTCTGTGAAAATAACGGACAATTTCTTCACCCTGCCATTTTGATTGACCGTAAAAGTTAGTATATGTGGCTGGATGGGATTCATTCCAGTTCTCGATGGGACCGATACCCGCCGGCAAACCATGGACACCGATGCTACTAAAAAATATAAATCTCTTAACTGAATTTTTAATGGCTGAGCGTAATAAAGCTGCAGTGGGCGTAACATTCACGTCTTTATATTCTTGATATGACGTCCCATCAAAATCAATTTTTGCCGCCAAATGAACAATATAATTACACCCCGTTACAATTTTTTCTAGTTCTTTTGTGTTTCTGATATCTAATCTGACAATATTTAACTCGCCATGATCTTTTAAATTTTCTAACGTATCCCAAGGAGCAATTACCAACAAGAGTTGTTTTGCAGCAAAGCCTTTTGTGAGTAGCAGATCAACTAAATGACTGCCAATAAAACCAGCAGCCCCCGTAATGAGAATCTTATTTTTGATCATGATGATTTTTTTGCTTTAGTCAGTGCTTTTTGTCTGATATACCTTTCTATCTTACTTTCTAAAGACTTATTCTGTAAGTAGTTGAAAAATGAGATTGTCGTCAAGATCATAAACGCTATAACTACCACTAAATCAAAGATTCTGGCAAAGCTGAGTAGGTTTGATATCCCTTGGACCAGGGAAGGAAAGATTGAAATAATGACAAAGAGAAACCAAGTTGAAGACCAAAAACTACTTTCGGACAAAGTAAGCGTTTTCTTTCTGTAATGAATTCGAACCACATAGAGCATGAATAAACCAAATAATACCGATAGCAACTGAAAGACACTCATTTATTTATCCTCCACAACATCATTTGATACAACATATGCAAAATATCAAGCACCGTCATCCCTCTGTCAAGATCATGATAGATCGTTGGAATGTTGACAACACTAAAATGCAATTTATGTTGTGCCACTCGGGTAGCTATTTCCATCTCAACCAGATAATCACTTGATTTCCAGTTGATTCTTTTGTAGGCAACTTTTGATAGGCCTTTAAAACCAGAGGGGATATCTGGGATGTACTGACCAAAAGTAAATAACACGATAATTGAAGCAATTCTGTTTAGAATGATTCGAGCCAACGGCATTTCATTACTAAACGCTCGGACACCAAAAACAACTGGTGAGTTTTCCAATGCGTCGAACATTTGCCCTAAATATTTTGAATCATGCTGATCGTCAGCATCAAAAAAAACCACTGACGAGGCTTTCAACTTTGAAAATGCGTACTCACATCCGGTTTTTAATGCTGCTCCCTTGCCCAAGTTTATGGAATGCTCCAGGAGATGAATTGGGAATTGTTTGGCAATTCTTACTGTTGCATCAACTGAGCCATCATCAACTACAATAACCTGTTGCCAGTATTTTAATACCTTCGTTAAAACCCGCTTTAAGTAGTGTGACTCATTATGTGCTGGTATGATAACCCAAGTATTAGATTTCACTAGTTGCCATCATATAGAGCTAGATAAGCTGATGCAAGCTCCAACCGCTAATACAGATACATGAGAGAAATTTAATTAGAGGTTCTCTGCAGCTTTTTGTTTGTACCAATTAATGACTAGTTTAACCCCATCCTCAAACTGAACTTTTGGTTGCCAACTCAAAATTTGTTGTGCGTTTTGATATGACAAAGCGCTGGTCACCTGTTCTCCTGGTCGCTCAGGTCCATGCTCCTCGGGAATATCTTGACCAAATTCTGCTACCACCGCTCTAAAAACGTCATTGGTGCTAATTTCTCTGCTCGTACCAATGTTCAGTGCGCCAACAAAATCACAATTTAAGGCCGCTTTGTTTGCCTCAACCACATCTGAGACATAAACGTAGTCTCGAGTATGGGTGCCATCACCGTTAATGACTGGCCGTTTACCCTCGGCAATCATCTCTGAAAAGATGGCAATCACGCCAGATTCGCCATGGGCATTCTGGCGAGGCCCATAGACATTAGCATATCTTAAAACAAGATATGGAATTTTATATTGCTCAAAATAATAATGAAGATACAGCTCCCCAGACCGCTTAGAAACGCCATAGGGTGAGAGGGGCTGTTCCTTCATGTCTTCAGTAAAGGGCGTTTGCTTATTGCCGTACATGGCGCCACCAGTTGAGGCCATGATCACCTTCTGAATCGGCACTTCTTTGGCGGCCTCCATAATATTAAGCAAACCAATAATGTTGTTTTCAGCGTCAAATTGAGGATTCTTAACCGAGTTGCCAACCTGAATATGAGCGGCATGATGATTAATCACCTCAGGTTGAAAATCTCTAATAATTCTCTGAATCTTATCTTTATCCGTTATATCAGCCTCGATTAATTCTGCTGATTGATTAACATTCTCTTCTTTGCCAGAAGAAAGGTTGTCTATAATCAACACCTGGTGCCCTTGGGCACAGTACGCATCAACCACGTGAGAACCAATAAAACCAGCACCACCAGTAACGAGTATTTTCATACAACTTTCTAAGCTACCCAGTATCCTTGGCTGAATAGTACCAAATTGAACATCAGTAGTATAGCTGAAATACTGAGTGAAAGCAGTTGAATCCAAGGTGGTTGCTTTGCCAGGTAACGCCCAAGAATGATTAGAACCGGAAAAGCAACTAAGGCATAGCGAGGCATGCTGGAAAAGGTGCCCGTTAAGGTGGGCAGCAGTAATGTAGACAGACTAAAGACTGCCCATGAGGCAGGGATAGCCCGCTTCCACAACCACTCATAACCAATCAGGCCGGCTGGCAAGAGCCCAAAAATCAACTCTTGTCCATAGATTAAACTTGATCTTCCAAGTGGTACGCTGACAAGGATTTTAAGATAACGCCAAACTACCTGTGGTAAAAGGATGAGTTGTTCTTGTCTGCCTCCACCAAAATCAGCTTGAACGTGCCAAAAATATACAGGGTCAGAAAAATTATGCCAAAGATAGGACATGTAAGCCAAAAGACCAACTGAACCAAAACAAATGAGTAAAATTGGGGCAGTGTTCTTATGAAGAAATTTAAGTAAGCCTAATCTGGAAAAAGAATCTAGACCTTTTTGACTGGCTAACACTAAAAGTAAACTGGGGACAAGAAAGATGCCAACCAATCTGGTAGCGCTAGCAGTGATTGTGAAAATAGCTACCCAACGCCATTGACTACGCGAACCAAAATAGAAAACGAGTAGCGCCAATAGTAAAAATAGCGACTCGCTGTAGAGTGCGCCCAAGAAGAATGAGCTTGGAAACAGCAATAATACTCCCAGTGTCAGCCAAGCTACGTTGGTCTGATAGTGTTGTTTGACGATTAAGAAAAGCACGATCATCGCACCAAGAACTGAAATATTTGAGATTACCAGCCCAACCAGTAGCGGATTTGAAAAAAGCTGGCTCAGCACCCAGATCAACAAAGGATACACGGGAAAGAAAGCTTGAATGAGATCGGCTGAGTGATAGCCATTGATGGCGATGGTTAGATAGTGAACGCCGTCAAAACCAGCCCACGAAAAGAGCCACTGGGGTAAACCAAATTGTGGCAGTAAGGTAAAGGCGTACGGAAAAGTAGGATTGTACGGTAAAAAATACCCAGCCATAAGACCCACAAAAAATAGAGCTGTTCTCCAGCCAAAAAATAATATTAGAATCCAGTAAACTTCTTGTCGTTTCATCTTTTTACAATTGATTGATAGATAGCAATTGTTTCGTCCGCTGTTTTTTGCCAATTAAACTGCTCTGACCAAGACTTGGCTCGTCTCAAATCGTTAGTGCGCTCTGCTTTGCTTTTCATTAGAACTTTTTTAACCGCCTCGGCGATTGAATTAGCGTCTGGAGAGCAATAGGTTGCATGGGAGCCGCCGACTTCAGGCAAAGAAGTAAGATTAGTTGCCACTACTGGCGTCTTGCACTGCATTGCTTCTAAGACCGGTAATCCAAAACCTTCGGCGAGAGATGGTTGAATATACATTGTAGCCGCTGAGTACAAAGCTCCAAGTTGGGTCTCAAATGGCAAATTAAGTTCCTCAGAAAATTCAGTTAAGAAATGGACTCTGGACTCAACGTTGCTCAGAGCCAACTGAGTTTCGATCCATTGCCATTCCGGAATCTGATGAGGATAAAAGTTTTTGCCAAAGCAGACCAAGCAAAGGTCATCATCCAGATACTTGAGAGACTTAATTAATTGGGGAAGATTTTTGTTGTAGTTGATGTCACCGACATAGAGAAGATATTTTGCAGGTAGTTTATTGGTCGCTCTAACGAGATCTTGAATGCTTTCTGGCTGGTGCTGCAACAACGGATTACCAGCTAAATAAACGACATTTATTTTGTCCATCGGAACATTTAGCTTGTGATTAATTGAGTCTTTAGAACTAACTGAGTCGGTAATGATACCATCAACCCTAGATAAAGAGGCTGACTGGACTAACAGTGCTAACTTTCCCCGTTTACCAGGTTTATACGCCTCTGGAAACTGAAGTGGAATCACGTCATGAATCGTCACTAAGGTATGGGGAGCCGGTTTTATAAATGGCAAGGTGTGACTGAATAAGTCAAAATAGGGATAGTGAATAAGATCAATCTTCTGCTTATCCTTTGTACCAATTTGATCTGGTGTTAGGATCCCAACTTTTGAACTCTTCTTGAGATATTCAAGCAGCCTACCTGTGTACTGACCAACCCCGCGATGGGCATGTTCATTCGTTAATGGCGTCGTGTCAAACAAAACGTTAATCATGCACGCTCTTTCATTTCTAAGGTTTTTAGATATACAAATGGATGGTGAAGCGAGCTCATCAGAGCAAAAATAAATCCTGCCATACCATCAACGAACCCTTTATGTCTTACGAAAATTGAAAAGAAAGATGTTGCCGGCTTGACCACAAAATAGAGCAGAGCTTTGGAAAACTCGTGCCGAAAGTGAGTCCCAGTCAGACGTTCAGCTTCAAAACTAGTGTAGGTATTAAATTTTCTCATATACGAAGAAAAGTTAGGGTACGGATAATGAAGTAAATGTCCCTCAGCGGTGCCAACCACACCATCAACCGTCATTTGTTCATGAACATTCTTTTGGGGTAAATAAGCTTTGCCTTTTAAATAAAGTCTGATCACAGGATCTGGGTATTGGCCGCCCTTTGATAGAAAACGACCCAAAAAATAGTTTTTCCGTTTTAGGTACCAAGCTGATTTTTTTGGTGTTTGCCCAGAATTAACTGTTTGGTGAACTGAAGCAATAAAGGCTTGCAGCTCTGGATCAAGTACCTCATCGGCGTCAAGCTGTAAAACTAGATCACCACTAGCTGTATCCATAGCTAGTTGTTTATTGATGTGAAAATTAGATTTGTTAGTAGTTGAAAAGACCTTAGCTCCAAGTGATTTAGCGATAGAAACCGTTTGATCGGTTGACTCGCCATCAACAACCACAATTTCATCAGCTAATCGTTGAATAGAGCCAAGACACCGTCCTAAGTTTGCTTCTTCATTGTGAGTGGCTAAGACTATTGATAACATACTCAGGTTTTCCTAGCTCAATCATACCAAATCAGCGCTTGCTACTATTCATCACTTTCTCTCAGGATATACTAGACTTGTTGCGAAACAACAATCACCGCACTTTCACATCTATTATTTGGCATTTTTGTGTGTTTCATCTTGATTCAAGTAGCATAGGCTACTATCGTCAATCTGAGCCTGCAAAAATGCTCAAATAGATGCAAAATTGACAAGTAACTCTTATTTCGCAACAAATCTACTATAATCTGAATCTTGTTGGTTGTCAGTTATGGGAAAATATTTTCAATCGAATTGGATCTATGTTAGTGGTTTGGTAATTCTTGCTTCACTCTTAATGAGCTCGATCTTTCAGGAGGGAATGTTCACCGGGCATGATATTTGGCACCAAGTTGCCCGTTTCTATCATTATTCAGAATCAGTTAATTTGGGTATTGTGCCACCGGGTTGGGTGGCTGATTTGGCCCAGGGGTATGGCTACCCACTCTTCTTCTTTTCGTATCACTTGCCATGGTTAATTGGTCTTCCGCTCATCTGGGGTGGCTTGAGTGTTTTTTCAACTCTCAAGCTACTCTTCTTTTTAGGGTTTGTATTTTCTGGGATTGCCATGTACTACTCAGTCAATCTGATCACCAAAGATCGACTAGCTGCTTTTGCATCAGCGCTGATTTATTTGATCGCTCCCCATCACTTATTTAGCATCTTTGTCAGCGCCTCGATTGGTACTGTTTATCAATTTGTGTTTGCACCCTTAATCTTTACTTTTATTACGCAAGTAATTCTTAGTCAACAAAAAACAAAGTATGTCGCATTACTAGCCTTGAGTGTGGCAGCTAGCACCCTCTCTCATTTGATGCTGTTTTTCTTTTTCGCTCCTTTAGCGGCAATCTATGCCTTGGGCTTGTTATTATTCTTAAAAAGAAATGATATCTCCAACTATTTGCAACTTGGTTTCGCCGGTTTCCTAGCTCTGTGTTTAGTGGCGTTTTACTTAATTCCAACGCTGCAATTGTTACCTCAGATTCAAGCTGGTAATTCGGGTGATTCATTTGGTCAACTGTATCGGTCTAATTTTGTCAATCTTAGCCAACTCATTTACTCAAAATGGGGCTATGGGCCAATCATTAGTAATGCTAAAGATGGCGAGATTTCTTTTCAGGTTGGGGTCTTTCAGTGGCTAGTGATTGTGGTTGGCGGTGGGTTGGTTTTGCTTAGTTTTTTTCAGACTAAATCTAGAAAAGTTGCTAAGCTTTACTCAACCTTTTTACAGAACCCCTCATCGGTAACATATTGTTTATTGGTCGGTTTCTTTTGCCTGTTTTGGGCAGCCATATTGCTGATGCTCGATCTCTCCCGTCCGGTCTGGAATCTGTTAACACAAACGGTCTCGCTAGATTATCCCTTTCGTTATCTACTCTTGGCGGTGATCGCTGCTTCTTTTGTCTTTGGTCTTGGTCTTTCGCTATGTAAATCAACAACGCTAAAAGTTGTGATTTTAATGAGTGCCCTACTCATTGCCAGCTACACCAATCGCAATCACATTCACTTTAATTTGTTTGTTGAGTACCCTTTGGACATTTATGTCAAATCTGAGGTTACGACCAACACTTTTCACGAATACTTACCAAAACAAGCCGATAGGAGTTTGTTGTCAGAATCAATTGAGCTTAAACAACCGGGTGTGGTGATCCAACCAATTGACCTAACTGCTCGGGGTTGGACTGGACTAATTTCTGTTGCTAAACCACAACAAGTCTTACTACATCAATTTGATTTTCCTGGACAAACAGTTTTTATTGACCACAAACTAGTGCAGCATACAACTGGACAAAAAGGTCTCATCGCTGTTTTAGCACCAGCCGGGACTCATTTGATCGAAACTGAGTACCGTGCCAGCTTGGTATTTATAATCAGTGATGCAGTCTCATTGGCTGCCTTGCTATACTGTATCTGGATACTGATTAAGAAAGCTAAAAAATGAAAGTTGTGGCTGTGATGCCGGCGTATAACGCCGCCAAAACGTTAGAAAAGACTTTGGCCGATCTTCCCAAAGACGTGATTAACGAAATAATTTTAGTTGATGATCATAGCACTGATCAGACTGCCCAATTAGCTAGGAAACTTGGTCTAACGGTGGTTGAACACCCGCAAAACCGAGGTTATGGTGGCAATCAAAAAACTTGCTACACCCTCGCCCTTTCTAATGGGGCAGATGTGGTGGTGATGATTCATCCAGATTACCAGTACGACAGTAGTTTAGCTGATAAAATGGTGCTGCCAATTATCAAGAGAAAAGTTGACGTTATGCTGGGTTCTAGAATTAGAACCAGAAAAGAAGCATTAGCTGGCGGAATGCCGCTCTACAAATATCTGGGCAACCGATTTTTAACCTTGGTTGAAAACTTCCTTTTAGGTCAAAATTTATCCGAATATCACACCGGTTATCGAGCCTTTAGCAAAGAGATGTTGGAAAAGCTGCCTTTCCACAAATACTCTGATGACTTTGTCTTTGACTCTCAGATTTTGTTTGGAGCCATTGCTAACGGTGCCAGAATTGACGAAATTAGAGTGCCAGTCCGCTACTTTCAAGAGGCATCGTCAATTAATTTTTTGCGATCATGTATCTATGGTTTTTCAATTCTCAGGGATTTGGGGCTTTATCTGATCACTAGGGGCAGGTATTTTATTTAGTTGGCTCTGGTAAAGCTGTGATGACGGTCAGATTAGCAGAGATGGCTTGCTCTTGGAGAAGTTCGCCGTGTTGTTGTCGTGACCACCATTGATCATACAAACTAGATTCTCTTTGACCTTCAATAATATAAAAGATCAACTCTGGCTGACGATTATCTGCCTGGTTAACAAAAAAGTTCAGTAAATCTAATTTTTCAGGAATATAACTAATCTCATTTGGTTGATAGCTAAACTCAGTCGGCAATCGTTCCCCGCGCAGAGCGTGAGTAAAGTACAAGTACTGATAGGGGTAATCATAAATGTCTGGCATAAATTGATACGAGGCGAAGGACTTTTCCCCCGCTTGCTGATAAATATAATTAATGGCCGATTCCTTGACCGTTAAAAAGCTGGTGGTTTGTAACAGCTGAGGACCATCCTCAATCAGGAAAAAAGCTAGTTTTGAGATTGACATCACTAGATACAAACTCAGAAAGATTAGTTTTAAGCTTTGAGGGAGAGCTCGAACAATTTGCCCAAGGATGATAATCGTGAAAGAAAAGAGTGGCAGCAGGTACCAAACGTTAAAATGAAAGTAAGTGAATGCCAAAATTGGCAACGAAAACCAAAGTGAAGCATCAAGAAGTAGGTATCCGCGCCTGTTTTGTTGGGAATGCTGGAAAAAATAAATTCCAACGATAATGATGACTAAAAATACTAGTTGAAAAGCGGTATTAAAATTAGTAAGTACCCAATATCCTGATGGAGCTAGAACTTCTTTAATCTCCCCCAGTAAGCTAAATAGAATCTCTTTAAGTTTTTCAAAACTGGCCGGGTTAGTATCACCAGTGTGTAAATATGTCAAAACAGCCTTGGTCTCAAGAAAGTTATGTCTGATCTCAAACAGCAGCTGAGGCAAAAATGGAGCACAAAAAGAGAGTATCAAAGTTAGTAAAGATTTAATGGAGACTTTAATCTTTTTAAAAATAATTGAGAGTGCAATGAGCAAAGGAAAAAATATGGCGAAAGCGGTCGAAAAATGAAATCCAAATCCAGCGGCCAACCCCAATAAGCAGGCAGTTCTCACCAACAACTGGTGTTTAGATTCGAGGCTCTTGAGTTGACCCAAAATAATAAAGCTAAGAAAGACCATTGGAAACGGATTCCAGGCGCTAGAAGTGACTGTATAAAAAACAGAAGATGCGGTCAAAATTATGGCTTCAATTTTTCCAAAAGTGTAGTACACGTAACTAATGGTGATGACACCCAATAGCACCATCGTCAAAACGGGAGCAATCGGATCAGCCTGAAATAAAATTGTTCCTGGCAACAGTAGATAGTACCAAGCAGGTCCAAAGAAAAGTCCGGGAATACTTGTCCACGGACCAATTAATTTTGGAGTAGTGGTTAGAAACATGTGCAAGACGGCAATCTCATCTTTTCCATGATCAAACTGGAATGGGACCAGTCTTTGCAGTATCACTGAAGTTCGCGTGGCCAAGAAATAACTGACCAACGCTATCAGTAAAATATCGTGTTTGAACAATCGCTGTAGCTGATGACTCATGCAGACCTGTTTTCTGTTACGTACCCGTATAGTACAAAAGAAATCTTGGTTGCCCGTTACTGCCATAGATAATCTTTGTTGCCTTGTCGAGTGGTAAATCTGAGTTTGGCGTGCCGATCAAAAGGATATTTTTACGGTCAAGATCGGCCACCGTCACTTGATCCAGAAATAAATATTTTCTTAGCGATCCCCCTTGATACGCAATTGGTGATGTTTGGCGAATAAAAAGCACATAAATATAGGGTTGGCCATATTGACTTGAAACAACAACTTCTGAAACTTCTGGATAACCATCCAGTCCGCGCTCATACTTTTGTGCCTCTGCGAACACTGCTAAGTACCCATCTTGAAAATCAGCGGCTGAGGCAGAAGCAAAGCGAGCAAAATATGATTGCCAAAAATAAATA
>Ga0210057_1009155_pt1 | contig 11535 bp, 10 predicted proteins | sample CryGeyCG2114_010_2_FD_183968 | JGI IMG/M metagenome (GOLD analysis project Ga0210057, IMG submission 183968) | Groundwater microbial communities from aquifer - Crystal Geyser CG10_big_fil_rev_8/21/14_0.10 (SPAdes) (version 2) | ecosystem: Environmental > Aquatic > Deep subsurface > Groundwater ...
CGGTGCGCCTCGTCCACGAAGAGTATATCGTGGGGTTCCAGATTCGAGAGGAGCGCGGCGATATCGCCGGCTCTTTCCAACGCGGGTCCCGAGGTGGAGTGCACAGTGACGCCGAGCTCCTTCCCGATGAGGTAGGCGAGTGTAGTTTTGCCCAGACCCGCCTGTCCGTAGAAGAGGAGGTGGTCGGGGGCTTCGGTGCGTCCCCGTGCCGCATCAATAATAAGGCGAAGGTTCTGCTTCACCTTGTCCTGGCCCACGTAGTCGTCCCACTGCGTGGGGCGGAGCGTGAGTTCAAGAACGGTTTCCTCTAGGCTCGCTTTTTCCGCTGGTGTTTGAAGGGGGTGTGGTTGGACCATGATAAAAATTCAAAATGCAAAAATCAAAATGCAAAATTTTAACACTTACCTTCAATGGGAAAACAATTCTTTAAATCTTGAATCGTCATTTTTAAATTTTGATATTTGATTTTTTATTTTGAGGCGATTTATTTATTGCCGAAGGGGTCGTGCCCGCGCTTGGCGCGCCCGGAGGGCCTAATGGTTTGACTGTCCTGAGTCTTTCGACCCTGAGCGGGTTCGATTTACTCACCGCCCTGAGTATAATATCGAAGGGCTCAAGACCGAATGGCTCACTGTCGGAGGAGGGCGAGCTGCCTCTAATGGGGTTGACAAACAAATGCCTTTGTGATAAGATACCTCCTAGGAAATTCCCAGGTGGGACCTGTGGGCAAAACCGGGTGGTTTCGAAGTTTAGGACTTTTTGGCTCCGGCTGGGGAGCTCCTCGGAAACCACCTACCTTCTGCTTCGATTTTCGAGGCGGACTTTCAACCAAGCGCCCCCTCAAAGGGCCTATTGCCCACAGATCCCGCACAGGAATTTTTTATTATGTAAGGTGCGGGGTGTAGATGAAATTTCATCGCTTCACCACAGCTCGAAATTTCATACAGAGCCCTTTGACCACTCAATTTAACCACTCAATGGTGCCCGTGAGGCGCTCTACCTCCGCGAAACTGGTGATGCCCTGGAGCACCTTCAGAATTCCGTCCTCCTGCATTGTAGTCATCCCTTGTTCTCTTGCCAAGCTTTTGAGCTGCAGTTCGGTAGGATTTTCATAGATGGCCGCCTCCACTTTTTCGGTGACGGAGAGGAGCTCGAAAGTGGAAGTACGACCGTGGTAGCCGATACTCCCACACTTTGCGCATCCCTTCGGGCGATAGATAGCGGGCTTTGCATAGGGTTTCCGATCCACCCGTGGAGGAAGCGTCTCAATGAATGAGGCGATTTTTTTCATAGTTTTTTCGTCCACTTCCTCCCGCTCCTTGCAGTGTGGGCAAAGGACCCGCAGGAGCCGCTGGGCAATAATGAGGGAGAGCGAGGGGGCGAGCACGTTCGGCGGCGCCCCAAGGTCAATGAGGCGGGGGATCGCGCCCACCGCGTCGTTGGTGTGGAGGGTGGAGAATACGATGTGGCCCGTCAAGGCCGCGTTCATGGCGATCTCGGCGGTCTCGCGGTCGCGGATCTCGCCCACAAGGATGATGTTTGGGTCTTGCCTGAGGATGGACCGCAACCCTGAGGCGAAGGTGTAACCCGCCTCGGGGTCCACCTGGGTCTGCGAGATACCAGGGAGATGGTACTCAACGGGGTCCTCCACGGTGATAATCTTTATCTCGGGGTGAAAGACGTACTTCAAAAACGCGTAGAGCGTGGTGGTCTTGCCGGAGCCGGTGGGGCCGGTGTTCAAAATGAGGCCGTTCAGTTTCTTAATTTCAACCTTCACGATGGCAAGGTCGTCCGCGCGCCACCCCAATTTCTCAAGGTCCACCTTAAGCGACGCTGGGTCCAAGAGGCGGAGCACCACCGTCTCGCCGTACTCCGAAGGAATTATGGAAGTGCGGATCTCTATGTCGCGGTTTTCAATGTCTATAGTGAAACGCCCGTCCTGCGGCTGGTCGGTGATGTTGAGCTTCAGATTTGAGAGGAGCTTCACGCGGGTGATGAGGGATTTGTAGACCGTCGGCGCAAACTCGGTGTAGGCGGGGTGGAGGAGCCCGTCAATGCGGAAACGGAGCATCCCTTTCGCCGCGCCCGGTTCAAAGTGGATGTCAGAGGCGCGGAGCGCGAGCGCTCCGGCGAGCACGATTTCCAGGAGCTCCGAGGTGCGGGGACCTTTGAATTCCGCGAGGGTCTGCGCGACCTGCGTGAGGGAGGTGATTTTAGATTTCATGGCCTCTAGGCGCGCCTGGTCAATTTCCACCTTGCCGCTGATCTCCGCCGCCTCGCCTGCCGCATACTGGTAGTAGTTCCAGACATGGGCGAGCCCCGAGAGGGACGTGATTGCCACCTCTACCTCGTACTTCTCCTTGAGCTTTTGAATGACGGCTTTTGCCTCCGCTTGCTCCGGGTTCAGGGCCGCCACCACAAGTTTTTTCCTGACCAGTTGGAGCGGCACGAGGAAGGCCTTCTTAGCCTCCTCCTCAGGGACAAGCCGCATCGCCTTTATCTCTGTGGGAACCTTAGTGGAGATGAGGTCAAGGTAGGGGAGACCCTGGGCTTCGGCCCGGCGCTTCGCATCGGCCTCCTCGGCGGTCCGCCGCTGGGCGGCAAGTTTCTCATCCAGGTCCTTTGTTTGGAACATTAATATAAGTTTACCCGTTGGGGGCCGGTGTTACAAATAAAAAGCGAAACGATAGCGCTAAAAAAAGCCGGTCGTCATTCAGGCAACCGGCACTAATTTGGGAGCAGGTCTCCAGGCTTTTGACCCTTGTAGGCGTCCCATAAACGCCTCGTTATTCGGTTCTGAAGGAACCTACACCTGCGCTAATAACAGAGTAATTAGCAACCCCAACGGAACGTCAAACTCGCAACCCCCTGTGGTTATTTGACAAAATGGTATGACCTATGGTACAATACAATCAGAAAGTGGGTTGGATTTTTCACAGTCAAATATGAGGTGATTTATGAAACGGTCTTTGATTTTTTCGCTCGCGATCGCCATTGTCATTACCGTGCTCCTTACTGGGTGCGGCGTGGTGAAAGCGGTTTTTTCAGAAGGTTCCAATCAAGGCGTGGTGGTGGTAAACACCATGCCGGGTACCAGGTTATACGTGGTCTCGCAGGCCGTGTATGGCCGCGTGACCTTCGGGAACGGGATCGTCGCCGGGACCCAGTGCTTTGTGCCTGCGGCGCTCTACCCTCAATCACAAACTATTGTGGTAACCGTCCACGCGTACGACCTGAAGGGAAAGTACATCGGTTCGAGGAGTCACCAGTTTGGTTTTTCCTACCCGCAGGGGGGGAACTACCAGAACCAACAGTGGGATGTGCAGCGGTGGGATTTAGCGAGGAATTGAAAGAGCATTTTTTCTCTTTCGCCCGCGTTCTTGAATTTCAGGACGCGGGTTTTTTGTTGTTATGGTTATCGTCATGGTCGTCGTTATGGTCGTCGTCATGGTCATAGTGTTGTTGTTGTCATAACTATCGTCATCGCCATAACTCGCGCTTTTCCCCAGATAAAAAGCCATGGCTTTTTATCTGGGGAAATGGGGGCTGCGGGGAAAGATCGGGGGTCGCCTGCCGCTCTTTTCTCATCACCCACTTCCCGTTACTATAAGAACGATGCTCGTCTTCCTCTACGGTCCGGACGGCTACCGGCGTACGGAGAATCTCCGCGCGCTCGTTGCGGAATATCGCGCGAAGTATCCTATGCTGGACCTCCTCTCGGTGGATTTGGAGGATACCCCGGACGATTGGATGCGGGCGCGGGATTTTCTGAATCAGCCGTCCATGTTCGCGGGAAAGAAGATGCTTGTGGCGCGCGGCGGCGGGCACATTGACGAGAAAAGGTGGATTAAGGCGCTCAAGAAAGAGCTCGCCGCCGAAAATACGCTTGTGCTCATTTCGGACGGGGAAAAACCGCTCAAGGCACTCGCGTTTCTTTTGAAGCTGGAGAAGCCGTCGCGTTCGCAGGAATTCAAGGAATTGGAAGGCCGCGTACTGGAACTTTTTATGAGGCGTGAGGCGGAGGCGCGCGACCTCAAGTTCTCTCCCGATGCGCTCTCCTTTTTCCTCTCGTACCTCTCGGCGTGCCCCGACCGGAGCGCGCGGGCGGTAAACGAACTGGACCGTTTTGCGCTCGCCCTCCGGGCCGTAGGGCCCGAGCTCCGCTCCGTTGGAGCGTACGATCCAGAGGACTGGCCCGAGGCTGGGTTTCCAGTACCTGTCAGCCTTGTGTGTGCCGAAGAGCTTATCTGGTGGACCCCGAGCGAGGAGGTATTCCAGGTGGCGCGCCGGATGCTCTCATCGCGGAAGAATATCCGGCAGAACCTCGCTCTCCTTGAGCGGCTTTTGGCGACAAATGACGGCGCCCGCATCTTCAACTCCATGGCGTACCAGGCGGGGGGGGAGGCCGCGGAGCGGTTCGCCGATTACGACATTTCAATAAAGAGCGGGGGATTGGAGTATGAAGAGGCGCTTACGGAGTTTGTAATTGGTAAATAGCCGTTGGTAGTTAGACATTAGACATCGGATGTCATATATGTTATGTCACCGCAATTCAGCCATGGCGTAGCTCGCGTGACAATGTTTATTCATTATATGTCACCGCAATTCAACCATGGCATAGTTCGCGTGACAATGCTCATTCGTTTTGAATTGCGGGGAAAACGTTACGGCAAATAGGACATCCGACGTCTCCATATTGAGAATTGGTAATTAGAAACTGACAAACAAAAGACCGTTTTCTATGCCAAATTACCAAAAACCCCGCATTAGCGGGGATTTATCTTTTTTGCCATTCGCGATTTCATCCGTTTCGCCTTGCCGCGCTTCAGGATGTGCACCTTGGCGAGCTTGTCCAGCGTTTGGTAGACGCGAGGGAGCGCCGCCCGCGCTTCATCCTTTTTGCCGGCTGCTAGGGCGGCCCGGTACGTCTTCAGCGCGTCGCGGAGCTGTTTCTTGCGCCCGAGGTTCTGCTTCCGCCGCCGCACGTTCTGGCGGAGCGCTTTCTTTGCGGTTTTAGTTCGTGGCATGTGAGTTCCATAATACCCACTCGCGTGCTTACCGTCAATATGAGTTAAAAGAAATTAAAGGTTTATCACATGACGGCGCGGTCGCGCCGTCATGTGATAATATAAAAGTAAAGGTATTTGCAAGTGGAAGAGGGAACAATTTTGCGAAAATTTTGCTACGAGTATAGCATATACACGTCTAATTTGTCAACCCTCGCAAAAACCACGATAAATTGGCACTATTTAGGTATGGGATTTCACCCGAAACCAACTAACTAATTAACCAATCAACCAATTAACTAATCAACTAACTCATGCTCTACACCATCAAAGGCATGCTCGTGGAGAAGGGCGAGCACGCATTTGTCGTTGAAGCGAACGGCATAGGATTTCAGGCGTTCACGAACCAAGAAACGCTCCGGCGCCTCCCCGCGGTAGGTGCCACACTCTCCGTATTCTGTTTCCTCTACATCCGCGATGAGCAGATGGAACTCTACGCGTTCCGCGATGTGCAGACCCTGAAGCTCTTTGAACTTCTGAATTCTGTTTCCGGCATCGGCCCCAAGACCGCACTCTCCGTACTTGATGTTGATTCGGTGGAGCACCTCATGGCGGCTATCTTTGAACGGCGCGCGGATCTCCTGACCCGCGCCTCTGGTATCGGCAAGAAGACCGCCGAACGCGTTATTCTTGAGCTTAAAAACAAAATTAAGCCCTCAAGTGTGAAGACCACCGCGGGCGCTGTTAGCGCGAGCCGCGAGGCAGAAGAGGTGCTTGTGAACCTCGGCTATCCGCAGAGCCGCGTGCGGGAGATACTTGAAGGATTGGGTCCGGAGTGCAAAACCGCGGAGGAGCGCATCCGGGCGGGACTCCGGGCGCTGGGACGGGGGCGGTAGCGTGGACGACGACATTACCATGAGAAGCGTCTTGGTACCCCTTTTCTCCCTCTATCACTGGCTCTGGGCGTTTTGGGGAGCGCTGTGGAATGGTTTTCCGAGCTGTCGGCTTTTCGTGATAGGGGTAACGGGCACGAAGGGAAAATCCACCACCGCGGAGCTCATCGCGGCCATCCTCGCCGAGGGCGGAAAAAAAACAGCACTTTTTTCTTCCTTGTGGGTGGCGGTTGGGGATGAGCGCGAAAAAAATCTTTCAGGAAACAGCATGCCCGGGCGTGGGGCGCTCCAGCGTTTCCTCCGCCGTGCCTCGCGGGCGGGGTGTACCCACGCGATCATAGAGGTTACCTCGGAGGGCGTGCGTCAGCACCGCCACCGGTTCATTGATTGGGATGCGGCGGTGTTTTTAAACCTCGCACCTGAGCACCTAGAGAGCCACGGCTCGTTTGAAAAATATCGGGCCGCGAAGGTGGCGTTCTTCGCGTCACTCGCGCGCTCAAAGAAACGGGAGCGGTTTTTCTTCGTGAACGCTTCTGATCCCAACGCTGCGCACTTTACGGAAATAGCGGAGAGGGTCCCTGGTGCGCACCTCGTGAAGTTCCGCGAAGCACCGGAGATAAAAAATCCGTGGTTCACGCCTGATTTCAACAAGGAGAATGCCGCCGCCGCGCTCGCGGTTGCAGATTCGCTTTGCGTTCCGAGGGGTGTCGCGATGGGCGCCTTAGAGCGGTTCGGGGGCGTGCCCGGGCGGCTGGAGTATGTCCAGCGCGAACCGTTTGCGGTGGTCGTGGACTATGCGCACACGCCGGATTCACTGGAAAAAGTTTACCGGTATCTGAAGAATCAACAACTAATAACTAACAACTTACAACTTACAACTCAGAATTCAAAGCTTATCTGTGTCCTTGGTTCGGCGGGCGGGGGGCGGGACCGGTGGAAGCGGCCGGTGATGGGAGAAATTGCCGCGCGCTTTTGCAATGAAATTATTCTTACGAACGAAGATCCGTATGACGAAAACCCAAGCCAGATTTTATCGGAGATAAAATCTGGAATTTTCAATGTCCAATTTCCAATTTCCAATGTCCGCGAGATTTTAGATCGACGGGGGGCGATCAATGCCGCAATTGCGTGTGCGAAACCCAGCGACACCATAGTGATGACCGGCAAGGGGAGCGAGTCGTGGATTCATGTGGCGCACAGGAAGAAAGTGCCGTGGAGTGATAGCGAAACGGCGCGGGCAATGTTGAGTAAACCCAATCTACCCTGAGAAAAATCGTTTGAGGGAGTCAGTATCAGTACCAGTAAAAATTGAGCGTTTTTTCTGGGCCGGAAGGGAAAAGAATACTGGAACCACGTGCACAAGAGGAGCAAAAAGCGATAAGGTGCTCGTCCGCCAGTTTATGGTAGAGTAGAGACACTACCTATATGGAACTTACCTTCCACGGGGGGGCGCGTATGGTGACGGGTTCCAACTACCTCCTGGAGTCCGGCGGCGAGCAAATTTTAATTGACTGCGGATTGAACCAGGGTTCCCGCTTCTGCGAGGCGAAGAACTTTGAACCATTCCCCTACGATCCGAAAAAGATTAAGGCGCTTTTTGTAACCCATGCCCACATTGACCACACGGGGCGCATCCCCCAGCTTGTGCGGCAAGGATTCACGGGTCCCATCTACTCCACGGAGCCCACGAAGGATTTCGCGGAGCTCCTTCTTCTGGATTCCGAACACATCCTCCGGGAGGACGCCGAGGTCCACCATCGGGAGCCGCTCTACGGTGCGGAGGATGTGAATCGGGCCGGCGCCCAGTGGCGGGGGGTTTCATACCACAAGAAAGCGACCGTAGGTCCTTTCTCAATTGAGTTCTACGACGCGGGGCACATCCTCGGTTCCGCCATTCTCGCGGTGGAGGCGGAAGGGAAACGTGTGGTGTTCTCCGGCGATCTTGGCAATATGCCGCCGTCATTCATCAACCCCCGGGAGAGCATCCCCGGGGCCGACTACGTGCTCGTGGAATCCGTTTACGGCGCCCGCGTCCACGAGGATCTCGCAGATCGCCGCGACGCGCTGGAGGACCTCATTGAGGAAACTGTGAAGGCGGGTGGGGTGGTGCTCATCCCCGCGTTCGCCCTGGAGCGCACCCAAGGGCTCCTATACGAGCTGAACGAGCTTGTGGAGCACGGCCGCATCCCGCGGGTGCCTATATTCGTGGACAGCCCGCTCGCTATCAAGCTCACCGCGGTGTATCAGAAGTACGCCTCCGACCCCCGCTACTTCGGTCCGGCGGCGATCGCCTCGTTGAAGCGAGGCGACGCCCTCTTCAATTTCCCCGGGCTCCGGATGTCGCTCACCAAGGAGCAGTCAAAGGAAATCAACGGTGTACCGCCGCCCAAGGTGATTATTGCGGGTTCCGGCATGTCGCAGGGCGGGCGCATCCTCCACCACGAGGTGCGCTACCTCCCCGACCCGAAGAGTTCGATTCTCTTCATCGGCTACCAGGCGGAGGGTTCGCTCGGGCGGAAGATTCTGGAGGGTGCAAAGACAGTGAAACTGCTCGGGGAGGAAGTGGCGGTGCGCGCGAAGGTGAAGCAGATATCCGGTTACTCGGCGCACGCTGACCAGCCGCAGCTCCTGGAGTGGCTCCGGCCCATGCGCCTCTCGGCGAAGAAGGTGTTCGTGGTGCAGGGAGAGGAAATAGAGGCGTTGCCGCTGGCGCAGAAAATTCGCGATGAGCTGGCGATGGACGCTGTGGTGCCGACGGAGGGGGAGGTGGTAAATTTGTAATAACTAACGACTAACAACCAACAACCAACAACTAATAACTGACAAACAATAACTCCTCCTGCCTCCCCTTATGATAAGGGGAGGTTGGGAAGGGTTAAAAAAGATATCAGTGTAAATCAGCGTTCAAGAATCAGCGTTAATCAGCGTATAAATAGCAAATTTATGCTAAAATAATAGAAACCCATGCCGCGCAAAAAGGAAATCGCCCGAAGCAACCAAAATCACTTGCATCACCTGCGGTATAAAATTTGTGTTTCCGGAGCCGCGGAGACGGGTCATTGCGAACCCAGCGCTTTGGAGAAAGCGGAGGCGATGGGGCGCGAGATAGCAAAGCGCGGGCTTGTGCTTGTGACGGGGGCCACCACCGGCATCCCCTACTGGGCGGCGAAGGGTGCAAAGCTCGAGGGGGGTATGGTGATAGGGCTCTCGCCCGCGGCCTCCAAGGCGGCACACCTTAAAACCTACCATCTCCCCGTGGACTACCACGACCTCATCATCTACACTGGTTTTGAGTACGCGGGGCGGAATCTCCTCCTCACCCGTTCGGCGGATGCCGTCATTACCATCTGCGGCCGCATCGGCACCCTAAATGAGTTCACTATCGCTTTTGAGGACCAGAAACCCATCGGTGTGCTTGAGGGGACGGGTGGCACCGCGGACATGCTCCGGGGGCTCCTGGAGCGTTCGCACCGCGGCCCCGGCAAGGTGATATTTTCCAAAGACCCAGCGGATCTCCTGGATCGCCTCATTGACCTTATTGAAAAGGAGGAGGTAGCGAACGGCGTAAAAGGTCGAGTATTGTAATGACTATGACAATAACTATGACTATGACGGTAAATTAAAGCCACTATTTAATTACTGTCATCGTTATCGTCATTGGTCATTGTTTCTCTAAATACCATGGGATTATTTTCCTGGAAACCAAAAAAAGAAGCGAAAGAGGAAGCGAAGGAAGAAGCGAAGGAAGAACGCATTGGTGTGGTGACTCACTACTTCGGCGGCATCAGCGTGGCCATTGTGAGGTTTTCCCGCGCGGTGAAGGTGGGCGAGAAGGTCCACTTCAAAGGCGCCACGACGGATTTTGAAGAGGCCATCAAATCAATGCAGCTCAACCATGAGGACATTGCCGAGGCCAAGAAGAATCAGGAGGTAGGCATTAAGGTGGACGGCAAGGTCCGCGAAGGGGACGAGGTGTACGCCGCGAGCTAACTGATAACTGACAACCGATAACTGATAACAAGCAGAGAGAAAACGCGTTATAAGTTATAAGTTGTTAGTTACAAATCAGTGTTGCTATGAGTAAGCCATTCATGCTGGCAACCGGGTTGCTTGCCGGCACGGTCATTGGGGCGGGGATGTTCTCGCTCCCGTATGTGTTCAGCCGCGTTGGGGTGACGGGCGGCCTTTTTTATTTACTTGCGTTCTCTCTTGTCTATTTCGCGGTGCATCTTATGTACGCGCGGGTGGTGGAAACGAGGCCCGACGGGCACCAGTTCTCCTTCTTTGCACGTGCATATCTCCCCCGGTGGGCGTCACTTCCCGTGTCCTTCGGCATCTTCGCGGAACTCCTCCTCGTGCTCGTCGCCTACCTTGTGCTCGCCCCTACCTTCGGGGTTGTGGCGGCAGGCGGCGCTGACATACACACCATCACACTCATCGCATTCTGGCTCACGGGGTCGCTCTTTATGTTTGCGCGTCTCACGTGGCAGGGGATCGCGGAGATTCTTGGGGCGGTGGTCATATTGGGGATCGTGGCGACGGTGTTTCTTTTCGGCGCCTCGGCGCCTCTCACGACCCCGGCGTTCACCCCATTAAACTTCGGTCTCTTTTTCCTTCCATTTGGGCCGCTCCTCTTTTCGCTTGCGGGACGCCCCGCCGTTACCGAGGTGGTGGAGGAGCACCGCCGCGCGGGGAAGTCGTTCTCGCTCACCAAGGCGATCGCGTGGGGTACTTTCATCCCCGCGGCGGTCTATGCCATTTTTGCTTTGAGCGTGCTCCGCCTGAATCCGGCAGTGACCCCAGAGGCACTGAACAGTTTAGGGGGTATCCTCCCTCCCTCCCTCCTCGCGCTCCTCGGTGTTCTTGGCCTCATCGTGCTCTGGACGTCGTACTTCATCATCGGCGAGAACGTCCGCGATATGCTCCATTTGGACTGGAAAATGCCCAGGTGGTTCTCAAGCGCGGTGGTGGTGGCGGTCCCGCCTCTCCTCTACCTCGCGGGACTCCGGAATTTCTTGGGCGTCATCAGTTTTACCGGCGGGGTGTTCCTCGCAGTGGAAGGCGTGGCGGTCATAGCGATGTGGCGGCGGGCGTTCCCCGGGCATCGGTGGGGGTGGGTCGTGTGGCCCCTCGCCGCGGTGTTCACCGCCGCTTTTGTGTACGAACTTATAACCGTTTTTAGGTGAGGAGTTGCGCGGAATGGACGAGTTAGGGTAATAATAGTGATACGCCCCTGTAGCTCAATGGATAGAGTGTGGGCCTCTCTCCGAGCCGTTGGCTCTCCGAGCCAGAGGCTCTCCGAGCCAGAGGCCGAAGCCTAAGATGTTTTACGTCTACTTGATACAGAGCAAAAGAAACGATAGCTTCTATATTGGGCAGACAGACGACGTGGGAGCGCGACTTGTGAAACATAACGCAGGTCAAGTAGCTTCCACTAAGTTTAGGAGGCCATGGAAATTAGTTGGTTTCGAAAATTATTTGACTAGAAGGGAAGCACGCTGGAGAGAGTACACCTTAAAACATAATCTCTCGGAGAAGAGAAAGTTCCTGAAAAAGTTTTTGCCCTCGTCGTTCAATGGATAGGACGCTGGCCTCCGAAGCCGGAAATAGAGGTTCGATTCCTCTCGAGGGCACCA
>Ga0210057_1009157_pt1 | contig 11535 bp, 7 predicted proteins | sample CryGeyCG2114_010_2_FD_183968 | JGI IMG/M metagenome (GOLD analysis project Ga0210057, IMG submission 183968) | Groundwater microbial communities from aquifer - Crystal Geyser CG10_big_fil_rev_8/21/14_0.10 (SPAdes) (version 2) | ecosystem: Environmental > Aquatic > Deep subsurface > Groundwater ...
AAGCGACACATAATTCGCTTTGTGCAGTTTTTTTATTATTTAATATCAACAATTATGCCAAAGGACTGAACTATTACATTAAGTTGAAAAAACAGATTTTTTTTGTTATAGTAATATCATGAAACAGTCTGAAATAGAGAAAAAAATACTTGATTTTTGGAAGAAAGACAATACATTCAAAAAATCAATTGATAAACCTTCCCCAAAAGGGGATTATGCTTTTTATGATGGGCCACCTTTTGCTACTGGCACGCCTCATTATGGGCATATTGTTGCGAGTTTAATGAAAGATATGGTTCCAAGATATTGGACAATGCAAGGCTATAGAGTTGAGCGAAGATGGGGTTGGGATTGTCATGGATTGCCAATTGAAAATATTGTTGAAAAAGAAAAAGGATTTAAGCACAAAAAAGACATTGAAAAATACGGAATTGATAAATTTAATGAAGATGCCCGAAGTAAAGTTTTAAAATACGCAGATGATTGGCAAACTGTTATAGAGCGAATGGGTAGGTGGGTGGACTTCCAAAATGGATACAAAACCATGGATTTAGATTATATGGAATCTATTTGGTATGTGTTTAAGGAATTGTATGATAAAGGACTTTTGTATGAAGCATATCGCTCTATGCATATTTGTCCTAGATGCGAAACAACTTTAGCCCAAAGCGAAGTTGCGGATGGATATAAAGATGTAAAAGATCTTTCAGTTGTTGCTAAGTTCAGGATAAAAAATCCAAATGTCATTCTGGAGCGGAGGCGTACTCGCCATAGCGATAGAATCCATAACAAGGAAATGGATTCTATCGCCCTGAATACAGGACTCCAGAATGACAGAGGTGTTTTTTTACTTGCTTGGACAACAACTCCATGGACTTTGCCGGGAAATGTAGCGTTGGCAGTTGGCAAGGATATTGAATACGTTATTTTTGAAAAAATTGATGGGACATCTGACCATGTTTGTATTGGAGAAAAGGTTATTTTTGCAGAAGGAGATATAGAGTCTCCTGGAGACGTGACATATAACCGTATTTTTGATTCTGGCAATAAAGGTTTTTATTCTCAAATAGGCTCAATATATAAAACCTCTGATGGCGAGGAATATAAATTGATAAAAAAAATCAAAGGCAAAGATTTGCTTGGTTTAGAATATGAGCCATTATTTCCATATTACAATAATGATCAGCTTAAGAATAAAGAAAACGCATTCAAAATATATGACGCTGATTTTGTAAATACAGAAGAAGGAACAGGAATTGTTCATATCGCGCCTGCGTTCGGAGAAGATGATTATAATTTATTAAAAAAAGAAAACTTGCCATTTGTCCAGCATGTAAACATGGATGGTACTTTTAATTTTCCGCGTCATTCTGAACTTGTTTCAGAATCCTCACATAATAAAAATAAGATCCTGAAACAAGTTCAGGATGACGCATTAAGCCATGATGAAGATTTTTTAAAAAGAATGAATCATAAAGAAGTAAAACCAAAAGATGATCCAACATCAACTGATATTGAGATTATAAAATACTTAGCAAAAAAAGATTTATTATTTTCAAAAGAAAAGTTTGAACACTCATATCCACATTGTTGGCGATGCGATAGCCCGCTTTTAAATTATTCAACAAGTTCTTGGTTTGTTGCTGTTGAGAAAATCAAAAAAGATTTGCTTAAAAACACGAAAAAAATAAATTGGACTCCAGGGCATATTAAGGATGGAAGATTTGGTCAATGGCTTCAAGGCGCTCGTGATTGGTCAATTTCACGTCAAAGATTTTGGGGTTCTGTACTTCCTATTTGGCGATGTAGTGGAGTTCGTCATTCTGAACTTGTTTCAGAATCCTCACATAATAAAAACAAGATCCTGAAACAAGTTCAGGATGACGACAAAAAGCTTTGTAAAAATATTGTGGTTATTGGTTCAATTAAAGAATTAGAGAATTTATCCTGCGAAAAGGTTAAAGATTTACATAAGCATTTTGTTGATAAAATTACTTTTAAATGCTCTGAATGCGATGGAGAAATGAAACGCATTCCAGATGTTTTAGATTGCTGGTTTGAATCTGGCTCAATGCCATATGCTCAATTGCATTATCCATTTGAAAATGAGAAAAAATTTAAAGATAATTTTCCAGCTGAATTTATTGCTGAAGGAGTAGATCAAACTCGGGCTTGGTTTTATTATATGCATGTTTTAGCAACAGCATTAAAAAACAAGAGCGCGTTTAAAAATGTGATTGTTAATGGAATTGTTCTTGCGCAAGACGGAAAAAAGATGGCTAAACGTTTGCAAAACTATCCTGATCCAATGGAAATGTTTGAAAAATACGGCGCAGATGCTGTGCGTTATTATTTAGCAACTTCAACAGTTATGCGCGCTGAAGATTTAAATTTTTCAGAAAAAGGAGTTGATGAGGTTGTGAAAAAAGTTATTTTAATGGCATATAATGTTTTGGCGTTTTATAAGATGTACGAAACAGTAGATGGTGGGCAGTCGTCAGTAAACAGTAGCAATGTTTTAGATAAGTGGATTATGTCTAAGACCGAAGAACTTACTAAGGAAGTCACTGATGCGTATGATAGTTATGATTTAAATCGAGCAACTAGGCCTATTATGGAATTTGTAAATGAACTTTCTACCTGGTATCTCCGTCGCTCTCGCGATAGGTTTAAAGGAGAAGATGAGAGCGATAAACAAAATGCGCTTGCAACATTGCGATTTGTTTTAGAAAGATTGTCTCTTGTGATTGCTCCAGTAATGCCATTTACTGCAGAGCATGTTTGGCAGGAGTTAGGGAATAAGGAATCAGTACATTTACAGCAGTGGCCAAAATCAGAAAAAGCAGATCAGAAAATTTTAGAAGACATGGAATTAGCGCGAAAGATTGTTGAGTTAGGATTGTGCGCTCGCGCGGATGCAGGAATAAAAATTAGACAGCCATTAGGATTGATAAAAATATTTGGAAAAAAATTACCTGATGATTATGTTGAATTAATAAAAGATGAGCTTAATATAAAGCAAGTTGAATTTATTAAGGGAAAAAATAAAGTTGAGATTGATACAGAAATTACAGATGATTTACAACTTGAAGGACATCTTCGTGAATTAGTCCGTTCCATAAATGCAATGCGTAAAAAACAAGGACTAACTCCTGGGGATGTTGTTGTATTAAAATATCAGACACAATCAGATGAACTTAAAAAGGTATTTGATAAATATTCTGATGAACTTAAAAAATCAGTAATTGCATCAGAAATATCTGAGCAGAGCTGTGATGCAGATGAGATTGAAATTAATGGAGAGGTAATTAAATTACTAATTTCTAATTGCTCTAATTGACCTAAATAAGCACCAATAACCAAATTCCAAATTTATTTTTTAGTTATTAGAAATTTGGGTTTGGGTATTATTTAGAAATTAGTAATTAGATCAATTAGAAATTCTATACATGGCAACATACAAAACAAAAGCAATAATTCTATCATCTTATCCATACAAAGAACACGATAGAATAATAACATTTTATTCAGATGAATTTGGAAAAATGGATGCAAGGGCAAGAGGCGCTCGTAAAATAACTAGCAAACTAGCAGGGCATTTAGAGCCTTTTATTGAAACAGAATTATTGCTTGCAAATGGACGAAGATGGGATATACTTGCAGGAAGCAGGACAATTGATGAACATAGTTCTATTAGGTCTAATATAGAAAAATTAGCATCAATATCAGTATGTTCTGAAGCAATAAGGAATATTACAAAGCCAATGTCATCTGACAGAAGAGTATTCAATCTTATGCGCGCTTTGCTTTATGAATTAGATCAAATGCATGAAAAAAATGATCAAAAATATTTAGTTACTACTTTTCTTTGGCAATTATTAGGCATATCAGGATTTCGGGCTGAATTAAAAAATTGTATTAATTGCAGGATAAATTTAGAAAAAGGAGCCTTTAGTTTTGAAGGTGGGGGAATATTGTGTAATAATTGCAAGTATAGAGATATATTTTCTGAGGAAATAGATCAAGTAACACTTAATCAATTAAAAACGTCTAACTTAAAGTCTAGACAATCCCAATTAATTGCAAAGCAATTTTGGCAGAAAATTGTAGATCACAGGCCTCTTAATAGTTTAGATTTTTTTGAAACAGTAACCATATGATAAAGCGCAATATAGGGGCAACAATGAAGCAGATTTATGGCACAGGGAATTTTAATCCCCGCAGATTTGACCGTAAACCAAAAAAGAGCGGATTTCGCGTATATCTTTGGGGTTTTTCTATTTTTTTGTTTGCCTTAATAGCTGTAGTTTTAGGAGGATTATATTTGTTTGGTTCAACTCCAGATAGTTTTACAGGAGATAGTGTTTATTTTGAGTTAATTGGATCAAAAAATCCAAAAACAGCGCAAATAGAAGAATATACTTTAAAAATAATAAATAACGAAGAAGTTGATTTAGAAGATCTTGAATTATTTATTGATTGGTCAAAAGCGCAATCAACTGATTCTTCTCAAGCAGGAGCACAGTTTATTTCATCTGAAATTAAGCCAGAAAATGAATCAAATAATACTTGGAAAATAAGCGAAGTTAAGGTTGGAGAAATTTTGAGTTTTAATTTTCAAGTTAGGTTTGTAGGTAGTACAAGTGCAAAAGTTTCTTTGCCATTTTCTTTAACTTTAAAACCAAAAGGATTTGATAGTTCTTTTACTCTTGATCACAAAGAAATTTTTGAGCTAGGAGACCCAACTATTGATATTACTATAAATGGACCCTCTGTTGCTTCACCTAATTCTCAAGTAGGATTTGATATATTGATTTTAGGAGATTCTTTAGGATTTGGAGATGTAAGCAAGCTTATTGTTAAAATTGACGCGCCTGATTCATTTACTTTGACAAGTTCTCAGCCAGAATTAAAAAATTCAGATAATTTTGAGTGGATTTTGGCTGAGCTTCCTAGGCAAAATGATGCGTATAAAATACATATTGCAGGAGATTTAAATTCTTCTAGCGGAAGAGAAAATATTTTTATTGCAGAGCTTTCGCGTAAAAATGAGTCTAAAGTATTAGTAAGCGCTGAAAAAATTGTTACAATTCAAAGCAATGATGCTTCTATTAGCTTGAGCGCTACTCCTGCGCAAGGAAAAAAATTACAATGGGGGGAAAGAGTTGATTATATTTTAAATATTAAAAACACTTCTGAATATGTAATGAGAGATGTAGTAATTACAGCAATAGCTCCTGATGATTCTCTTTGGGAGTCAAGCTCTCTTAATGTTGGAAATAATGGATTTTTTGAATCAGGAATTTTTATTTGGGATTCTAGCTCAACAGATACTCTTGAATCAATTAGACCGGGTGCATCTGTGTCATTAAAATTTAACTTTAATACAAGTAAAACTTTTCCAAAATCTTTTGAAGGATCTCCTACTTTAATCATAAAAGCATCTGCAAAAGGAAAATTAGGTGAAAAGGAACTTTCTATAGAAAGCTCTGAATCAAAAATTAATATTTTAGCTGATCTTGATTTTGATATTAGTTCTTGGTACACAAATCCAGAGGGCATTACAGTTGGGTCAGGCCCGATCTCTCCTAAAGCAGGCCAAGAAAGCGTATATGAAATTTCATTTAAACTTGGTCCAACAACTTCTGATTTAAAAGATATAGAGCTCAAGTTTGACGCTTCTAGTCTTATTGTGTGGAAAAACGAATCAATTTGTCCTGTTGGTGAGTTAATTTTTGATGATGATAAAAATATTATAACCTGGAGCGCTCAAAAAATTTCTGCTTTAGAAATTCCTATTGAAATTAGGTTTAAAATTGGAGTTATTCCTGTATCATCTCTTTCGTCTAGAGCAGTATTGTTAGATAATATTCAATTAGTTGTTGTTGATTCTAAAGCCAATGAGTCTATGGAGTTTTTTGGAGGAAATATTACTGTTGGAGATATTGAATAATCATGTTTAAAATAATTAAAAAATCTAAAAAATCACGTGCTCGAGTTGGAGTGCTGAAAACTTTACACGGTGCAATAAAAACACCGTTTTTTATGCCAATCGCGACTAAAGGCGCTGTTAAGTCATTAACTTCTTTTGAGGTGGAAAAATTAAAATCTCAGATTATTTTATCAAATACATATCACATGCTATTGCGCCCTGGATTAGAGATTTTAAAAAAAGCTGGCGGACTTCATAAATTTATGGACTGGCATAAGCCAATACTTACTGACTCTGGTGGGTTCCAGGTTTTTTCTTTATCAAAAATTAGAAAAATTTTACCTAATGGAGTTAAATTTTGTTCACATATTGATGGAAAAGAATTTTTATTAACTCCGAAGAAAGCATTAGAAATTCAAAAAATTATAGGTTCTGATATTAGAATGGTGCTAGACGTATGCCCAGCTTTCCCTTGCACTCATAAAGAAGCAGAAGATGCTGTAAATACAACAACTAAGTGGGCAAAAGAGTCGCTTAAACATCGCAACCTTTGTCATGCTCAACTTGTTTCATCATCTATTCCTTCTGATTCCCGTCATCCTGAACTTGTTTCAGGATCAAATAATAGTGAGACGTTATTCGATGAAAAGACCCTGAAACAAGTTCAGGGTGACGGTTTTTTATTATTTCCAATTGTCCAAGGATCTGTGTATAAAGATTTGCGTCTTAAATCAGCAAAAGAATTAGTTGATATGTCTAAAACATCTGACTGGGATGGATATGCGATTGGAGGAGTTGCTGTTGGCGAGCCTTTTGAGAGCGCGCTTGAAATTTTGGATTATACAGTGCCAGCTTTGCCAGAAAACAAGCCACATTATTTAATGGGTTTAGGATATCCAGAGCAGATTATTGAAGCAGTTAAAAAGGGAATTGATATGTTTGATTGCGTAATTCCAACTCGTGAAGCAAGGCATGGCAGATTATATTTTTTTAAAGATAAAAAATTTAAATATAGTTCATCATCAATTAGAAACGCAAAATTTGCAAAAGATTTTTCTCCAATAAATTCTGATTCAAAAATAAAAGAATTACGTATATACACAAAAGCATATCTTCATCATCTTTTTAAAACCCAAGAACCGCTTTGTATTAGGCTTGCAACTCTTAATAATGTTGAATTTTATCTTTCTTTAATGCTAAGAATTAGAGAGTCTATAAAAAAGGGCAAATTATAAAAAAAAGACCGACAGACTGATCTCTCTGCCAAGAGGAAATCATCAGTCTGCCGGGTAAAAGCTCATCTCAGAAACTGGCGTGGGGGCCAGTTTATGCGTATGAGCCAATTCTATTATATAGTTAATTTTTCTAATTTGTCAATCATAAAACCTAGTTTTGCGTTGTGCGTACAAAAAATTTATGCTACATTTATCAATATATGTTAAAACAAAATAAAGAAATGGAAAAAATAATTTCTCTTTGCAAACAGCGCGGATTTATTTATCCAGGTAGCGAGATTTATGGTGGATTGCAAAATTCTTGGGATTATGGTCCATTAGGGGTTGAATTAAAAAACAATATTAAGAATTTGTGGTGGCAGAATTTTGTGCGAAATAGAGATGATATTGTTGGGCTTGACGCGGCTTTAATTATGAATTCAAAAGTTTGGGAAGCTAGCGGGCATGTTGGCGAATTTAATGATCCTCTAGTTGAGTGCAAAAAATGCCATGAAAGATTTCGTGCTGATCATCTTGAAAAAGAAGAGTGTTTAAGTTGTGGTGGAGAACTTACAGAGTCAAAACAATTTAATATGATGTTTAAAACTTTTTTGGGTCCAGTAGCAGACGGAGACAATGAAGTGTATCTTAGGCCAGAAACAGCTCAAGCTATTTTTGTTGATTTTAAAAATGTATTACAAACTTCTCGTAAAAAAATTCCTTTTGGAATCGCTCAAATTGGAAAAGCATTTAGAAACGAAATTACTCCAGGAAATTTTATATTTAGAACGCGTGAATTTGAGCAAATGGAAATTGAGTATTTTATAGAGCCACCAACAAGCGATAAAGACTGGGAAGAGCCTTTTGACAAATGGGTAAAACAAATTTATGAATGGATTAAATTAGTTGGGATTGATAAAAAGAAAATTCATGAATTAGATGTTCCTTCAGGCGAGCTTGCGCATTATTCTAAAAAAACAATTGATTTTGAGTTTGATTTTCCTTTTGGCAAGGATGAGTTATATGGACTTGCATATCGCACTGATTTTGATTTAAAAACTCATGAAAAACATTCAGGCCAAGATACTAAGTATCAAGATTTAGAAACAAATGAAAAATATTGGCCTCATGTAATAGAGCCATCTCTTGGTGTTGATAGAACAGTTTTAGCTGTTTTGTGTAGCGCTTATTGCGAAGATGGTGATAGAGTTGTATTAAAGTTAGATCCAAAAATCGCGCCTTACAAAGCAGCTGTATTTCCTTTAATGCGCAATAAGCCAGAATTAGTTGAATTAGCTCAAAAGACTTACAAAGATCTTCGTAAAAAATTCATGATAGCCTGGGATGATAGGGGAAATATTGGAAAGCGATATTATGCTCAGGATCAGATTGGAACTCCGCTTTGCATTACAATTGATTTTGATTCTTTAGATGATGATTCTGTCACTATTCGCGACCGAGATAGCGCGAAACAAGAAAGAGTTAAGATAGCGGATTTGGAAAGCAAAATTCAGTAAAAATAGATTATTTTTTTTATTTTAAAGCCTTTTTGGAATTTTTGTGTATTATTAATAAAAATAGTAAGGCGTGATTAAATAGAATCTCCAGCAAATTCTTTTTTAAAAAAATTCTCATATAAAACTTTCAAAATCAATTTTATTCCACTTATTTTTGAGATAGCTTCTAGTTAAAATTGACTGCAAAGTTGTACATTCCCATACTGCAAAGCCCTTGAAGCGTTCCCGATTGTGGAGTGCCAAGATCAATAATTTCCTCACCTGTCTGTGGCAGAATTTTTTGATAACCAATTGATCTGATAACCAAAGATGCAGAGCAATCGTATGTGCCATTTGTTTTAACAATCAACTTCGTTGGGATGTTGGCCTGGGCCGTAGATACTTTTGGCGAATATCCACCATGAGCGCTTATGGTGATGTACTGAATTCCATTTCTTATTTCAACATTTTGTGAAGACTGGACGCCGGTCGAGTCGGTATTGTTTTTTGATCCGCCAAAAAACACAATGCCAATACCGATGATAAGTGCGATCATGATGATAATTGAGACGGTTTTATTCATAAGATAATTATATGTTAAATAGCGGATTAATGATTCCGAGCCCAGCAAGTCCGGCGAGAAGTGCAAACAACCCAAGACCGATTACAACCACGCCTGCGGATTTGAAAAATAGCGGCGCGTGTTTTCCGTGGGCGAATGATGCCGACCCGAAAGAAAGAAGTACAAGCATTGGCAGCGTTCCGAGTGCGAATGCGAGCATAATAAGAAGTCCGGACAGAAATGATCCGCTTCCCAGTGCGGAAACCTGCATTGATTGTGTAAATCCGCACGGCAAGAAAAATGTAGCAAAGCCGATGACGAGCGGTGTGAGAGTTTTATGCTCTATTTTTCTGAAAAAATTAAAGATTCCCGAAGGCAACGCAACTTTATTTTTTGCAAATACCCCAACCAAATTTAAACCAAGCAATAGCATTATAACAGAAGCCAGAATTCCCAGAATTGCCGTAAAAGTAAAATTGATTCCGATTGCACTACCAACCAATCCGAGAACTCCGCCTAATACCGCAAAACTAACCAATCTTCCTGTATGAAAAAGCAGGAAGATTTTTGTATCGCTTACACTGTCTTGAGATACTTTTGCCGATAGAGAAAGTGCAAGCCCTCCTACTATCGCCAAACAGCTTGATACTGAAGCAATAAGACCAATGATAAAACTTGTGGTGGGAGTTGTTTGATCACCAATACCAAAATTTAAGATTCCGGATTTTTGCAAAAGAAAGAATACAGCGAGGAACGCAAGCCCGATCGGTACGGCTTTCCAAATAACATCATCGCTCTGTTTTTCCTTGATGGATTTTTCTACCGAAAGTGCATAACCATTCGGTTTTATTTTATCGGTAAGTGTCCGTGCTAATTCTTCGGGGTTCTGATCACTATCGGTTTCAATTTCAACAGTCTCGCCTTTTAAATTGACGTGAGCATTTTTTATAAAACTCTGCTCACTCAAAGTGTCTTCAATCAAGATTTTACATGAAGCGCAATGAGTGCCAGAAACGTGAAATGTATAAGTTTTCATAATTATAATTTTTTACTTTTGATTCGTAATGAGTTCGACACCACTGATACGCTTGACATTGCCATGGCAAAGCCAGCAAAGACGGGATTCAAAAGCCATCCAAAAATCGGGTAGAAAATGCCAGCCGCAAGAGGAATACCCACGATGTTATAAATAAATGCCCAGAACAGATTTTGCTTGATTCCTCGCATGGTTATTTTTGAGAGCTTGATTGCTTTAACAAGCTTTGAAATATCGCCACCAAGAAGCGTGATTCCGGCCGACTCTATTGCTACATCGGTTCCGGTTCCCATAGCGATGCCGACATCTGCTTGCGCAAGAGCAGGAGCATCATTCACGCCGTCACCAGCCATTGCAACCACTCGGCCATGTAACTGAAGCTCTTTTATTTTTTCGAGCTTATCTTGCGGCAGCACATGAGCCACAACATCATCTATGCCGACAAGAGACCCTATGTATTTAGCGGTTTTTTCATCATCACCTGTAAGCATAACCACTTTAATTCCAAGAGCATGGAGGTTCTTTACTGCTTCAACTGATTCTGTTCTTATTTCATCCGCAACCATCACAAAACCAAGCACTTTCTCCGATGTTGCAAGAATAACTGGTGTTTTACCCTGCGAAGTAAACTCGTTAAGTTTTGTCGCATCAAAGGAGACTTTTAGATCATTTATGAGTTTTGCATTGCCGACAAAATATTCCATGCCGCTAATTTTCCCCTTAAGCCCTTTGCCCTCTATACCCTCAAAATCTGAAGCTTCGGAGATAAGGATGTTCTTCTCCTCGGCATAGTTTATAATCGCGTGAGCAATCGGATGTTCTGATTTCTTCTCAAGCGACGCCAGAATTGATATGAGTTCATCGTCTTTTTGATTTGAAAGATTTTGAATATCAACGAGCGTTGGCTTGCCACGGGTTAATGTTCCTGTCTTATCAACCACAACCGTATTTACCTTATGTAGTTTTTCAAGAGTAGCCGCATCTTTGATGAGAATGCCTTCTTTCGCACCCTTACCGACTCCGACGATAATCGCCGTTGGCGTGGCAAGACCGAGGGCACAAGGACAAGCAATGACGAGAATGCCTACGAACGAAACGAGGCCGAATGACAGAGCCTGAGAGAAGCCTAAATATTGCGATCCAACAATGAGCCATGCGCCTAGAGAAAGGAAAGCTACACCCAAAACAATTGGCACAAAGACTGATGAAATTTTATCTGCGAGTGCCTGAATAGGCGCTTTACTTCCTTGGGCATCCTCAACCATCTTGATGATCTGGGCGAGCAGTGTTTCTGA
>Ga0210057_1009159_pt1 | contig 11532 bp, 10 predicted proteins | sample CryGeyCG2114_010_2_FD_183968 | JGI IMG/M metagenome (GOLD analysis project Ga0210057, IMG submission 183968) | Groundwater microbial communities from aquifer - Crystal Geyser CG10_big_fil_rev_8/21/14_0.10 (SPAdes) (version 2) | ecosystem: Environmental > Aquatic > Deep subsurface > Groundwater ...
CAACTAGGCTATAAAAGCAGACTAGATACGCTGCAAGCTGCAGTTCTAGATGTTAAATTAAAGCACCTAACCAACTGGAATACTAAGCGTAGATATGCAGCCACATTGTATAAAAAACTTCTGTCAGACGTTGAACAAATAACTCTTCCTCAAGAAATGACATATGCATACCATGTATATCATATATACATGATTCAAGCGCCCAATAGAAACCAACTCCAAAAATATTTAGCCAAAAATGGAGTAGCAACTATAATTCACTACCCTACACCAATCCATCTTCAAAAAGCCTACATAAATTTAGGATATAAAGAAGGAGATTTTCCCGTTGCAGAGAAACTAGCCAAGAACATTTTATCCCTACCTGTATTTCCAGAAATAAACCCAAACGAAATTGAATACATCTCCTCTAAAATTAGAAATTTTTACACAGAATAAGCTATTTCACCGCAACTGAAAGTAAATTTACACCTGGTTCACGAAATGTAATCCAGCTAAAATACTTCCAGTAGGGCTGTGATTTTACTAGAGCTAACCTAAGAGATGAATTTTGATCATTGTAGTAATAATCAAATAGGCGCGTTAATACCCATGGTAACGAAAGAGTTCTACCATTTTCACTATTCACGTCAATTCGTCTAAAACCAACTTCTGCCTGCATTTTTGCAAGACTGCGCTTATTAAAAAAGTATAAGTGTTCAATGTTTCTATAGCCAAACCAATACTTGCCCAAAATTTTAGCCATAAGGCTTTCTTCATTTGGTGTAGTAATTACCAACAAACCATCTTTTCGAAGAAGAGAGTATATTTTCTTTAGAGTTTTAATCGGGTCTTCAATATGCTCAATTGTTTGAAAAAGAGTAATAACATCAAATGAGTTAGATTTAAGCTTCATGTCTTCTATCTTACCAAGTTTAACTTTAAGACCACGAGACTTGGCATGTTCTACAGAAGCATCACTCATATCAACACCTATTGCGTTCCAACCTATCTCCTTGAGGTTTTGCATGAAAATACCCACACCACAACCAACATCTAACAACAACTTTGGTTTTTTGCGTTTTAATATAATTTTAATAATAGTATCAAAATACTCCTTAAATAAGGAATATTCTCTCAAATATTCAGTTACAAATTTCTCTCCATCTTCACGAACCCTACCACCAAATGGAGTAATATCCAAAGTATATGTAAGTTTACAGCTACTACACCTAAGAATAATTCTATTTTTAGCCTTTAAAAAAAATCTTGTTGGTTGTTTACATAAATAGCATAACTGCTCATTCATCGCTAAATTTTAACATATGCATATATGTAACATTTAGTTTAAAATAGATAAATAGAAAACCATGAAGCGCAATAAAGAAAAAAAAGAAATAGTTGTCATAATGCCCGCATATAATGCCGAAAAAACACTAGCCAAAACCTATAAAGCAATACCAAAAAACATAATTAATGAAATTATTCTTGTAGACGATGGGAGCCACGACAAAACAGTCTCTATAGCAAAGAAACTAAAAATTAAAACATATATTCACCCTCAAAATCGAGGTTATGGCGGAAACCAAAAAACATCATATATGCTAGCTTTAAATGAAGGCGCTCAAATTATCATAATGATCCATCCTGACTATCAATACGACGCAACTCTGATTACCGAGCTTATCCGGCCAATTCAAGATAAACATTTTGACATTATGCTAGGCTCAAGAATTCGAACTCGGAGAGAGGCACTTAAAGGTGGTATGCCACTATATAAATATATTGCAAATCGTTTTTTGACAACCATTGAGAATATTATTCTAGGTCAAAACCATTCAGAATATCATACCGGTTTTAGAGCTTATAATCGTAAGGTTCTATTAAAACTGCCATTTCACAAATTTTCAGACGATTTTGTCTTTGATCAGGAGTTTTTGATATCAGCTGTTTATTCAGGATTTAAAATTGATGAAATTCCAGTTCCTACTCGATATTTCCCTGAAGCTTCATCAATTAATTTCAAGCGGTCAGTTAAATATGGTTTAGAAACACTTTTTGCACTGCTTAAGTATATCCTTGCTTCGTTAAATATTTACAAATCAAATATATTTTCTAAAAACTAAGTCTATGTTTACCAAACTTCGCACATTGATCAATAAAAAGTATGGTGCTGATATTCTCTATATTTTCATTCTGTCTATAACAACAATCTGCATCTGGTATCCTTTGGTAAATCTCGTTCTAACGTGGGAGTCGTACACTTATATATCTAGTCATTTCTATCTTCCCTTATTCACTAATACATGGATTTCATTTGGCAACTTTGATGTTCAGTCTATGTTTACCGGCTCAATACTTTCAAAACTCATTGGCACGAATATGCCAATATATTTTGGAGTTGAAATTTTCTTTATTCTCATAATAAATATATGTATGTATTTTCTAGGCAAAACTCTTATTGGTAGTAAAAAGGCAGGTTTTATAGCATCTTTCCTTTTTTCTGTGTATTTTTTTGGTATAGGTTTCTTTGCTCCAAATTATTATGCAACTTTTCTTCAAAGAATAATTCTTAATGTACCTATTCTATTAATTAGTTTTATTTTTTTGCACCGTTATCTTGCAGAAAAGAATGCTAAATTTTATATAGTCTCTATAGTCCTATTTATTCTGTCAATATTCATCGCTCGCTTTGGAATATTCTTATCATTCTTTGTTTTATTATATCCATTTTTTTGGGAACTTCTTCTTTCATTTAATCTCCGTTCATTTATCAGAGCTCTATTAATTAGCTTGCCTTACATGCTAACCATTGTCTTTTTCTTGAAAATTCATAAGTTATATGGCGATGCCATAGGTCCTAAAGAGAGTATTATGGTGTTCTTGGCTCATCCGGAAAAATATCACTACATTGAGAATGTTATCAGGCAGCTTGTGAATATGTCTTCATATCCTTCAGTAATTCAAGCAATAAGACTAGAACGTAGCCCATTTGCATTCCTTGACCCAGCTTCTACCTTTAAGTTTGCCATACCTATAACATTAACCTATATAATAAGCATACTTACAATATGGATAAAAGATAAAAAACATAGAGCATTATTATTAACTATAGTTTCCTCCTTGATACTAAGTCTTTTTGTAAATGTTTATTTAGATAGGTTTGATGTTCAGAAAGCCGCGGGAATGAATAGATATTATTATTATCCATCTTTCATACTTGCAATATTCTGGTCGCTATTTATAGTGTCAGTATTTAAGAAAAATAAATTAATAAATAAATTAATTATAGGAGCTATTCTTCTCGGTTTTTATCTAATCAATGCAGCTCTTTTTCAACAATACTTTTCTGACCTAGATCGCTATAGTATAACTACAAAAAAAATATATGAATATATTGTACATAATGGTAGCCAACTGCCACAAAACTCATTCATAATTGTTAGCCCAGGAGCTGAATTTGGTCCATATGAAGCCAGATTTTTTACAGAACAAATTGGCAAAAAAAGAGACATATTGTTTAGAACTGAAAATCTCGGCTGGGGTGACTGGAGACCTATTGCATCATCCTCAGCGCATGTACTAAGACTTAATTATAATGAGGCCTGTTCCTGCGTGCAAGAAGAGATTCTAAAATAAAATTAGCCTTAGTTTAATATTTACCCGTCATGCTATAAAATTTAATAAGGGTAATTTCAAGTATTGTCTGTAAAACTGCTTTAAATACTCGCACTTTTGATCCCTGATAAGGATTTAATCTTTCCTTTCTTCATACTACTTTTGGTTTTGGTACCGGAATAATAAATTTTCCGCCTTGTTTTGCATACTTAACATGATTTTTCATAATTGGTTTAGCAAAATTCCAGGCAAGTATTAACACGTAGTCGGGTTTTTTGCTATACAACTCATTGGGCGCAACAACCGGAATGTGAGTACCAGGACAATATAATCCCTGCTTATAGGGACTATCGTCTACAATATAATCAAGCGTTTCTTTACCAATACCAAAATAGTGTAAAAGCGTAGTTGATTTAGCTGGTGCACCATATCCCACAATAGACTTATTTTGATCTTTAAGCTTTTTAAGAAGTTTGGATAGTTTAAGCTTATTATCTTTAATGTTATCCGCAAACCGCAGATAGGTATTAACATCACTCAATCCATCCTCAACCTCTTGATCAATAAAGTTCTGTACAGATTCCTTAACCTTGTAATTACCAGAATTTTTCTTAATGAATATCCGTACTGTTCCTCCATGCACGGGTCTCTTAACCACATCTATTATCTGCATCCCAAATCGTTTAAAGAAAAGCTCCAATGGTCGAATAGATATGTACGAAACATGCTCATGATAAATGATATCAAAGAGATTTTTTTGTATCAGATCAATATTATACGGAGCTTCAATCACAAATAAGCCGTCATCAGAAAGTAAAATGCCTACCGCTTTTACAATCTCATCTAGATCATGAATATGGGCAAAGACATTATTGCCTGTAACAACCTTTGCACCTTCGGCATGCTTTTTTACTATTTTTTTGGCTAACCTCGAATTAAGAAATTCTGGTATAGTTGGAATCCCTTCTTTAGTAGCTCTACTAGCTACATTACGAGCTGGGTCTATCCCTAGAACCTCAGCTCCTAACTTTTTAAACGGTTTTAGTAACACCCCATCGTTACTTCCAAACTCAACCACTAAATCACCTTGTTCTAAACCAACCATTTTAGAAACAGACCGTGCATATTCTTCAAAATGCGAAACAGTAACTGGCGATGTTGAAGAGACCCAGACATAGTGACGAAACATAATCGCAGGATCTACCACATGACTCAACTGCACTTGACCACACTTATCACAAAAATTAACCACCAGAGGAAAAAAATCTTCTTTATCTTCGAGCTGACTTTTTTTTAAAAAGGAATTAGCTGGTGGAGTTTTTCCTAAATCTAGTACTTTTTTTAAGCTAGTACTTTTGCAAAGTCTACAAGCGCTAATCTCTTTAACTTTAGCCATCAAATAATCTTCACACGTATCGTATCTTCTTCGTATTTATCCTGTACTCTTTTTTCAGTAGTATATGCATAAAGAACTGTTTCTTCTAAGAACTTTACAGCATGAATTATTCCAGGACGAGAGAGTACAGCGTCACCTTTGTTCAAGATAACTGTTTCAACTTTTGCAGACTCATCGTGCGCAGGTTTTTCTGAGTACTCACAAGATCCACTAGCTACATAGATATAATGAGCGTCTTTCTTGTGATAATGATTAGATCTTATCGAACCAGCTTTACTAGTAATGTGCAGTACTGCCTTAAAAACAAACTCATCTTGATCAATAATTCGTCTAATCACACCTCTCTCATCAGTAAATTCTTCTTCTGTATGTATTATTTGAATTGCCATATTTTAGATAACGTCTGTTTTATAGTCGTCTTCCCCCACCACCACTGGTTATTTTTATACCATTCAACCGTATTTTGCAACCGATGATCAAAGTCATGCTTTGGCCTCCAGCCTAACTTTCTTATTTTTGTGTCATCAATAGCATATCTAAAATCATCCACAGCTCTACTCCAGACAAATTCTATCTTAGATTTATCTTTTCCTAATGTCTTTAGTATGCTTAGGGTAGTATTAAGATTAGTTTTTTCTTCTCCTCCGACTCCATAAATTTCTCCAATTTCTCCTTTTTTTAAAACTATATCAATCGCTCGTGCATGATCTTCAACTGCCAACCAACTTCGAATATTTTTTCCATCACCCATCAATGTAACTTTCTTATTTTTTAGAAGTTTTGTAATAAAACAAGGAATTAACTTCTCCGTATCCTGATAAGGCCCGTAGTTGTTAGCGCAGTTTGTAACAGTAACCGGTAAACCATAGGTCGTATGATAAGCTTTAACCATTAAGTCAGACGCAGCCTTGGAAGCGGCATATGGACTTCTGGGTTTAAGTGGAGAATTCTCGTCAAAAGGCGGATCTTTAGGACCTAACTCCCCATATACCTCGTCGGTTGAGACATGGTGAAATCTTTTCCTTCCGTGTCTAAGACATGCGTCTAAGAGCACGCCAGTACCTAAGACATTGGTTTTAATAAATACCATGGGGTCAACAATAGATCTATCAACATGACTTTCCGCTGCAAAATGCACGACTATATCTACATTTCTAATTGCATAATCTACAATCGATTTATTCGTAATATCACCACGAACAAACTTATATCGTGGATTATCTTCCAGACCTAATAAATTTTCAGTCCGTCCTGCATAGGTAAGTTTGTCTAAGTTAACAATCGAATCTTTGGGATACTTCTTAAGCCAATAGTGAATAAAGTTGGATCCAATAAAACCAGCACCACCAGTCACAAGAAGTCTAGCCATATTACATGAGATTGTACCCTAATTTGAGGTTAATATGCAAACAAGATGATTAGATCTTTCCTGTGACAATATCTAGCCAGAGTTTAGTAATGCTTTTTAAAGTTTTTACTATAACTTTTATGCTAGTATTTTTTGCTTCTCCACCATACCGTGGTCTATATGGAGCTGGAGCTTCACCAATTATTAGTCCTTTTCTCTTGAATTTAACCAAACTCTCTACCAATAAAAATATTCCACCATTAGGATCAAGCTTCAACTTCTTAAGCTCATTCGTTTTCCAGATATATACCCAATGTACATCTTCATACGTAATACCAAAAAGAACTTGGTACACAATTAACGCCCCGTACGAAAGACATAGTCTGTACAGTCCATAATCTATCCTTTTTCCTCTAACACCTAACACTAAATCATAGTTTTGCATTATCCGAATACAGTTAACCACATCTCTTATTAAATCTTGACCTCCTGCATGTAAGTATGCAACATAGTCTTTTTTTGCAGAACGTAAGCCAACGATCATGGCTTTATTAAAGCCACTATGTTTTTGGTAAATTACCCGTACGTGTTTATCTCTCCGTGCAAAAGTATCTGCAATTTTTCCAGTCTTATCTGTCGATCCGTCGTCTACAATAATTACTTCATACCCTCTAACGACTTTTGGTAGATCCTTAAGAGTATTTTTTAGTACATATCCCAAGCTCTCTTCTTCGTTATACGCAGGTATAACTACTGATAAGCTCTGTTGTTTTGTCACCTTCTTCTTTACCATGTTAAACCTTACCAATTACTATCTGCCACCATAGCCTAATGATACTCCAAAAAGTGCGCCAGATAACTTTGGGCTTCACTGCTTTCTGCTCACCCGCCAACCTAGAGCGATATTTTACTGGAACTTCCACAATCTTTAATCCTTTTCGTTTAAATTTAACTAAACTTTCCGCAAGTAAAAATACCCCTCCGTTGGAATCTAGTTTTAACTTCTGTACTTCTTTTGTCTTCCAGAAATATACCCAGTGTGGGTCATCGAATTGCAAGCCAAAAAGAATGTAGTACAAAAGAAAACAGCCATGATGAAGAATTAATCTTAAGAGATTATAATCCTCTGGTTTACCTCTACCTACAATCACCAAATCATTATCTGGTAAGAGCTTGTAGTAATCCTTAAAATCATCTACTAAATTTTGTCCATCTGCCTGCATGTATCCCACATAATCTTTCGATGCCTGAGCCAGTCCAACGATCATTGCCTTATTGTATCCACTGTTTTGTTGATGAATTACTTTAAGGTGCTTATCTTTCTTTGCAAAGCTATCTGCAATCTCACCAGTTTTATCCTTTGAACCATCATCAACAACTATAACTTCATAATCGCTAAAATATTTAGGTAACTTCTTGAGTGTATCTTTTAAGACAAAACCCAGACTCTCCTCCTCATCATATGCAGGAATAACAATGGACAAACTCGTTTTCATAGAAGTATTATATACTACTAACCCCGCGGGGTACTTGCCTATCCGATATAATTTGCATATACTCATATCTATGGAAAACTCCAAGCAACAAGCAATTAACCTGTACCAAACAAATCTTTGGGAGAAGTTTCTCTCTAACTTTAAGTTCTGGGAAGAACCATATGAGGTAGTTAATAAAATGCTTACCAAGTCAGGTACAATAACTGAGTTGGGTTGTGGAGAAGGATTAATGACCAACTACTTAGCGCTATCATCTCCAAAACGTCAAATTATTGGATATGAGATTGTTCCAGAAAGGCTTAAAATCGCAAAAAAGAACATTAAAAATACCCTTTATGAAGTTGGAGATATTGTAGAAATACCTTTTCCTAAGTCAGATGCACTAATCTTATTCCATGTTCTCCATCATTTACCATCAAAAAGCGCACAAGAAAAAGTACTTATTAAAGCCAAAAAGGCTCTTAAGAAAAATGGCAAGCTAGTAATCGTTGACGTTCACGTACGGCCCACTATTAAGTACTACGCTGCCTGGATTGCAGACCACTTTCTGGTACCCTGGGTGTTTGAAAAGAGGTTTTATACTCGAGCCTATTTTAGAACAGAACAAGAATGGTTAACTCTTCTGAAGAAAATTGGATATAAAGTTAAAACTTCTGAAGAAACTACAGGTAGACCTTTCCCAAACATTATATTCGAATGCACCCTCTAGCACTAGAGTATGGCTTTGGGATAGATATATTCCGTAGTAACCGTGGATTTAATATATGGAACATCTGGAAAAGTTTCCTCAGGCGGATCAACCTCAAAGATCTGTACATCGTCCAAATAAGCACTGTAGTCATATAACCTATCTTTCTGAAAACTTACAGTCATAAATTTCGCATTTTCTGGCGATCTTCCCTCTACAATAACCTTATGCCACTCTTCGCTACCCCACACGCGAGCTGATACCGACACCGCCAGCCCCATTTGATTTAGAACAGCTTCCTCTGTGCTTTCATAAAAATCAAGTCTCAAAAAAGAAGATCTTTCCTCCTTTAAAACCTCTCTTGAATTTTTAACCCAACCAATAGCTCTATAATACTTACCAGCTTCAATGGATATAGGTAATGATGAAAATCGCGCTATACGAGGCTCTTGTTGGCCTATCCCCAAGCTTCCAACTTTTGACCTACCTATTTCATCTTTCCAAAATAAACCACTAACTTTTCGTCCATCTGCGTCTCCCATTCTCCATATCTGATTCACTTCATCAAAACCCATCTCTTTAAGAACAACACCATTTTTCGTAGAAGACATGCTAGGAATTTTAACAATAAATCTAGAGTTAACAGGAACGGAAACTTTATGATATATCTCATAAACTAAATAGTTCAACATTTCATTTACAGTCAATCCAAAATAAGTGTTATTCAATCTCTCAAACGGAATCCCATCGTATTTCAGCAGTTCGCTAGCTGTTAAAGGATTCATCCAGCTTATAAATTGATGTCCTATTTCATTAGAAACTATTACAGCAAAATCAGCCTCATCCTCCCTAATCTCCGCCATAGACATAACCGACTCTCTGTCTCTCAACCATCTTGGTATCTTGTTAAAACCTACTTTTCTAAGTTCACCCTGAATAACGCCCGAACCTTCCTCCATAACCGCGTCATGCGGAATATGATCTCCGGCCCACTTGGCAAGCTCTACATGTGTCCAAGGCATCGAATAATAATAGGCTAGCGCTACCGAAGCCTTAATTTGACTAAAACTTATCACTAGCAACAACACAACGGTAGACACGTTCAACAAAGTCTTTGAAATTTTTATTCGTTTCTTAAGAAATTTATATGTTGCAGTAAAAAGATATGCTGAAAATATCAGCATAAATGGAATAACCACACCAAAATTTCTTACATAATACCCCGCTCCTGCTCCTCCGTAATATGTAAACAGATAAAAATAAGGAATTATTAAACTCGCAAGAATTAAAAACCTCTGCTTATCTCTTAGAGCCATCACGACCCCACCCAACAGAATTGAAATACTTATAGCTCTACCAACTCCCCACTTATACAGATAAAAATAAGAAAAAGGGTTGAAGACATTAGATCCAAAAGAGTACCTTCGTGCTGTCACCTGATTAGACGTTATAAAACTCTGCACTCTTATGTTTATTGGCACAGGCTTTATATGTGAAGGTAAATAAGGGTTTAACACCAAAAAAGTTGCTACGAGAGCTAACCCAGCTAGAATTACATTTTTATTAAGTATATATTTAAACGATCGCTCTCTCCATGCCCAAATCAAGTGTACCATTCCAAAAGGTAATATCGATAATATCTGGTACTTCATTGAAAACGACAAACCAACATATATACCAGCTAATATGTAGTTCTTTCTGGAATTTGAATAATATAGATTTACCGCTCCCAGCGTTGCTATTAAGTAGGTCAATATATTCTGAATATCTGCAAGGGCAAAGTGACTTGAAAGCACATGTCTATAGTTAAAAGCAAATAAAAATGCCACAATAAGAGCCGTTCTCCAATCAAACATTTTTTTTGTAATAACATATAAAACACCCACGCTAACCGCTCCAAGGAAAGCAACAACATATCTTGACCAAAATAATGCATCTAAGTACCTATAGCCAAATATAACAAACGTCAGATTTTGCGGAAAATTATCAAAATTCTTTAATGCCAAAACCAGAGTTTGCGGCTCAGTGATAATTAGCTTCGCATATCTGATCGGAATAAATATGGTTTTAAATGCAACCAAGTGAACAAGTGGAATCCCAGCTGCATAGTCAAACCTACGTGGATTAATATCACTGTTCATATACATATCAGCGGCTTCAACATAGGTCGTCGGTTCATCTGGATGAAACTCCCAAAAGCCAGGATTGGTCCCTATTATTCTGATCAAAAAAGAAGCTATTAATATTAATATCAACAAAGCCACGTGTACACTAACTTTAGTTTTTTTCATTTTTAGTTAAATAAATCAAACCTACTACAAACCCCAATCCTCCTGCAGTAAATTTTACAACAGTCATCACAACCAAACCAACAAAAATAACCGGGTGCGTAAGCAAGATCTCAAAGTGCCGTAAATAACTTCCTCTAACAGGATTAAATTGCTGTGCAGCTAATTTAGGGTGTTTACGGAAATATGCAACCATGTGTTTACCATAAAAATAGTGCTTACTCCAGATATCTCTTATGCTCTTTGGCTCACCCAAATGCCTCTCAATAGCTTCAATTCTCCCCCATTTAAATCCAGCACTTACAAAACGATTATGGAAATCGTAGTCTTCAGGGCCATAGAGCGTTTCATCAAATCCATTAATTTTTTTCCAAGATTCTTTTGTAAAAAAGCGAACAGCAACTATTAGTTTATCATCTATATAAGTATTGCGCTCATACTTTCTAACTTCAGCCCAAAAACCTAATCCTTCTGCCGAAGTGTTGTGAACCGCGATTCCATCTAGATTCTCCTTCTCACACATCTGCACACACTGAGCTATCACAGCAGGTTCCAATACAAAGTCCGAATCTACTCTATATAGATATTTCCCTTTTGCCATTCTAGCTCCATAATTCACCTGAGCGGATCTCTCGGGACCCCTTCGGTATACCTTATCTGTATAGTCCTTTGCTAATTTAACGGTATCATCGCTTGAATTATTATCCACAACAATAATT
>Ga0210057_1009161_pt1 | contig 11531 bp, 7 predicted proteins | sample CryGeyCG2114_010_2_FD_183968 | JGI IMG/M metagenome (GOLD analysis project Ga0210057, IMG submission 183968) | Groundwater microbial communities from aquifer - Crystal Geyser CG10_big_fil_rev_8/21/14_0.10 (SPAdes) (version 2) | ecosystem: Environmental > Aquatic > Deep subsurface > Groundwater ...
TCTGGAGGTGATGATCGACGATCAACATGTGGATTACTCCTTCTTAAGGCAGCAGTTGATATGCTTCCAACTCTTTGACCGAGTGCTGATGCTCCCATACGTACTGCAGTTTTTATCCCCGGATTTATGTTCTCCCACACCGATTCAATTCTATGACGAACTTCGGTCTGTGAAGGTCTTGCATGCGGTTCCGGTTGTGGATTTGGAGCTGAATCATCAGAATCGTCTGGTTTGGCTATAGCAACTTGGACAATTTTCGCTTGAGTCTCCCCAGCATCACCGGATGCTGCAACAGCAACCTCTACCACCTCATGGGGGCTCTGAGAAAGGGTTGTAGCCTGTGGTATGCGCTCCTCGCCTCTAACAATCAATGCAAGTGCTCGTCTGATTTCCTCAAGTCGAGCAAGTGACTCGTCTGCATTTTCAGCAGTCACTGAGATACCGCGTAATCCACCAAGCGCGTCAGTCAAACCACCCGCAAGGGCAGTAATGCGCGTCGCATCAGGTTGAGTACTTTGATCTGGGATCGGTGGTGAAAGTAATAATTGTTCAGGTTGCATTAATTTATTTTATTAATTCGGTATATTTTTTAATTTGTAGCTCCCTCAACATTTCCATGTAAGACCTTTTTTTGAAGATCAAGTGAAAGATCGAGTCCATTCAAAGTAACATTTTTTCCTCCCACTTTGAGCTGTTCATTGAGCTTTTGAAGGATTGCTTCTTCCAAAACTGTTTCAGGTTTTTGATATTCTACTGCCTTTTTATTTGCCAGGAGTTGCCCACCAACTTTTCCTCCCATTATTAGAGGCGCATTTATAACAGATATGGAAAAGTCCTTCAGTTGGAGTCGTTGTTGTCCCATTGAAACATTGTTTGCAAGTACGCCATCGACATCAATCGTCATGCCATTTGTTTTTATATTAATACCCTTAAATCTATACCCATCTGCGACAAATTTTCCGGCAATATTGCCTCCTTCACCAATCAATGATCCAATGATTTCTTGAATTCTCGCTTCTTCAACAGAAAACCGTACAGTTCCATTTTTTTCAATCTCATCGCCAATCTGATCAACTAAGGGAATGCTTGGATTTGGATCAAACTGAAATTCAGGCGCTTTGGGAGTAGCGGGTGGTTGTGCATCTGGTGTACTTGGTGGCACAGGCATAGAAGGCGGTCTTGGCGAACGAGGAACTGAAGGAGCTTTTACCGGAGAAACAGGTGCGGAAGCTTTATTCCGTACATCTTCAAGAGATTGATACTCCTGAATAATTGGAACATGGGATAAATAATTTGCAGACATGTCAAAATATCCTTGCCGCACATCGGAACTATTCTCATATCCTCCAGTCTGATCATCATACTCATATGCAGGAGTCGTAAGATCTCCTCCATCAATCCAATTTCGGCGAACACCAACTCTCGTCACGGGACTTTGAGTATCCTCGACCCCTCCCACCCATACCTTTCCGTTTGCATCTTTTAATATGAGATAGTTCAATCTCCCATCCTGAGATGGATATACTTCTGCGGTAACTTGACCATAAAGTGATGTATTCTGCACCCACGACATGGGTGGCTTTATGGAAAAGTTTGGTTTTTGGTCCGGATTAGTAAATTGGAGCTCTTCTGGTGGCATTTTTCCCGTTGTTGGATAAAAATTACCTTCCAACTGTACCGGGTCTTTTCCAACCGTCAATTTCATGGTGTTTACCTTCTGAGCCGTGATCATTAAGACATTTAAGTTGTTTACTTTTATTTGCAGCTGTGCTTTTCTGTCGGCAAAATCAGGATCACTTGGATCAAGCGTACCAATCTGACCTTTTATCACGTCAATTTTGCCTTGGACTTCCGCAGGATATATAAGCTTTGGATTGTATCGCGCCGTACCAAGAAGCACAAAATCTGGATTCTCAACCTCCTTGTACGCACTCTCATCTTGAGAGATGTCTGCAAGTGCTTCTTGCATTTGAAAGGGAAGATTTACCGAATCTTCACTATATCCTTTTCCGTACCAAGTATAGGTATGGTGTGGTAAATATCGCCAAGATCCTTGTGAATTACTTCGATAAAACGATCGGGCGACAAATTTACCCTTATCATCTGCGGTATATCCGACAACTGCAACTCTCCCTTCGTCTAATTTATACGGATCAGACATCCAAACCTCACGTCCACCTATCACAATTTTATGTTTTGGTAGCAATCCTCGATCTTTCAGGTCATCAGGGGTGAGTTTTTTCATAATGACCGTTCCAGTCTCATCAGTTGTTATCGTCTCATCAGAATGAAACTCTGTAAGAGAAAAGACTCGCTCTGACTCCGTATCATCCGGCGCCTCAACGTTCAAGGATTGCGTTGATACTTTATCGTACCTCGATGGCTGTTGATCAACATCTATTTGTTGTTGCCCCTTGTGAATTTCTGCCCATACTTGTTGTGCAGCTTCGTCGGTCAAAGCGCCGATCTCATCTGCAGTTGGAACAATGTCAGGTCTTCCGGCTGCCACGGCTTCGGCTCGAATTCTGATCAGTTCTTGTCGAATTTGTTCTGCAGTTCGATCAACTTCGGCACCCTGTACTTCAAGCGGGTTTGGGACATCAATTACCTCAATGGGTTGATCTGCTGGTCTTCGCTCCCGTCCTTGTGATGGGCGCCTACCCCCCGCTTTAATATTTTTGATTTGTTGTCGAAACCGTTCTTCTGGATCAGTCGCACCTCGATCACGCGAAGTGTCGGCAAGCGCAGTCAAAGAAGCGATCAACTCCTTTCGATCAGCAGTACTCAGTTGCCATGCCAATCGCGACACTTCATCTCTGTATCTTTTGTCGGGAAGTACGGGAGGAAGTGGCGTGGCTACCGGTCGTTGCCATTCGACTCGATCTGCGGTGTCAATTGCAAGCTGATACCCATCACGATCAGCTCGCATGTCAGCCACAAGATTTTCAAAAGAAAAAGCAGGTTGACCAGCGCGATCTCGCGCCTCAACATTTGGACGATTGGGTCCCGATGGTACACGTGCATCTCGTTCTCGCTCAAGATCTGCCGACTTGGCTTGTCGATCAAGAAAATCAGCGCGCAAAAGTGTTGCGCCAACTGCTCGCTGATCAGGATTTGCTCTCGTTGGATCTGCGTGAAGGAGCTCGGTTTTTACAAAGTTTCCCGTTGCCTTGTAATACGGTGATTCAAATTGACCCGGCATAATTATGCATCTGGAGAACTAATATATGTTGCAAGTTTGGAACGAATGTCTTGAATTTCCTGACTTTCTTCATGAATCATTTTCTTTTTGCTAATCATTGTCTCAAGTTCATTGATAATAAATGCCTCATAATCTGCAGGTGGCGTAAACTCACCACTGGCAATTTTCTCCCCATATGAATCATATAATTGTTGTTTGAGAAATCGCTTCATAACTCTATATCCTCGCCAAAGGATGTGAAGAACTTCCATTTGTTTTTCCGAAGAAAACGATGGATACTTTTCACCAAATTCTTTTTTTGTTTCATCAGTGAGGGGTGCAACTGCCAAAAGGTCCTCAAATGTCATTTCTTTCATATTAAAAAATAAGTAACTATCAATCACGACTACTCAGCTTCGCTGCCCATCCCCTCTTCTGGAGAAAATTGAGCTTGTGGCCCTTGTATTGGCATTCTTTCAGGCGCGACAAGCTCCTGTCCAGATGTCCGTAACTTTCGCTTTTCCAATATTAAGTATGCCACGGTGCGTGCTTCCTTTTCATCATATCCAGTGTCTGCTTGAATTTCCATCGCAAGCTCGGCTCCATCGAGATGAGAAAGCGTTGGATCGTAAAATCGCACCATATCAGCACGTTCTCCATCAGTAACGATGGACTGCAAAAGAGTTTGGCTCATTTCTGCTCTCAGACCCGACTGCTCATTTGCTGCCGCGACCAGTGCGACAATTTCTGATGAGGATAAGGTTGATATATCAACAATGGCTCCTCCGGTATTTCTATTGTAGATGTTAACAATTTCTGTCAGTCGTCGGTTAAATTTATTTCTGATGATATCTCCATTTGGAATCCCAAAAATCATACTCATATCAGGTTGTTCTCTTCTCGAAATAGCACCTGCAAGCTCTCCACTAAGTGCTTCAAGCATCGACTTATCGACAGATGGTAGTACCGAAGACAGGATAAGGAGCTCCTTTTCTGCTTCTGAAGTTGGAGGAAATACTCGCGATAATGACTCTACAAGCTTTTGAGAATGGTCAAAACGACCCAAGGCTTCACCGTGTGCAGAAATACCATTTGATACCATAACCGCTTTACTCATGGCATACCCACTTTTAACAAGGTTTGTTAGACCTGTCTCAAGATCAGCTTTGAGTGGTGGTGAAAATCTAGTAGTAAGATGCACTGATCCATCGATATCGATAGTGCTTTTATTCAAGAGACTATTGACGATACTAATTTTTCGATATTTTTCTGGCATAAATACAATACTTTCCGCCTGTTGTGTCAAGTCAGATCCGGTTGCCGGATGATTCAGTAATTTCTCTGCAACCGCAGTCGCAACTGCATTCTTGTCGACTGGGCCCCCATCGTCATCAAGACCTGGCACAATCGTATCAATTGCCGCAACAAGTTGTGGCAAAGCTCCTGGAATATCTGCAAGCTTCATGACATTGAGTTTATCCATAACCATTTTCATCTGACCAGATGCACGGAGAGCAATTTCATGTCCAAATTTATGAGTATCAGCTATCGCCGCCAATGCTATATTTGACGTATGAATTTTATTGACCACATCGAGCGATAATTCAACTTGAGCCTGTTTTGTTGCTGCAGCTTCTTGCTTTATGACCTGTTCCAAAACCTCCGAATCAAGAACCACTTGTGATTCAGCGATCGCCTTTGCAAATTCTTGTTCCGGATCACTATCATAGCCACCTTTTGCAGAATACAATGAAAAATCTACCAATGATTCCAAAAATCGCTCATCCATCATGGCCATCATCTCATCCATAACTACTACATTCGATGAAAACTCAGGATCATAAATTGAAACCGGCAGACCATCCGGTGAAGCTACACCCAATGCAGTCTGGAGACGTGTTGTGTATGCTGGATTTTTCAGAATTTGCACATAGAAATCTGCTGGAGTGAGAAGTTCAGTTGCCTTTTTGAAAAGTTCATGGCCATCAGTTGTCTGCTCTAAAGCCCCAGAACCAGCAAAAACATATATTGCATGCAGATATGCAGGGGGTAAATTGGGCATCGCCTTATGTGCCGCTTTGATGTAGGATGCTGCCGCATGCACTGGTCGCTCGCTAACTCGCGCCGGATCAAAGGAAATATCAACACGCCCCTGATCCACTCGCTGTTCAATAGCCATATATTTGTCTTTAACCAAAAGAAGGTCATGACATGACTGAAGCCTGTTGAGTCGCCACGCAATCCCTGCATCTGGTTTTCCAGCACGAGCACGAAGCTCAGAGAGTGCAAGGACTCCTTTTGCAATCTCATCAGCAACTGCTGTTTTGAGTTTTGGAACTCCTTTGAGGAACGTATCAATCTGTGCAATGACAGTTGGATCAGTAGATGTACCATCGAGCTTAGGAAGTTTCAGGAGTGCTTCTTTCAGCAACTCATGTTTTGACTCAGCAATTTTTTTTAGAATTTCAGCTTGATTTGCTGAAGTTTGCAGTTCATCAACACGCACCTGAATTGACTGATACTGAGCTTCAGCTCTTTTTACTTTGTCTATTTCAACATTCAGCGTAACCAACTCCTTTTTCAATCGAATGTGCTCAGCATTTGCATCAGGAAGATCGGCCGTTTCCATCTCGGTGATTTGCAACTCCAAATCCACTGGAGGTGATTTACTTTTTCTTTGTGCCCTCAGTCCGGCAAGTCGATCGGTAAGCTGGGTCAGTTTCGCTTGCTGACCTTGAATATCAATTTCTTTTTGCTGTTTCTCTTCAGTTTTTGCGACAAACGTTTGGTGATTGGCATCGAGAGCCGTCAATTGTGTAGTATACGCATCTCTTTGCTGAGTGAGATCTGCGACCGATTTTTTTTGTATTTCTACAGCAGCCTCCGCTGATATATAATCTCCGAAAAGACTTTCTTGCTCTCTAAGTTCTTTGAGTTTCTGATCATGCTGCTCAATTTCTGCATCGAACCGTTTTGGGTCTTTAGATTTTTCCAGTGCTGACTGTGCTTCTGCAATATTCTGTTCGATCGGCCCTGCAAGAAACATATTCCGCTCGACTTCACGAAACTCTTTCCGTGCTTTTTGATCAAATATGTTGGTCAAAGTATTGAGTTGTTCATCAGGTTTCATATCGGCAAAATCGACCGGGAATGGATCTCTCATACCATCAATATGCAGCTGAACTTCGTGCCTTCCTCGACCAGTGGTTTCGTACACACCAGTAGATTGTTCTCGAGAAAAACGGAAGTCATCTGCTTGGCTCAACGGCTCATCGTGTCTGCGATCTGAGATCTCAGATATCGCGGCTGCCATCTGCACCATCCGCTCTCCGAGTCGTTTTTTATCAAATTCACCAACTGGAGCTCCTGACCCCCTTCGAAGCTCCGGCAGATTGCTCATCCACACTTCTGCCCTATGTTCTAAATCACCATCAAGTGTGCGACTAAAATCAATCGAGGCTCCTTCGGGAAATTTTGGCGTAAGGCCATTGAAAAGCTGGTGTTTCCGAAAGCGAATCCACGGAGGAATCCAGCCTCTCGCTTCAACCATATCTGTATTTGTCGGATCATTTCTTCTTCTATTCCACCATTGTTTCAATCTTCCTCCTTTGGGACCAGTATATTGTGGTGGTTTTGTTTCACCATGTTGAGATACCTGAGGTACCAGTGTTTCGCGAGGATTATACCCGATTTGATCTGGAGTACTCGTCAGCTCGACTTTTCCCTGTGTGTACACCTCAATCCGCGCAAGCTGATGCTTTACCGTACGATCCCCGATCTCTTCCCACGTTCGAGAGGTTGTAGGATCATCTGAATTCAACGCGTCATTTGCAACGCTATACAAATCTTCATAATCTAACGGCTCTCCTTCTTTTTTACCCGAGGCGGAAACGGCTTGATTGTAGAGCGTTGCCATCCAAGGTTCGATGGATTTTGGATCTTTCTTTTTTAAAGCGACAATATATTCAAGCTCTGAGGCAAGTGAGTTACTAAGTGTTTGGACAGTGAGATCTGAGAGATTTCCGCCCACCACGGTGTGCTCGCGCATGACTGCCTCAGGCATGACTTCTGATGGCTTAACTTCGTGTCCCGGAGGCATCAAACGACCGAGTGCTTCTTGAAACAAGTCACCCGAAGATCCGGTCCCTGTTTGGACATCTGTTCCCATCTCGCCACTGTTAAGTGCAACCATACGATCATTGTATGGAATTGTAAATTGTTTTACAACAGATTATAGTTGTATATATATGGGAGAAACGAACACCGCGTATAAGCCAACCGTTGATATGTCAGCTGCCTTAGATCTTCAAGCCGACATCAAACAAAAAATATTGGCTGAACAAGCAGCTGAAGCAGCTAAACAAGCTCCTCCTGAAGCAAAACCTGGAGAACCGGCGCCCCCAGAGCCCACCAGTAAACCAGCAGAAGCAGCGAAGCCGCAAGCAGCAGAACATCCCGCAGAACCCGATGAAGCACAGCCCAAACCACTGATTCCCGAGGAAGCACGTGCTGAGGCTGGCGCCCTTACCTCAACATGGATGAATAGTGAGGCTGATCGAATTGCCCAAATGAAAGAAAAAAAGCGTTCTCATGGTGAGCAAGTAATCTTGACGGTTCGAGGGTTTATGAATATCGCTGAAGGGACCGCAAAAACCACCTTTCCCATCCACCTCACCGGAGAAAATGCACAAGGAACGCCGCTCTCGTTTTCAAAAAAAACTCTCGATGAAAACGGTAAAAAAATGAGAGTACCAAAATATGAATTCAATGAAACAGGAATCACAATAGAACAAATTCTCCGATTTGAAAAAGGACATTTTGTATGCAAAATTAAAGGATCAAATAAAGAATCTCGCATACCTCGTGGTGACTTTATCGCACTCTCAATACAAGCAGAGCGAGATGCGATCATCGCCCATGCGACAAGCCGATCAGAACAAATGGGAGCAGTCATCGCGGCAACAATTGCCCCAGATACTCAGACCGGTGCTCCTCCACTCTCACATGACCGTGTTGAAGCAGCAGCACGAAGCGCCAAATTAATATCAATCGATAGCATGTTTAAAATTCTTTCAAAAAGTGGCGTGAGCAAAACGGTTCAAGAAAATGTTTTGGCACTTCTTGACAAAAAAACATTTGTTGACATGCAGACTACGGCAAAAGTTCTTTTTCAACTCGGATTTCACAATAGCCAAATGAAGGATATGGATGCAGCAATAAGTACAGTCCGGAAAAAAACGCAAGAATCACAAGATCCTGCTGAAATTGCTCAATTGACCGCACTTGCTGAGCGACTTGCCGAGAAAAAAACAGAGATTGAAGCGCAAATTGCCGAACTTGGAGAGGGCGAGGAAAAAATAATCGCCAACCTCGAAGGATCTCTGAATAAAATGGGTGATGCCGAATTTACAACATTTGTCGGAGCTTTGGTAGATGATGATAAAACCGCTGCGTTTGAAGCACTGCTAGAAAATGTTCCCGTAGATCAGCGAGAGAAATTCAAAAATCTCCTTGAAGGTACTGCAAAATATGGAAGCATTGTTGCTCTGGCAATGATTGTTCTTATTGTCATGCAGGCTGCGGGAGGAGATCGATAATTTAATTTAACGTATGGAAGGACCCCCAATTGATCACCAAACAGAAGTAACTACTGGAGTTGGCATTGATTCAGTACTAGAAAAGCTTGCCCCGTATGCTGAGGCTGAGAAATCAATGGAGACGCTTTGGAAAGAGCTTGATACGAGGCGTGATGCGTATTATTCTGCAATCCGAGAGTCACTTACAGATGGTGCTACTATTGATGAGGCTAAACAAGAAGCGGCACAATCTGAAGCGTCTTACAGAGATACACAAGCAGAAGCTGCAGATACATGGCTCGCTCAAAATGAAGCGATTGTTGCAGGTGGATTGGATAATCTAGTTTCTTTGTCAACTACTCACCCCGACTGGATGCATCCGGATGTTGCCGAAAGTGGCATATCTCTTGCAGACCTCGAGAGTTTTTTCCATACACTTCCCAGTGGTATAGTTGTCCCCGTTGCAGGTGTACAAAGATACAACCATGCTGGAGCTCAAAGTTTTCTCGACTTTACCATGGTGCCAGCGCATTGTGCCGAAGCTGCATCTCCTATCGGACAAATGGTCGCGCAAACAACCGACATGCTTTCACGTGTCGCGCATGGTGCATGGTATGGGCCAACAGAAGTTATCAGTCGTACATCCCTACAACTTTCTCAAGAAGGGTGTGAGGTTCAATGGAAAGGACTTCCCAATTTTGATGACGTTCAGATATCAGGAATTCAACATGTTGGCTTTGTCCCAAGAATGATGGCAAATGACGGAAAAGTCACGATCGATCAGCCCATTCTCCCTGTAGTAGTTATTTAACAAAATCTAAGTATTTCCCAACTCCTCAAGTTTATTTTTCAACTGATCAATCTCATCCTGTTTTTCTTCAATAATCTCTTGGGCTTGTTTCACAGAATGGATGTTGTTTACCGCTTCAGCTATATCTGCAGTTCTCAGAGCTGCTGCAGCTTCCATAGGATCTGTCACATTTACTGACAAACCAGTACCAAGCTCGAATCCTGCTCTATATACAAATCTCGGAATGATCCGAATGTACCATTTCTTTTTTGGATAAATATAAAAATTATAGCTAAATCCCCGTCCTGTTTTACTTTTGGTCTCATGCAGAACTTCAAGGCGTGACATGAGTTTGACATATATGTCAACAAGGTCAACTATCTCTACATCAGTTATATCCCCAAAAAAAGTCTCTTCGACTTTTGGCGCAATCCACACCTCATACGGCCACTGGGAAAAATCGGGGCAGTACATATTAAAAAACGTATTTTCCTCAACTATATTGTCAAGTGGCTCCTGCTCTAAAGTTGAAAGATTTATCTGATTAGGCAAAAGAACCAGTTGCGAATGAGGGTGTTCGATTGAGGTGCCGGCATGTACACCTTGGTTGCAAAAAATTATGACCTGTCCTTTTTTTCGATATGCATTAAACCTGTGTCGATACGTTTGGAATACTTTCACAATGTGGTCTTTTGAAAGATGATGGAGATCATCTTCTTTGGGTGAATGGATGATCACTTCATGAAAGTCAGTAATCGGATATTTGTTCGGGATTACGCGTACTTCCCACCCTGGCTCATCCGCCACTCCCTTCCCCACTCGGTAGACCTCACGCGGAGTCATTTTCTCGTTTCCTTCACAAAACGGGCATGTTTCACCCGCATCGTTTTGATCATTGATCTCATCAGGGCGATTTTCGCGACCATCTGCGATGATCACCCAGCGGCGGCTTGAAATATCGGGAACATATTTTGACATACTATTAGCATAACAAATAATACTTCTCCGTTAAATGTATTTGTCATTGATATAATGGAATCTATGAACTTACTTCTCGTCGGTCTCGGAAACCCTGGGGATAAATATAAAGAGAATCGCCATAACGTAGGATTTCTGTTTCTCGACTGGTTATTATCTGTACAGGATTCCCACTTTGCAACTAAAGATCATCAGTTTATCTTTGATAAATACTCAAATGCAGAATTGATCAAAGGCATATACAAAACACATAAAATGAAATTGCCAACTGTTCTTGCCAAACCACAAACCTTTATGAATCGGTCAGGAAAAACAGTAGCACATCTCATATCAGTACCCGCCATTATTTTTGTGGCACACGATGATCTTGACATTCGTATCGGCAATTTTAAAATTCAAAAATCAGTTGGACCCAAGATGCACAATGGACTCGAATCAATCGAACAATCTCTCAAGTCAAAGAGTTTTTGGCGCATCAGAATAGGTATTGACAATCGTACCTCTGATAACTCCATTCCGGGCGAGCCATATGTCCTCAGTAACTTTTCTGAAGAAGAATCTGAAATGCTCGAAAAGACCTTTCTACGGATTCTTTCTAAGCTTCAACTTCTTCTTGAGGATCCATCAATTCTCTAGTCCTAAATCTATTGGCTATAGGGTGTGTTTACCGTTCTGACGATCTATGGTATAATGCAAGTTATGCCAAAAAAGAAACTGAAAGTCATGTATCTTTCCTGGTTTCCGTTTTATGGCTCAGGTTCAGGAACGTACGCTCGATACTTGGCCAAGTATGTGAATAAGCAACATACCGTTGCTATTGTAGCTCCCGATGATCGTGAGCTTAATGGAGTCAAACGGTACCCATTAAAAACTCCCTTCAGAGTTGCTTTTACTGGTCATCCAGAATGGCCAAACTGCAAATTATTTACGGATATTTCTCATCGAGATATCCTTCGATTACATAAAAGCGCCTTAGATTCTGTTGTAGATGCAGTCGAAGATTTCA
>Ga0210057_1009164_pt1 | contig 11530 bp, 9 predicted proteins | sample CryGeyCG2114_010_2_FD_183968 | JGI IMG/M metagenome (GOLD analysis project Ga0210057, IMG submission 183968) | Groundwater microbial communities from aquifer - Crystal Geyser CG10_big_fil_rev_8/21/14_0.10 (SPAdes) (version 2) | ecosystem: Environmental > Aquatic > Deep subsurface > Groundwater ...
TACCACCTTGTACTATTCCAAAAAGCCCTCTACCTGATTTCGAAAGTTTGTTGTGTGCTTCAAGACTTCTTAATGCCCACCTGTGTGTACGTCCCATCGCCTCTCTCAAATATTCTAGAGAATCATTAGGTGAAGTGCATTCATCAAACGCAAATATTATATCTGCTCCTAAATTGTGTTGTATTTCCATCGATTTCTCAGGGCTCAATAAATGCTTGCTTCCGTTTATGTGAGAAAAAAATGTCACACCCTCTTCTGATACAGTTGCTTTCTTTGGTGCTTTTTCATCTTCATTATTTCTATAATTCTCTTCCACAACAATGTGCTTGTCAGCCTTGGGCTGGAATTTACTTACTTTTTGCCCAAGAGCAGATCCGAGTGAAAAGGCTTGAAAACCGCCAGAATCTGTAAAGATCGGTTTATTCCAATTCATAAATTTGTGTAATCCACCCGCATCTCGAATTAGCTCATCTCCAGGCTGAAGATATAAATGATATGTATTAGAGAGTTCAGCTTGCGCTCCAAGATTTTCTACTTGTTCTGGAAGCAATGCTTTAACCGTAGCTTTGGTGCCAACAGGAATAAAAGCAGGGGTTTGTATATCTCCATGTGGAGTACTCAAAACACCCGCTCTCCCGAGCTTTCCTTTTATTTTCTTTTCTATTTTAAACCCAATCGCTGACATAGAGACCAGCATATCAGAATTTGTAATTGCTACAAAGAAAAATTACCCAGAAGATCGTCTTCTGGGTAATTATTTCAGACTTTATGGACCCGCCCTGTGGGTCGGGTAAACTTTATAGACTTTACCTGCCTACCGCCTGCCTGCCGGTAGGCAGGGCAGGCAGGTGGACTTTCGACTTTATAGACTTTCAGACTCTTCCCCTGCTTTTGGATATTCAACCCCAACAACCTCGACATCAAAGATTAGAATTGCGTTTCCTGGGATTGGACCAATACCTTCTTCTCCATATCCATATTCTGGCATTATTCTTATTGTTCGCTTTCCTCCAACATGCATGCCCATTACACCAGCATCAAATCCTGGAATAACCATTCCTATACCTGGTATAAATTTTATTGGTAGATCATTCTCATAAGAACTATCGAATACTGTTCCATCTTCAAACTTTCCTAAATATTCTATTGTTACCAAGGATCCAGATGTGACTTCGTCACCTTCTCCAACAACAGAGTCAACATAAATAACACCGCCATCAAATAAAACTGTTTCTTCACCAACGGTATTGCTTTGTTGGGTTGCTATTCCTGATGATGCTAAATTAACCCCAGAACCTTTATCAAAAGATACTAAACCGGACATTGAAAAGAAAACCACAATAACAGCAAGCGCTATAACAATGGCAATATTTTCTTGTAGATTTTTTTCACTCATATAAAAAATTATTAAACAATTAATTGTTCCTTTTTTAATTGTACAGATTTAAAAAAGAATAAGAAAGTATTGGTTGTGTATAAAAATCTTATTAGATTCCTATAGAAATGGAAAACGCCACCCGAAGGTGACGTTATCCATAGTACCCGCCATTCCAAACCCCGAAAGGAAAGGTCTGACGAATACTTTAATCAGCTTATACCAAGCCAGAAAAACTGTCAATAGATTTTTAATAAAAAAAATCTAATTGTGGAAAACTCCAAAATACTACCTAAAATAAGGTTTATTTTGGGTAGGTTTTGCTTTTTTTTAAAAAAGTATTAGAGTGTCTCCAGATCCCAAGTACAAAATCCGTAAGTACAATGAAGCCAGAGCTACGCGCCAAGCACGAAAGGGTTTCCGCTAATCTCATATCGATGAGAGATAGCTGGGGCGACGATGCACCATCTCCAGAAACAATGGATGATTTTTTTTACGCGATATCTAAGGGAGAAATAACGGATAAAAAATTAAAGTTGATGCTCGGTATTAATACTAATCACTCAACTAGTGACTTTCTGTCTCCTGGAGACGCTGTTAGACAAAGTTTTCACATCTTATCTGAAGAAATAATCTGAAGAATTGTGCCTTTTATAAACCCGCGGCCGATATGAATCGGCCGCGGGTTTATTGCGCATAGCTTAAAAAAGGAGTATTTTTAAATTAGAGCAAACAGTTCAAAATAGATAAAACAAAAACAAGATGGGGGTAAACTATGCCTGTTCACAAAACCGACAAAGCGAACCTTCGTGTTCGTTATCCACTAATGGTGGAAATTGGATTAATTATATCGCTTGGAATTCTAATTGTAGCTTTCAGAGTGAATATCCAATCCAACGAAGATTTTCAGATTTCTCTTCAGGATCAGGAAACTGTACAGATGGAGGAAATTGTTCAGACACAACAGGTTGAGAAGCCTCCACCTCCACCGAGACCTCCTGTCCCTGTGGAAGTACCCAATGATGAGGTTTTGGATGATGTGGATTTGGATCTCGATGTCACACTAGACATCGACGAGCCACTTTCAGCACTACCACCGCCTCCGCCTCCGCCAGTAGAAGAGGTTGTGGAAGAGCCAGAGCCTGAAATTTTCATCATAGTAGAACAAATGCCTTGTCTTCTTACAGACAAAGGTGATTGCAACGGCAATGATGGCTTGATTGATCTTCAAAAGAAGATATCTTACCCGCCAATCGCAAGACAGGCTGGTGTGGAAGGTCGCGTGACTCTTCAGTTTGTGGTCAATGAACAGGGTCGTGTTACAGATCCTGTGGTAATACGAGGTATTGGCGCCGGATGTGACGAAGAAGCTGTAAAAGCTGTCCTGACCGCCAGGTTTTCTCCTGGCAAACAGCGTGGCAAAGCCGTAAAGGTGAAAATGTCACTTCCAATCACATTCAAGCTGAAGTAAAAACCCAATTACCGAAGTCTGACTTCGGTAATCAATACAGCGGGGGTCGTTGCGACGACCCCCGCTTTTTCATTTGGCGATCATTATTTAAAATATAACTCTGTCATATTTTAAATAATGATTTAGCCTTTTTCTTTGGGCGAACCAGTTTCAACTTTTTGTGTTAAAAAAGTTGAAACTGGTTTTATCCTTAGCTTTTCAAAAATTGACCAACCAATTCAAAAATCTTATCCTTATCTTCCAATTTAAACCAGTTTATATTTTTATTTCCTCGGAGCCATGTAAGTTGTCTTCTGGAATACTGCCAGCTTTTATTTATAATTTCTTTTTCCATTTCTTCTTTCGTAATATCTCCCCTCAAAAACCTAGCAATGTATCTATACTCAAGCCCAAGCTCTTCTAATCTTTTATCTGTTACTCCACTTAGAAGCAAACCTTTTACTTCCTCCACCATACCACCGCTCATCCTTGTGTGTAATCTTTTTTCTATTCTCTCTCGAAGCTTATCATCTGTATCAATACCGATCCAAAGCACATCATAAGGCGATTCTTTTGTATTTGGCGGTACGACCACCAAAGCATCGATGATTTCTAGTGCTCTTATTACTCGCCGTTTATTGTCCCTATCTACAGTCTTTCCTCTCTCGGGGTCTTTTTCATCAAGTATAGTTAATAAATCTTCTAAACTTTTTTCCTCAAGCTCCTTTCTTAAAGGTTCATTAGGAGGAACTTCTGGAAAATCTATATCGTAGACAAGCGCATCGATATAATAAAAAGTACCACCAACAATTATTGGCAATTTCTCTTTTTTTATAATATCGGCAAGCGCAAGCCCTGCTTCAAACTTAAAATCAGATACACTGTACTTATCCATTGGGTCCGACATATCAAGCATATGATGTGGCACACCCTTCATTTCTTCTTCTGTAATTTTTCCAGAGCCAATATCAAGCCCAGCATAAACCTGTCTTGAGTCAGCAGAAATAATCTCACCATTATTTGCGAGAGCAATCTCTACCCCAAGGTCACTTTTCCCAGACGCCGTAGGGCCGACTATTACTATTATTTCTGGTTTGAAACTCATATACACACATTACTATAAACAAAAACTTAGCGCGAACCAAGAGCTCACGTGGAGTTAAAAAACTTCCAAATAATATAGATTGATTGCTAGCGTGTTTTCAACTAAACATAGACCTAATACAAACTCTGCCACTGCTGAGTTTGTATTGAATTGGATTTATAATTTTTGTTAGGTATAGCCAAACGTAATGAGGTATAAAAAAGATATAAAAGAAACATAAAAAATAGCCGTTTTTGTTTATATAAAAGAGGGATTTAACAAGTACTAAGGTTTAGTGATTTAGGTTTAACCTAAATCAATACAAGATTTAATATATAACTGTACATTAATAATTCAAAAATCAATTCAAAATAGAAATTTCGGCGCCAATAGAATTCAAGCGTTCAAAAATATTTTCATATCCCCTGTTTATTGAATACACACTATGAAGCACTGACTCACCTTTTGCAGCAAGCATCGAAACAAGAATTATCATTGATGGTCGAAGTGCTGGCGGACAAACTATACGAGCTCCGCGAAGTGCCGTAGGCCCCTGAATCAAAACACGATGCGGATCCATAAGTGTAATGTTTGCGCCAAGCCTGTTTAACTCAGTAAAATATATTGCACGATTTTCCCACATCCAATCATGTATCATTGTGGTACCTTCGGCTTGTGTTGCGACAGGAACAAAAAAAGGTAGGTTGTCTGTGTTTATTCCTGGGTATGGTAATGAATGAATTTTATCATTTGGAGCAACAAGATCTGATGGAAAAACTTTTATATCAACAAGTGTTGTCCTTTCATTGTATGATTTATACTCTTTGCTTATTTCTGTCTTTAGTCCCATTAAAGTAAGTTTCAAAAGTTCAAGACGTAAAAAATCAATTGGGCACCTTTTTACAAGCAATTCTGATTTAGTCACAGCACCAGCAGAAATAAACATCATGGACTCTATTGGATCCTCGCTCACCCAATGTTCAATATCTAGATTTATTCCATCAATACCATGCACTGTCATTGTTGTGTTTCCTATTCCATCTATTTTTACACCACATCGCTCAAGGAAAAAACATACGTCTTGTACTTGATAATTTGGCGGAGCAAAACGTATTGTGGTCTCACCTTTTATGCAAGAAGCCAAAAGAAGTGTAGCGGTTGTTGCTGTGTCGCTTGCCTCGTACATAGTAATATCAGCAGAGTGTAATTTATTTGCATCCAGTATGTAATCCGTTTCATTTGTCGTTATGGAAAGTCCAAGAGCAGAAAGTGAATGTCTAAAAGCTGTAATGCTTCGATTTCCCATTTTACATCCACCTGCATTTGGAATTTTAAATTCTTTCATTCGGTGAGGAAGTGACCCCATCGCCATAAGAAAAGAACGCACTTGACCAGCAGACTCCCTATTTATATTTTCAAAATCAAATTTTTCTGGAGTTTTTATCTTTAAATCTCTGTCACCTATCCACTCAAGTTTCACCCCAATACTTTCAAATATTTCTATTATTCTATTCACCTCTTCTATTCTTGGAACGCCCCTAAGAGTAGTCGTACCTTTATTCAAAAGAGACGCACATAATAGGTGTGTTGCGCCATTTTTGGAAGAATTTGTAGTAATTTCTCCATGCAATTTATTACCACCTGTGATTTTTATGTCATTTATTGGGACTTCATTCATATTTTTCATCGTATATACTATACATGCATTAAATATGAAATACCAACAAGAAATAAACCTGAAAAATCATTCTGGAATACATATTGGTGGCACTGGACAACACCATACTGTTTTATCTAGTGAAGATGAAATACCAGAAATTGTAAGCTATTCAAAAGAAAACCATCTAAAAATTTGGGTAATTGGTGAGGGTACAAATACTATTTTTTCTGAAAATACAGAAGATGTATTTTTTGTAATTAATAAAATTAAAGGAATCGAAACTATAGACGAGGATGATGATAATTCTATTTTACTTGAAGTTGGTTCTGGTGAAGTTTGGGACTCTTTTGTCGAGTATGCGGTGGAAAATAGTTATTCAGGAATTGAGGCGCTATCTTTTATTCCTGGGAGCGTTGGTGCAACACCAATACAAAATGTTGGGGCTTATGGAACTGAAGTAAAAGATGTAATAAATTCTGTAAGAGTGTTTGATATAGAAAAAGAAAAATTTTATTGGATGAAAAATGAAGAATGTGAATTCGGGTATCGAGAAAGTATTTTTAAACAAAATCCTGGGAAATATATAGTTACAAAAGTTCGCTTTAATTTATCAAAAAAGAAGGCGGGGATTCCAAACTATCCGGATATACAAAATTATTTTGATAATAGATCAATTGAGTCCCCTGCCATAGCGGAAATTAGAGACGCAATAATATCCACCAGAAAATCTAAGTTGCTCGATTATAAAGAGGTCCCGAATTGTGGTTCATTTTTTGCAAACCCAATTGTCGATGAAAATAAATTAAATGAATTAAAAGAAAAATATCCTGACATAAAAGAATTCCCTCAAGAAGATGGCTACTTCAAAATATCTGCTGGATGGCTTCTAGATAAGGCTGATTTAAAAGGAAAGAATTTTGGAAACATATTCATCTCAAAAAAACACGCGCTTGTACTTTGTAACCCAGGAAAAAATGCGTCTTTCGAAGATTTACAAAATGCAGAGGAAGAAATAAAAAAAACTATTAAAGAAATGTTTGGAGTGAATTTGGTTCGAGAGCCAGTGATTTGCGGTTAGTAAAAAAATATTAAAAAACAAAGCATGAAAAATATCCAAACTGTTAGATACTGAGTGTCCAACAGTTGTGTGTGCAATATCCGATATTGCACAGTCGCACAATATTAATTAATAAAGCCCGAATGCATTATATTAAAATAATGACAACGACTTATCAAAAAATAAAGTCACGAGCGAAAACGAATTTCGTGAAGAATCAAGGAAGTCGAAAACAGATATAAGTCTACTTTACCTTCTCTTAGGCAATCTCACAGCCTATTATTCCGTTTTTAATAGTACAAAAGTAAAATCTTTGAATTTCTTACCAATGATTTTTTTAAAGAAGAAAACATTAATTCCGATACCCAACATAATACTAAATGGAAATAAGATCATTTGTATCATAAAAAAATCCAGTCCAATTAATACTAGTATAAACCCAACTGTAAAACCAAGTACAAAATCACTAACAAGCGATACTAATAGAAAACGCCACGTTATCCACCACCAAATCTGTAATGCGATGCCCCACGTTACTTCCATGGTTTGATTTGTTTGTTCCATAATCTATATATTAATAATAGTAAATTTCAATACAATAATGTCGACCACTTAATTACAATTATTATAGTATATAATTAAAAAATTTTCTTTACCCAAAATCTAATACGAACTAGTCGCCGAGCAAAGCAAGCCAAAACTCTTTGATTTTTTCTAAGTGGTGCCAAAGGCGGTAGGTCAGTCACAAGTTCTGTCACGGACAGACTCGCGAATCCTACAGATTTTGTACACCTTTTCAACAAATATTACGATATATCGTAATATTTATTAAAAGAAGGTCTTGCGAAAGTGTGCAACACTTTCTCACCCGCCTCGCGCACTGAATACTGCCTTATTCAGGCTTCGCGCGCTCCGGCTTTCGACTCCAGCCTCGCCATTAAAACAGTAAAGCCCGAATGCTTTCGCATCCGGACTAACTGTTTTATGTGCCGAGGGCGGGAGTCGAACCCGCACGTCTTGCGACACACGATTTTGAGTCGTGCGTGTATACCAATTCCACCACCTCGGCAATATATATCAAGATTACAGAATTATACCCCACAAATCAACAATTTTCATGGAAATATATTACTTGTTTATGTTAGAATATATACATAATTTGAGAATATTATGAGCGAATTTCACAATGACGCAATTTTTTGGGTTGAGGTTGAGAAGATAAGACCAAACCCATATCAACCAAGAAGAGAATTTGATCAAGACAGGCTTAACGACCTGGCTGAGTCTATTCGACAATACGGTGTACTTCAACCACTTGTTGTTACAAGAAATGAAATCATAAGAGAAGATGGTGGTATTTCTGTTGATTATGAACTTATTGCTGGAGAGCGAAGACATCGCGCCTCACAAATCGCAGGACTTTCTTTGGTACCTGTAATCATCAGAAGCGGGCATCAAGACGCAAGAGTAAAACTTGAACTCGCAATAATCGAAAACTTGCAAAGAGAGGATCTAAACCCTGTTGATCGAGGACGAGCATTTAAACAACTTTCAGAAGAGTTCAATTTCAAACATGTTGAAATAGCAAAAAAAGTTGGTAAAAGTCGTGAGTATGTTTCAAATACGATAAGACTCTTAACTCTCCCAGAAGAAATACAAAATGCTATTGTTTCTGGTCAAATCAGAGAGGGTCATGCAAGACCAATACTAATGCTTACAGACAGACCAGAACAACAAATGACGCTGTTCAAAGAAATGTTGTTCAAAAAACTAACAGTTAGAGAAGCCGAGCATATTGCACGCAGAATAGCTTATGACAAAGTTAGAAAGAAAGAGCGAGCTATTGATCCACAGATTGTTGAGATGGAAGTAAAGCTCGCAGAATCACTTGGTACAAGAGTACATATAGAGCAAAATGAAATAGGAGGAAGAATCGTCATAGACTTCTTTTCTCCATCTGACTTAGAAACAATTCTAAACTTAGTTAATAGTGAGCAGAAGAAGGATCCTGAAGAGATGCTAAATACTTATATAGCAAATTCAGACACAGATACATCAAAACTCACAGCCGCATATTTACGCCCAAAGCTGTTCTTCTTATCTGATCAAAGAACAGACATGCAGGCGACAGAGGCTATGGCTGAGCCACCTGTAAAAAAAGAAGAGGAAGATAATTCTGACGAAGACTTATACTCAATAAGTTCGTTTTCTCTTTAAATCTTTTTAACTAATTTTGTTTTCTATTTTTCTGTAAGTAGTTTTTTATATGTCTCTTTGCAAATGCGGTATGAGCATATTCCAACCATTTCCTAGACGGAGAATTTTTTTCTTTGGTCATAATCTCAACAATATCCCCATTCTTTAGTGTTTCATCAAGAGATACCATTTTACTATTTACTTTTGCTCCAAAAACATGGTTCCCGACATCTGTATGAATTCTATATGCAAAATCTATTGGGCTTGATTCTGCCGGTAAATCAACCACGTCCCCAAGCGGAGTAAACACGAAGATTCTATCACTGAAGAAATCTAGTTTTAAGTTTGAATAAAACTCTTCAATTTCCGGTAATTCTTCTTCTGAAGAAGCTATCTCATGAACCCACTCAGGTATTTCTTCGGGTGGTATAATTTTTTTCTCAATTGGTATTTTGTCGCCAAACCAAGGTAATTTTATTTTAGATATACCGCTTCTGTTGTGCTTATACGACACGTGAGAAGCAATACCAAACTCAGCTTCTTCGTGCATTTTATATGTACGTATCTGTATTTCTGCTATCTCACCATCACCCGTAAAAATAGTAGTGTGAATGCTTTGATACCCATTTGGTTTTGGAAATGCTATGTAATCTTTAATTCTCCCCGGTAATGGGCGCCAGATACTATGAACTATTCCTAATACCTTATAACAATCACTCACTGTCGGTACAAGTACACGAAGTGCGGATATATCGTATACCCTATCTATATCAAAATCTTTTCTTTTTAGTTTTTCATAAATACTGTAAAGATGCTTCAATCTATAATCAGTCTGTACGTCATGAATTCTTTCTTTTTTTAATTCTTTAGAAAGAATTTTATGCATTTTTGAAAGGCTTCTATTTTTTTCAGCTCTTTTAGGTTCTGCCAAAGTTTTTACCTTTTCATAGTCTTCTGGATAAATATATGGAAAAGCCAAATCCTGAAGTTCTCCTGTGAGCTTACCCATACCAAGTCTGTGCGCAATAGGGGCATAAACCTCCATTGTCTCTCTTGCTATTCTAAGTTGTTTTTCTGCAGGTATATACTTTAACGTCTTCATATTGTGAAGACGATCAGAAAGTTTTATTATCAAAACTCGCATGTCTTTTGTGGTGGCAAGAAATAATTTCTGTAGACTACCAACATGCCTTTCAGCACCACGAAAACGAATCTTACCAAGCTTTGTTACACCATCAACCAGAAAAAGAACGTCCTTACCAAAACGTCTTTCTATCTCCTCCTCACTTACGCCCTCATCTTCAATAGAGTCGTGAAGAAGACCAGCAATAACAGTGTCTGGTGACATGCCAAACTCAGCAATGGTTTTTGCTGTTTCAAATACGTGATTAAAGTATGGCTCGCCAGAGTATCTTTTTGTATTCCCATGAATACTCTCTGCAAATTCGTACGCTTCCCTTATTAGATCTGCATCTTTTTTTGATATACCTTCTATTCTTTTTATCAGATCTTCGGGTGAGTTTGCCATGTTAGGTTTTCTTATTACGTGTCTTTTTTTCTTCTTTTAGAATCTCAAGAGCGCGCTCTAGAGTAATTGTATACACATCATCGGTCTTTAACGAACGAAAATCTCCCTCATGAACTATATATGGGCCGAATCTTCCTTTGCTTGCCGTTATTGGCTCTCCTGTATCTGGATGATTTCCAAGTACTCTCGGTATACTTAAATATTGTAACGCATCTTCGATTGTAATGCTCGAGATATCCGCATCTTTTCCAAGACTAGCTCTTTTTGGTTTTGGATTTTCTTTTGTCTTCTTCCCTACTTGTAAATACGGACCAAATCGTCCGGTTAGAAGATATATACCTTCTCCAGTTTCTGGATATACTCCAATTGGCTCATCTTCTTTTATAACATCCCCATCAATAGTCCTGGCACCATCGCACTTTGGGAACTGATCACAACTCAAAAACTTACCACCTCTACCTAGCTTGATAACCATAGCGGAATCGCACTTCGGACATTTATATTTTGGATCTGCATCACCAAGATTTGTTAGCTTTGGTATGTCATCTTTTGATTTAACATCATTAAGAAACGGTTTGTAAAAATCCTTAAGTGTTTTTTCATACTCACGCTCACCTGAAGCAATATCGTCGAGCTCATCTTCCATTTCTGCCGTAAAGTCATCACTAATATAATTAGCAAAATTTTGTTCCAAAAATGAACTCACGACATCTCCTGTGTCTGTTGGTCTTAATGCGCGACCCTCTTTTTCTACATAGCCTCTTGTTGCAAGAGTTCTCATAATACTTGCATAAGTCGACGGACGACCTATTCCTCTTTTTTCAAGCTCTTTTACAAGACCTGCCTCACTATATCGAGATGGTGGTTGAGTTTCTTTTCCTTCAGATTGAATATCAATATATTTTAAAGGCTCTCCAACCTTTACTTTTGGTAGTTCCACGTCTTCACTTCTTGCTTTTGGATCTTCAATAAGCCATCCATCAAAAACCGTACGCGATCCATTAATATGAAATGTTGGAAGAGTATCGTCATCAGATCCTGCAACAATCTTTGTACGAAGAAGCTTGGCTGGTGTCATTTGGCTCGTGAGAGCTCTTGTTCTTATAAGATTATATAATCTCTTTTGCTCTTCTGTACTGCCAGCAGACTCTACGTTTATAGAGCTAGGTCGTATTGCTTC
>Ga0210057_1009168_pt1 | contig 11529 bp, 14 predicted proteins | sample CryGeyCG2114_010_2_FD_183968 | JGI IMG/M metagenome (GOLD analysis project Ga0210057, IMG submission 183968) | Groundwater microbial communities from aquifer - Crystal Geyser CG10_big_fil_rev_8/21/14_0.10 (SPAdes) (version 2) | ecosystem: Environmental > Aquatic > Deep subsurface > Groundwater ...
TACTCCTGAAAGTTTAAATAAAGCAATTAAAAGGCTTGAAGCTATAAAAATAAAACCAGAAGATTGTATTGAGCAGGCAGAAAAATTCTCAAAGGACAATTTTGATAGAAAAATTAAGGAATTTGTTAAAGGAGTAATATAATGCCGGAGTTACCAGAAGTAGAGACATTAAGACTTGGACTTAAAAAATATCTAGTGGGGCACAAAATAGAAGACGTTGAAATTTTGCATCCCAAAATATTTTTTGGTGATAAGAAGGATATTGTTGGCGCAGCAGTTAAAGGTATTAGAAGGGTAGGGAAGGGGTTAATAATTGATTTATCAAACGAGTTTTCTCTAGCAATTCATATAAAACTTACTGGGCAGCTTATTTATCAAGACAACAAGACAGTAAAAAATCCCGTTTCAAAGCTGAAAGTGGGAAGTGTTCCTAACAAATTTACTCATATTATATTTCGCTTAAATGGGGATTCGAAACTTTTTTATAATGATCAGAGGCGTTTTGGTTGGATAAAGGTTGTCAAAACAAACGAGGTTATGAATTTGCCTTTTTTCAAAGAAATGGGCCCCGAACCTTTCGCTGAAGAGCTTGGCTCAGGGCAAGTAGATCTAACCTTAGATAAGTTTGAGGAAATTATCTCCAATTCAAAAACAGTTATTAAGCCTCTTGTTATGGATCAGAAAAAAATTGGAGGAATAGGCAATATTTATGCAAATGACGCTCTTTTTAAGGCTAAAATCGATCCAAGAAGAAAAGCAAATAGTTTGTCTGAGGCTGAAATTAGAAAGCTTTACGATTCAGTTCTTTTCGTTTTAAAAAAAGGTCTTGATAGTGGTGGAGCATCAGAGCTCACCTTCGTAAACATCTTGGGTCAAGACGGAGGGTATCAAAATCATACACTCGTGTATGGGAAGCGCGGTAAGACCTGTCCTAATTGTGGTAGTAAAATAAAAGTTATAAAACTTGCCGGCCGCGGAACTTTCTTTTGTGAAATTTGTCAAAAATAATTTATACTTCGCAGGCTTTATAAATTGAATTTAGATTATAAATAATTGAAGCAAACAAAATTCCTGCAGCTAATATATAAAGCTCAAATCCTCCAAATGGAAGAATTGCAAGAGCGCCTCCAAGACCAACCAAAGACACAAGAGAAAGACCGCATGAGGCACATCCTGCTGAGGCAATAGATATAATTCCAGCACCGAAAGTGATTTTTAGATTGTTTTGTTTTTTGATAAATTTAAATTTTTCTAAAACCAAGCTCAAATTTACACCAAAAAGTGTACTAATAAGTAAAATCATAAAAATATCCCGATCTGATATTGTAGTAAAAGCTCCAAAAATTAATCTTGAAATTATGGTAATTTTTGTAATAAAAGGATAGTCGTTGAAAGTAAAATTTAGAATATTAGCAAAATTAATAAGTAAGTTTGAAAACAATATAAACATTAACGCAAAGATAATGGTTTTTATTATAAAATTTTTGGAAGATGCTATGCTTAGAAAATAATTGAAAAATATGCGGATTTTACTCATGAAAAGAGGAAGCACTTACTTTAATTCCTGATCAATAATTGCCTTAAAATTTTCAATAGGTTGCGCGCCAACTAGCTGCTGGCCATTAATGTAAAAAGTTGGAGTTCCACTTACTCCTACAGCCTGTCCGTCTTGAGTGTCTTTATCAACTAAATCCTGATGCTTTTTGGAATCAAAACAACTATTAAATGTGCTGATATTAAGCCCAATTTGAGATGCCCATTGTTTTATGGTATCAGTGGTTGCAGTGCTTACTGTTGCGCTATTGTTGAAAATTATATCGTGCATTTCCCAGAATTTTCCTTGGTCGTTTGCACACTCCGACGCCAAAGCGAAAGGAACAGCATTTGGGTGGAGAGCGGTTAGTGGGAAATGTCTATAATAAAGCTTCACTTTTCCTGTGTCTATATAATCTTTTTTAAGTTGAGGAAGAGTATCGGTATAAAATTTTCCACAGAATGGGCATTCAAAATCAGAAAATTCAACTATTGTCACTTTTGCATCCTTATTGCCTATTACAGGCAAATGACCGTTGGCTACATCGACTTTCTCACCTGGCGCCAGAGGAGCTGCTTGTCCGTTTTGAGAAGGAAGTTGTGCACTTGGCCCATTTCCACCCTGAATTTGTACTTTAGCAAAAAGATAGCCAAGGAAAAATACAGCTACTAGTAATAGAATATATAAAATCTGATTAGTTTTAAGTTCGCCTAGTTTCTTAACAGAGTCTGCAATAGTTGTTTGAGAGCGTTTTGTTGCCATGACAATTAGTATAACTTGTAATTATTTTCCTTGTCAAGAAGGTTTCTGCAAGAAAAGATTACATTTGTTTACAAATGCCAAATATTGTCAAGAAGATTTTATCAAAATATTCTCATAAAAAAAGTTTATGAAAAAAAATTATGCAAAAAAGGGCTTGTTCTTGCATTTTTTTAGCCTTTGAGATATTATGAAAAAGACTAATTAACAGGCATTGTTAAGGTGCCTGTTTTTTTGATTAAATGGGCGATAAAAGAACATATAGTGAAAAAATTGTAATTTCCTTAGGGGGCTCTTTAATTGTTCCAAATGGAGGAATAGATACCCAGTTTCTAAAAGAATTCAACTCTTTTATAAGAGAGCAGCTTGCACAAAATCCACAAAAACAGTTTTTTCTAGTCGCAGGAGGAGGAGCTACGACTCGTCATTATCAAAATGCCGCGCGTGACGTAATAGGCCACGAGTTAGTTGCAGAGGATCTTGATTGGTTAGGTATTCATCCGACAAGATTAAATGCTCATTTAATTCGTACAATATTTCGTGATATTGCTCATCCATATGTTCTAAAACACTATGAGATTATAAGAAAAGTTGTGGAGCCAGTTGTGATTGGAGCAGGGTGGAAGCCGGGGTGGTCAACTGATTTTTGCGCAGCAATGATATGTGAGGATTACAATATAAAAACAGTAATTAACATGAGCAATATTGATATGGCTTATGATAAAGATCCAAAGAAACATAGTGACGCAAAGCCTATTAATAAAACTAATTGGTCGGAGTTTCGAAAGATCGTAGGAGATGAATGGACTCCAGGAATGAATCTCCCCTTTGACCCAATAGCGTCTCAAAAAGCTGAAGAATTAGGCCTGAAGGTAGTAATTCTAAAAGGCACTGATTTTGAAAATTTGAATAATTATTTTTCCGGCAAGGATTTTGTAGGAACTACCATCGAATAAAATCCGAGGAAAAAGAGCGCTAGCGACTATTCGACGGGAAAGATTTTGTAGGAACAGTGATAGAATAAATTTCCCATACTTTCGTATTGCAAAACTTCTTTCCTCTCTTTTGTCGAAAAGAGAGGCAGAAACGACTTGCAGTGAAAGTCGAGCTAATTTTGTTCGTTTGTTTGTCGGGTGATTTCACCCCCTCCTCGACAAGTTTGCGAAGAATCCCCCTGACGCACTCACTCACAAAATTTAAACGCTCTTTGTTTCAATTGCAAGCTTCAGTACTTGTTGTGCAATACGCAAAAACCGGCGAAATTTTTCTTCCTGTCTGTTACAATGCATTTGTATGAATGAATTTAATCCAGATATTTTAAAAGAACTCTATAAACCAGCATCCACCTCGCACAAAGGAGATAATGGAAAGCTTCTTTTAATTGGAGGAAGCAAGCTTTTTCATGCCGCATCACTTTGGCCACTGACTGTTGCATCCCGAATCGTCGATATGGTTTTTTATGCCTCAGTTCCTGAGAATAACGAGCTTGTATTGCGTGCCAAGGAGGAATTCGGAAATGGGATAGTAATACCTCGGGCAAAAATAGACGATTATATAAATGAAGCGGATTGTATTTTAATTGGGCCTGGTATGCCAAGAAAAGAGGGACTGGAAGATGGAGATGATGACACAAAGACTTTGACAGAAAATTTATTTAAAAAGTACCCTGATAAAAAATGGGTTGTTGACGGAGGAAGTCTGCAAGTTATAAGTCCTGAAATCTTGCCCAAAACTGCAATAATAACTCCTCACAAAGGAGAGTTTCAAACCTTATTTAGTATAGAAGCTACAGATGAAAACGCCAAGGAAATGGCTAAAAAATTTGGTATTACAATTCTTTTGAAAGGAGAGCATGATGTGGTCTGCTCAAAAGAAAAATGTGTCAAAATTTCCGGAGGCAACAATGGGATGACAAAAGGCGGTACAGGAGATGTTTTGTCAGGACTTGTTGCAGCTCTATATTGCAAAAATGACGCATTTATATCTGCTGCTTGTGCGTCTTTTATAAACAAAAAGGCAGGAGAGAGCCTTTTTGAAAAAGTAGGACCCTATTTTAACGCAACGGACTTGGCAGATGAGATACCGAGTGTTATGAGGGAATTGATTCTTTAAGTTTTTTTCCTCGCCAACCGAAGAACTATTCACTAATATCTAGTTACTAGCTTACAGCTCAATAATCTCCAAATCCTTTTGTTTTAAAATTTCTTTGGGTACGAATTCTCGGTGGGTTGTTGTGATAATTGTTTGCTGATTTTTAATATACTCAAAGACTTTATGAATATTACTATCATCTAGCTCTGAAAAAATATCATCAAGAAGAAGCACGGGATTAACTTCAGTTTTTGATTTTAAAAATTCTATCTCGAGTATTTTTGTTTGTAAAATAGCAAGTCTTTGTTCTCCTCTTGAGCCAAATTCAGATATCTTTTTTCCATTTGGGAAAAGGAATAAAAAATCATCTCTTTGAGGTCCAACTAATGTCATTCCCGCCCCTTGCTCCTGAAAATGGTATTTAAAAATTCTCTCAAGGGAAATTACGCTTTTATCATAAAATATTTTAAAATTAAAAATGTCTTTCTTTGCATTATTTATAAATTCAACAAATTCTTCTCGGTGATTTGTAATTATCTCGCCTTCGCCTATAAGTTTTTCTTCCCAAAAACCAAAATCTTCTCGTCTATAAGTCCTTTTCCCGTTTTTCATGTCATAGAGCATCCTATTTCTTTGTCTCAATGCTTTTTCATAAGAAGAGAGTGCAACTCTGTATTTTTTATCTGATGAATAGAGTACTGAGTCAAAATATTTTCGCCTCAAACTTGGCGAGTCGGTGATTATTTCTATGTCTTCTGGTGTGAAAAGAACGGTGTAAAAATTTGATGCAAAATCCGCTTGTCTTCGGGCCACATTATTTACCAAAAACTTTTTTGCAAAGCGAGCATTTTGATTTGCAAAAATAGCCACAAGTTTAGTTTTGTCCCCAACATCTTCTATTTCTCCCTCAATTTTTAAAAAATCGTGGCTTTCATTTATAGTATCGCGGTCGTTTTCAGCTCTAAAACTTTTACCACGGGCAAGAATATTTATTGCTTCGAGGATGTTGGTCTTACCAGCAGTATTTTTTCCAATTATTATGCAAGTGTTTTTGAAAGTGAAGGATTTGGATTTGTGATTTCTGAAGTTTTGCAGCTTCAAAGCATTAATCCTCATTTAGCTTTTTCCTCAAGTCTTTTTATGACTCGAGATAATTGGAGAGTTACGAAAACCGCAATGACCGTAATTATGACAGCATAAATTAAAAGAGATATTATCCCTGCTTCTCCGGGAAGCCATTTTTTGATGTAAGAGTTGACAAATTCTTGAATTAAACTATTCCAAGCAAGAGCTGCGACTAGTCCAAAACCTGAGGTTGCAAGCGTCAGCATTTGCTTTAAAACTTCAACGTGAATTGCCCTTTTTTGACTTTGGGATTCGGTGGTCATAGCTGATATAATACTATAGATAGGGAAAAAGTTCAAAGTTCAAAAAATTTAAAATATGTATAAACCCACCTTTTCGATAACAAATAAAATTTTGAATAATATTGGAGTTATTGAAGCTGCCAAAGAAATAATTGAGAATGCGCCCCTTCTTCCTTATTGGGAGAAAAAATTTCAAGAAGACGCAACCTTAAGAACAACTCATTATGGAACACATATCGAGGGAAATGAATTGAGCTTGATTCAGGTTCAAAAAATTTTAGACGGTGAGCAAATTGTGGCTCGTGAGCGCGATGTTCAGGAAGTCATTAATTATAGAAAAGTTTTGAATTATATAGACCAAAAAATGGAGAGCAAAATTGATGAGGAGACAATTTTCGATCTTCATAATATAACAATAGACAAGATTCTTGAAGGGGACAAGGAAGGGGAGTTTCGTGATAAAGAGGTTGTAATCAGAAATAGTATTACGGGTGAAGTTTCTTTTAGACCACCCAAAACAATAGAAGTCCCTTGGCAAATTAAGGAATTAGTCCAATTTATAAATGAAGAGAACGATGTTCATCCGGTCTTAAAATCTGGAATTGTTCATTATGAATTTGTCCGAATTCACCCATTTCTAGATGGAAATGGAAGATCAGGAAGAGCGCTGTCAATGCTTGTTTTATTTAAATTAGGTTATGATATAAGGCAATTTTTCTCACTTGAAGAACATTTTGACAATGATCCTAATGCTTATTATGAGGCTTTGCAGAGTGTTGAAAAAGATAAAGGAGACCAAACTCTTTGGCTTTCTTATTTTACCCAATGTTTGGCTTCAGAACTCTCAAAAATAAAGGAAAAAATTGAAAAAATTTCAATCGATACAAATCTCAAAAAAAGACTTGGTGGTCCTGTGATGTTGTCCGATCGTCAATTAAAAATTATAGAATATATTCAAAAAATCGGATATATAGAAAATAAAGCATATGAAACTCTTTTTCCTATGGTTTCAGAAGATACCGTTCTTCGTGAAGTTCAGGATTTGGTAAAAAAAGGGCTACTCAAAAAGAAAGGAGTGACAAAAGGCGTAAAATACGTCATGGCATAATAATATGGAAGAGAATACGTTTGAAAAAATACTGACTCCACAAGAGCACCTTCTGATAGGTAGCGGCACTTTGCTCGAAGAAGAAAGAGGTACGAATATAAACTGGTATAGGCCGGAAGCGGTTTCCGAAGGTACGGCCAAAGATGTTTCTCTTGCTCGGAAAAGAACAGGTTGGTACGAGGGAGGCATGCTTGGTTTTATGGTTGGTGAGTCGCATGCGGCTATTAGGCTTAACGATCTTAATTCAGAAACGGGGGAAACTACTGCAGATCCAGTGGTCGGAGTTTTAAACGAAAAAACTGACGAATATGTAGAGCGTCCTGATTTAACCGAGCTTTTATACAGGAAGCTTAAGGAGGTAGGTATAGATCCTCGTCTCAGAGAAGAATCTACAGGAATTGAAAATAAAAGAGGCCAAGGAGAGATGAAAGGATGAAATTTAGAGATTTAGCCACATATTTGCAAAAAATTGAAGATACGGCTTCACGAAACTCCATGATTGAGATTTTGGCAGAACTTTTTAAAAAAACTCCCAGTTCTGAAATAGATAAAATGGTTTATCTTATGCAGGGGCGTGTAGCGCCGCTTTATCATCCAATTGAATTTGGAATGGCAGACAAAATGATGATTAAGGCAATTGCTTTGGCATTTGATGCTGATGAAAAAAGGGTGAGGCGTGAATTCAGAGACCTTGGTGATTTGGGAGAAGCCGCTCAAAAACTCGCAGAAGAAAAAAAAATTCAAGGCGGGGGACTTAGTATAACTGATGTATTTAATTCGCTTGAAAAAATTGCCAAAGCGGGCGGAAGTGGATCAGTCGAGGTAAAAGTTCGGGAAACAGCAAATTTACTCAAAAGTCTTGATCCAGAATCTAGCAGATTTGTAGCGAGAATCCCAATTGGTAAATTGCGTCTTGGATTTTCTGATATGACAGTTCTTGATAGTCTTGCCTGGATGATAGATGGCAGCAAAATTTCAAGAAAAGAAATTGAGCCTGTTTTTAATATACATCCGGACTTGGGATTTATAGCAAAAGTTATAAAAGAGAAGGGAGTGAAGGGTCTTGCGTCAAGTAGCCCTGTTGTTTTTACCCCCGTTCTTATGGCAAGAGCGGAAAGACTATCGAGTGGGGAGGAAATAATTGAAAAAATTGGAAAATGCGCAATTGAGCCAAAATTCGACGGGTTTCGTCTTCAGGTACATTTTGATGGAGAAAATGTCAAACTTATTACGAGGAATTTAGAAGACTCGACACACATGTATCCGGATGTTGTTGCAGGGGTAAAAAAGCAAATAAAGGTAAAAAATGCCATTTTTGAAGGAGAGGCAATAGCATATGATCCAGATACTGGTGAGTACCTACCTTTCCAAGAGACTGTACAGCGAAAGAGGAAATATGATATTGAAAAATATGCCGCAAATATTCCCCTCAAGCTAATTTGTTTTGAGCTTTTGTATATAAATGGTAAGAATTTAATCAACAAGCCTTATCACGAGCGTCGTGAGGAGTTATCAAAAATTATTGGTAAAGGGGATACGATACTTTTATCTGATGAAAAGGTTGTTGAAACTCCGCATGAGATTGAAAACTTTTTTGATGATGCTGTATCTCGTGGGCTTGAGGGTATTTTGGCAAAAAGGCTTGATGGAGAATACCAAGCGGGAGCTAGAAGTTGGAATTGGATAAAATTTAAAAGATCGTATTCAGCACACCTTGAAGATACGATTGATTGCGTTGTAATGGGCTATTATTCGGGTAGAGGAAAAAGAAGCACTTTCGGAATTGGCGCTTTTTTGATTGGAGTGTATGATGATAAAAATGATAAATTTATGACAATTGCCAAAGTCGGAACCGGGCTTACTGATGAAGAATGGAAAGAATTATATAAAAGGGCTGGCAAAATAAAGTCAGATAAAAAACCTGCGCTTTACGAAGTTGATAAAAACTTAGAGCCTTATGTTTGGACGAAGCCTGAGATTATTGTTGAGATCAAGGCTGATGAGATAACGAGGTCTCCAATTCACACGGCTGGACGAGTTATGAAAGCGTCAAAATCTGGAACAGCGCTTGATATTGACACTGCTGGATACGCGTTAAGATTTCCTAGACTTGAGAAGTTTCGCGATGATAAAAAGCCAAACGATTGTACAACTCTAAAAGAGATAGAAGAGATGTTTGAGGCACAAAAGAAGTAATTTTTCCCCATTTGACAAGATAATTTTTTGTATTTATACTGCATTTCTATGGTTGAAGCAAAGCCTGGCGCGTATAGCGAGGGAGATGTTTATTTTAGAAGCGGCGAAGCACCCCAAATTAATCAGGAAGAATTTGTAGCTAGATTATGCATCGCAAAAAATCATCTAAAAAATTTGGGAATTAATATTCTTCCTTCAGAGTTGATAGCTTTGGGCATAAATCAATGCAGGAGTAGACTGGGTGATGACGAGCAAAATTTAGAGAACAAATTTTCCAAAATGGACTGTGCTCGCGGGTTGATTGAGCAGCACCCTCACATAAGAGAATTTGATAAAGAAACCACTTACCAAGTTCGGGATAATGTCTCAGTAATATTTGAGGCTAATATTGATTTTCCTTGTGTAAAAACTACAAAATTATCTATGTCTGGTGTTGGCTATGGATCTAAAGTTAATCAAGTTTGGGAAAAGTACGGATTATAGTTCAAGAAAATGCCTTTTTAAATTTACATTTAATTCATCTTTAAATTCCACGCCTTCCTTTTTCAGCTTTTCTTTTTGAATACCTTTACCTCCAAATGCATATCCTGGCGCAACGCGCCCGTTTCTATTGACAACTCTGTGACACGGAGTTTTTTGTGCATCTGGATTCATGTGTAAAATTTGTCCGACAACGCGAGGTGAAATATGTAATTGTTTTGCAATTTCTCCATAAGTCGTAACTTTACCAAGCGGAATACTTCTGACCAATTTATAAACTTTTTCGTATAAATCTTCTCTCATATATGGCTTATTTTTAATCTCGCCAAGTGGACTTGCTATAGATCGGACAATTTGGCAATATTGTCTAGTCTTAAAATAACTTTCCAATATAAGCAATTCCAACATATCTCAAAACTCGCCCAAGAAAAACCAAAATGAAAAACTTTCTTGGAGGATAGCCTGAAAGGCCTGCAAAAATTCCAATCCCATCAAAAATTGGATTTGGAATAAAAGAAAAAATAAAAATTACCATGCTTCCATACTTTTCAAACAAAAATTCCATGAACCCGTTGAGAAGTTTATGTTTTTGATCAAAGTTAATAACTTTTTTTGATGAAAATCCAAATAAATAACCCACGAGCTCCCCTAAAGATGAGCCTATTGCACCAATTAGTGCAACCAACAGGGGATTGTAAAGATGTCCTCCTATGCCAATTGAAATAAAAGAAACAGATGGGACAAACATTGTTGCGCTTCCAATAAGGTTAATTATGAAAATCCCGATAAGTCCTAGAGATGTAAATTGCCTCAGTTGTATAGGAAAAATTAGAGGAATAAACAAGAGAAGAAGAGAGATAAGTGAAATACTTATATAGAGAAGCTTTTTGTTGTTTGTCATTTTTTGTTTTTCATTCCGTCCTTCAATTGCTTCATTTTCCACATGAAAAGTGCGCCTTTGTTTGGCGTAGTTGTATTTGCGTCTTTGCAAAAGGAAAGGGCTTTTTCAAGAATTGAGCGGTGAACTGTTTTGGCAAGTTTTATGTAAAGAGATTTATGCTTGTGGTCGCTTAACTCTTCCGATAAATATATTCCATAAGATTGGAATTCACGGCTAATATACTTATCTTTTACAGGATCAAATTTTTTGAGGACATCACTTATTGTTTGCACAAGCTTATTATAGCAAAATGCGTATTGTTGCAGATTATATCTTTAATATAGTAAGATTTAGGCGGGCAGATTTCGCCGCATTTATGGAATTAGTATTAGATCTTCATATACACTCAAGATTTTCAAGAGCTGTGTCTCCCAAAATGAATCTTACCAACATGTATCTTTGGGGTAGAAAGAAAGGCATTAATGTTCTTTCAGTAACAGATTTTACTCATCCAGTATGGCTTAAAGAAGCGAAGGCGGCTCTTGAGGAGGTTAATAGCGGAGTTTATAAATTAAAAAATGAGGCGAATGTAGAAGCGGAATTGGGGGAGCTTTCAAAAAAACAATCACTAGGCCCTTATTTTATTCTTTCTACTGAAATTTCATGTATTTACACTGAGCGTGGAGTACCGCACAGAATTCATAATCTGATATTCGCACCGAGTTTTGAAGTAGTTGATAAAATAAATAAAGAGTTGATTAATCGCGGATTTAACATTTATTCTGATGGAAGGCCGATATTAGGTTTGTCAGCGCACGATTTAGCGCAAATGCTTTTTGCAATTGATAAAAAAATAGCAATAATTCCATGCCACGTTTGGACCCCTTGGTTTTCTTTGTATGGAAGCAGGTCGGGATATGACAAAATTGTTGATTGCTTCGGAGAATACAGCAAGTATATTTTTGCTGTTGAAACAGGCCTGTCTAGTGACCCTATGATGAATTGGAGAATAGGCGAGCTCAAAAATCGTAGCATTGTATCTTTTTCAGATGCTCATTCAATGGCCAAAATGGGGAGAGAAGCGACAGTAATCAAGCCTAAAAACGGGAAGAAG
>Ga0210057_1009169_pt1 | contig 11526 bp, 11 predicted proteins | sample CryGeyCG2114_010_2_FD_183968 | JGI IMG/M metagenome (GOLD analysis project Ga0210057, IMG submission 183968) | Groundwater microbial communities from aquifer - Crystal Geyser CG10_big_fil_rev_8/21/14_0.10 (SPAdes) (version 2) | ecosystem: Environmental > Aquatic > Deep subsurface > Groundwater ...
GCAAAATCAGTCATTTTTCCGTAAAGTTTTCTGTCAAAATAGACTTTTTGGCCAAGTAAATAGCTTAAATAGACCATAGTAATTTAATTTTACCCCGTTAAATCCAGCGTGGTCAACCCACAAAAAAATGGGGGCTTGACCCGCCATATCTTACCGTTTGGCTTTTGGGAACTATTCGTTCACGCCTCACGGTGCGATTATCGGCGGATCTACGCCCCACTTTTTGACCGCAAAGAGTGGGGCTTGACTTTCTGGCAATTGTTATGATAGAGTGCTAATACATAAAATAACATGCATAAAATAATACCTATCATACCCATTCGGGACGGAATTATTTTTCCCTATACAGACTCTGTTCTTACCTTCGGCAGGCCAAAAAGTCTGGCAGCTTTGGAAACTTCTTTTGGTAAAGAAAGAATTGTAGGTTTTGTTCTTCAGAAAAACGCAAGGTTAAATGAACCTCTTTCTTCCGATCTTTATACAATGGGAACTTTATCCCATATAGAAAGAATGATAAAATCTGAAGGAGAAATTAACGCGCAGGTTAAGGGCATATCAAGGATAAAAATTTTAGAATATGTTCAGGACACTCCATACCTTATGGCAAGAGTGGAAGAATTAGAGGACAAAGTTGCAGACACCCCGGAAATTAAAGCCCTTACGAATCACCTTATAAATGAATTCAGACGTGCTGTTAATCTTGGAAAATTTGTAGACTTTCTGGTTTTTATGAATGTAATGAGTGATAATTCCCCCTCGCAGCTTGCAGATTTGGTCGCATCGGTTCTTGACCTTAAACCCTCTGAAAAACAGGAATTCTTAGAAGAAAGAGATGTTAAAAAAAGACTGGAGAAAATAATAGAAACATTAACAAAAGAAATAAAAGTATTGGAGCTTGAGAAAAAAATAGCCTCAAAAACTCAGGAAAGATTTGAAAAAGGCGCACGCGAAGTAATGCTCCGGGAAAGGCTTAAAACAATAGAAAAAGAGTTAGGGGAATCTGACGAAGACGGGGAAATACGCGAACTTTATGAAAAATTAAAACAGGCAAAAATGCCGGAAGAGACAGAAGAAAAGGCAAAAAAAGAAATAAAAAAACTTTCCCAGATGAACCAGTTTAATCCGGAATCCGGTTATATAAGAAATTATCTTGACTGGCTTTTGAGTCTTCCGTGGAGCGTTGTCAGCGAAAATAATGTCAACATAAAACTTGCCGAAAAAATTCTTGACGAAGACCACTACGGGTTAACAAAAGTTAAAGAAAGAATTACAGAATATCTTGCAGTGCACAAACTTTCCGGAAAAATGAAAGGTCCGATACTGTGTTTTGTAGGACCGCCGGGGGTTGGTAAAACATCTATAGGAAAATCCATAGCAAGGGCATTAGGACGGGAATTTGTAAAAATTTCACTAGGAGGAATAAGAGACGAAGCAGAAATAAGGGGGCACAGAAGAACCTATGTAGGAGCTTTGCCCGGAAGAATTATTCAGGGAATAAAGGATGCAAAAACAAAAAATCCTGTTTTTATGCTTGATGAAATAGATAAAGTTGGAACAGATTTCAGAGGAGATCCCTCCAGCGCTCTTTTAGAAGCACTTGATCCGGAGCAAAACCACGCATTTTCCGACCACTACCTTGAGGTTGCGTTTGATTTATCCGATGTAATGTTTATTACAACGGCAAATGTTTTGGATACAATTCCTCCGGCTTTAAGGGATAGGCTAGAAGTAATCCATTTTGCGGGTTACACACAGGAAGAAAAATTCAGAATAATTAAAAACTTTCTGCTTAAAAAACAAATGGAAGCACACGGCTTAACCGATAAAAATCTCGAGATAGAAGACAGTGCAATAAGATTTGTAACAGAACATTATACAAAAGAAGCAGGAGTCAGAAGTTTAGAGCGTCAGATTGCGTCAATTCTAAGAAAAGTTGCAAAGCAAGTTGCAAATGGCAAAAAAACAAAAGTTGAAGTAAGCGATAAAAATGTTCCTAAATTCTTAGGACCTATAAAAATAAGCTCAACTTTAATTGAGAAAAAAGATGAAACAGGTATGTCAACCGGGCTTGCTGTAACTGAGGCCGGAGGAGACATACTATTTATAGAAGTAGCATTAATGCCCGGCAAAGGTCAGCTTATTTTAACCGGACAGCTTGGAGATATTATGAAAGAAAGCTGTACAGCAGCCATGAGTTATATTAGGGCACGGGCAAAAGCGCTTGGGCTTGATGAGAAATTTTACCAAAAAATTGATGTCCACGTGCATGTTCCGGAAGGTGCAGTTCCAAAAGACGGTCCGTCTGCAGGACTTGCGATTGCAACAGCTATAGCATCTGCCCTAACAAAAATTCCGGTAAACAGAAAGGTCGCAATGACAGGAGAAGTAACGTTAAGAGGACGGGCTTTGGAAATCGGCGGAGTTAAGGAAAAAGTTATTGCAGCCCACAGAGCCGGGCTTAAAACAGTAATTTTGCCTAAAAATAATAAAAAAGATTTGGAAGATGTGCCTAAAGAAGTAATTAAGGATTTAAATTTTGTATTTGTAGAGCATATGGATGATGTTTTGCAGGTTGCACTTACCAAAGAAATTGCAAAAACAATGCCGCATTATCAGCCACGTCAGGTTCTTTCCGCAACGCCTCCAAAAGTGGATTAAAATCTGTATAATAAGTAGTACCGCATAAAAGCGGAAAATAATGAATAAGACGTCGTTAACGGTTTTGATAGGAGCAGTATCGATAATTGGCGCAATTTTATTTTTCGTCTTTTCCAACTCTTCTAAAAATATCAATATTTCCAAGCAGAATGTTTCTGTTACAGAAAACGAAGAGAACGTAGGCTATTTTGCTTCTTTTGCAATTTATACAAACGGAACTTTTAGAATTTTTACAGATTCAAGATATCATAATCTTTCTGAAGATGTTTTTATTGAGTTGCCAAACTCAAATACTGTGCATGTCAAAAAGAGCAATATCACCTGGGGTGATTTTTTCAAAACTCTTCCGATGAGTCTTACCCAAGACTGTCTTACAACAGGGACAAAACAGACATTTTGTACAAATGAAACATATTCTCTTCAGTTTTTTATTAACGGAAGCCGTAATCAATCGGCGCTTAGCGAAATTATCCAGCCAAACGATAAACTTCTTATAACTTATGAAAAGGAAGACTCAATTTTAATTCCCAGTCAAATTCAATCAATCCCACAACCAAATTAATGTAAAGTACACTTGACATTTTATCTTCAAATAACTACTATAAATATAGTAGTCTGTTCGGTATGGAATATGTTGAAAATAAAGTCCCAATTCTTAGAAAAAGTAAAAAGATTACACAAGAAGAGCTTGCACTAGCATTAGGTGTTTCACGTCAAACAGTTATTGCAATTGAAAAAGGTAATTATGTTCCATCACTTTTGCTTGGATTTAAAATTGCAAAGTTTTTTGACAAAAAGTTAGAGGAAATTTTTTATATAAAAACATGAAAAATAATTTTCTGGTAGAGATAGTATTAAGTACAGGGTTAATAGGTTTACTTATATTTTTTATAAATCCCCTTAACCTTTTAATGTCTCCACAAATGCATCCCTTTATGACCCCTGTTTTAGTTTTGCTTTTTATAATTTTTGCCGCTGCTTTATGGAGAGAAACGCCGGGTGATGAGAGAGAGCAACTACATAAGTTTATTGCATCACGTTTTGCCTACTTTGCGGCAGTTACTGTTTTGATTATAGGAATTACTTATCAAAGTTTAAACAATGCAATAGACCCGTGGTTAGTTATTGCAATTTGTATTATGCTCCTTGCAAAAATACTTGGTCTTATTTACGGATACTTTAAGCATTAGGGGGTGAAAAATAATGAATAAAAATATTTTAATTGGAATTGTAGTCGGAATAGTACTTGTTATTGGAGGAGGACTATTTGTTTTAAATCAGCAAAACCGAACCTCTAGTGAGGAAATAATGCAAAAAAAAGATGATGCAAACTTTAAGGAAAATCAATCGATGAATACAACTGATAGTCGATATATTGAATATTCAAAAGCAAATTTTGACAGCGCTTCTGGTATGCGGAGGGTTTTATTTTTTTATGCCAATTGGTGTCCTATCTGCCGTCCTGCAGATACTGACTTTAAATCAAATTCAAGCAGGATTCCACAAGACATGACTGTTTTAAAAGTAAATTATAATGATACGGATACCGACGAGGAAGAAAAAGATTTGGCTCAAAAATATAATATTACATACCAGCATACTTTTGTTCAGATAGATGCAGACGGAAATGAACTTGCAAGGTGGAGCGGAGGATCTATAGATGAATTGCTCGATAATATAAAATAAAAATGGAAATACTTTTAATTTTTGCTTTTATATCCGGTCTTGTAACTATTTTTGCACCCTGCATCTGGCCGCTTTTGCCAATAATTCTTTCATCAACCACAACAGGAGGCAGAAGAAAGCCTTTGGGAATAACTTTGGGAATATTGCTTTCTTTTGGACTGTTGACGCTTACAATTTCCTATATTGTAAAAATAATTCCCTTTGATCCTGAAATATTGCGTTACATCGCAGTAATTGTAATTGGGCTTTTAGGTTTTACGCTTATAGTGCCAAAACTTTCCGCATTACCTGAAGGATATGTAAGCAGATTTAGCGGAAAATTTGGAGGCTTAGACCGGAGTCAGCATCCGGGTTTAGTGTCAGGATTTATTACAGGACTTGCGCTTGGAGTTGTTTGGACACCATGCGCCGGACCAATACTGGCTACAATTGCAACCCTTGCGGCAACGCAGTCTGTAAATTTAAATGTTATTTTGGTTACAGCAACTTATATTATCGGAGTTGGTATTCCTCTTTTTATTTTTGCGACTTTAGGTAAATATATTTTTACAAAATCAAGGGTTTTAACAAAGTATACAGGCCGCATTCAGCAGATTTTTGGAGTTGTTATGGTAGTAACAGCTATTTTAATAGCAACAAACTATGATAAGGTTTTACAGGCAAAACTTTTGGATTTTTTTCCGTCTTATGGAAATTTCTTAATAAATCTTGAAAGCAGTGACAACATAAAACAAGAGCTGAAAAACTTAAAAGGTACGGCAAACGGAATAGAAGATATGCTTGGTAAACCGTTTGAAATGCCAAAAAACAGTAGCCTTCCTGTCCTTGCAAAAGCGCCTGAGATTATCGGAATCACAAATTGGCTTAACTCAAAACCCCTGAAATTATCTGACCTTAAAGGGAAAGTTGTTCTTGTAGATTTTTGGACCTACACTTGCATAAATTGCATAAGAACACTTCCTCACATTACAAGCTGGTACGAAAAGTATAAGGATAAAGGGTTTGTAGTAATTGGCGTTCATACTCCCGAATTTGAGTTTGAAAAGGATACTGCAAATGTACAAAATGCAGTTAAACAATACAAAATTAATTATCCTGTAGCCCAGGATAATGATTTTGCAACATGGAACAATTATAGTAATCAATATTGGCCTGCAAAATATTTAATAGACAAAAACGGACAAATTAGATATTTCCATTTTGGCGAAGGAAAGTATGAGGAGACGGAAAAAGCAATTCAGGAGCTTCTTAAGGAAACGGGACAGACTATTGATTCGCAGTTAAGTGAAATGCCAGACGAGACACCAAAAATACGTTTTTCTCCGGAGACCTATCTTGGTTCAAATAGAATGCAATATTATTATCCAGGCGGGAACACAGGGAATGTTTCAAAAAATTTCACTTTATCAGATAACATAATTTACAACTCATTTGGTTTAGGCGGAAACTGGGAAATAGAAGAAGAAAGTGCAACAGCAGGTAAAAACGCTGTCTTAAATTATAATTTTTATGCAAATAAGGTTTTTCTGGTTATGCGTCCGGGAACAACAAAATCAAGAACAGTTAAAGTGTATTTAGACGGAAAACCAGTTAATTCTTCAAATGCCGGCTCTGATGTTCAAAACGGAATAATTTCGATTGATTCAGACAGACTTTATAATTTGATAGATTTGAAAGGAAATTTCGGAAATCACATTCTAAAACTTGAGTTCGGCAGTGGAATAGAAATCTTCGCATTCACCTTCGGTTAATATGTGCATAATAGGTTAGTGCATTATACAGCACTAAAAAACTAATATATCGATATATCATATATTAATATATGATATAAGCTTGCATTTATTTCTTCAAAATACTAAAATTTAACCATGAATAGAGCTATTGAAGCAGGAACATCTTTTGGCTTAGACCAAAGATTTGTAGTCAATAATCTTGTTTTAACTGCACAGGGTGAACAGCTAAGGCCAAAAAGAAAACCTAAAGATAAAGTTGCTATACATGAAGCACAACACGCAGTTTTTGGAGCGAGTCTAGTAACTATTGTTCCGGGCGATGGATATTTAGGAAAAACTGAGCCAGATGGTCCTGTTAAACCTATCCAAGCGGTTGCTCCTCATGCGGCAGGAGGAGAGGGAACAGGCCACGACTTAAATATAGTCAGAATGATGGGTTATAGCCCCGAATCTTTAATGGGAGCTGCAAGAAGCGAGCTTGCTGCCAGGGAAGAAGAGGTGAATGCAATTGCTGTTGGCTTGGAGGATGAAAAAACCCTAACCTCATCAGGGATAAAAAGAGTAATTTTTGAATATAAAACGCCAAAATTTGAAACCGCAAAAGTTTTTGTACAAAACGCGGATGGCGGGAAAGCAGAAATTTCAGGTGTTGAAGTGCGGGATAATATTGTAATGATGCCAAATGTTTTGTATTCAGTTGCAAGCAAAGCAAATACACCCCAAATTCATTAAGTCGCCAGGTTAAATACCCCTTTTGACAATAATATCTTATAGTAGTATAATATACGATTATGATTGAAAAAGGAAATGGAAGTCCAAGTCCCGAAGTATTTTTAACAGTTTTGTTTGAAGCATCGGGGGGAGATAAATCAGGTTTAAAAGCCGTCAGGTCTATTGTTAATCAGGGATTAACTGATCCTATTCAGGAAGCAAGAATTGATGCAGAAAAGGGCATGCTGGGCAGTGCCATGGAATATTTGTTAGCCTCGAATTTAACCTCAACTGAAAAAATTATGCTTGCAGGGGAGTTGTCTATTACAGCTTCACAGTATTTTGCAGATAACCCTGCCCAAACAGAGTTAGAAAGATCACTGGCATTAAGAGCAGAAATAGTAACCCGGAAGATATTAGAATTTTTACCGGAAGAATCTGAAGAAGTAAATACTTAATTTTCTAAGATAAATTTTATTGTACCCCAAATGTTTCAGAATTGTTTATCCTGAGTCAAATCGAAGTTGAACCAAATCCGGAACTCATTGGAAGAATGGAAGAATTTACTTTATCCCAACCTAAAGCCAGTCCAATAATTTAACTGCCGTTAATTAGTAGTATTGATATAATAACTTCGTATGAACTATGCAAAGTTTTTTAGAAAAATTTTTCGGCAAGCATCTAAGATTGCAAGCTTTAGCTTTGGAAAAGTTTCATTAACGATAAAAAATATTGCGGGATTTAAAAAACAAACTATTTTATCTCTTTTGCTTCTTATTGCCGGAACATTATCTATATTTTGGCAATTTTTCCTGAATAAATTATATCTATTTCCAGGTAATTATTTATTGGCGTGGTTTGAGCCTTACAAAAGTGAAAATTTTTCAGGAAATTTTATTTCTCTGGCACATAAGGCAGTAGCACAGGATACATTTAGGTTTATTTATCCCTTTAAAATTTTAGTTATGGATCTAGTAAAGCATGGACAGTTGCCGCTTTGGAACCCATATAACGGAAACGGTATGCCGCTTCTTGCTTCAATTAATATTGGATATTTTGACCCCTTAAATATTCTTTTTTTTGTTTTTTCAAACCACCTCTCCTTAACATTAATTATTATAATTCAAACGCTGCTGATAGGCATCTGCACTTTTCTATACGCCAAAAGTATTAAACTAGGCAATAAAACTTCTTTTTTTATGGCAGTAATTTTCACTTTATCGGGAGCTGTAATTACAAGAATTGTTTTTGTTCAATTTACTCTTGGCATAGCCTTAATGCCATTTTTATTATTCTTATTGGAAAGATACCGGGAAAATTCTCAAAAAACATATCTTTTTATACTGGCTCCTGCTGTTTTTGTACTTCTTGTTTCTACTCATTTTCAATATTCATTTTATATTTTAGTTTTTGTTTGTTTTTATTGGATATTTAGACATAAAAATAAAGAGCTTACTAATGGTATAGGAAGATTTATTTATCCTTTTCTGTTTATCCTTTTAGGATTAGGACTGGCTTCGATTCAATTAATTCCCGCAATTGAGCTTTTTAGATACGCCAATTTAAATGCACAGTCTTCATCTTTTATTTTTAATTCATTTCTTCTTCCTTTAAATCATTTTGTAACGGTTTTAATCCCAAATTATTATGGAAATGTGGCAACATATAATTATTGGGGAGTAAGCGACTATATAGAAACGGCTGTTTATATAGGAATTATTCCATGTCTTTTTGCTTTTTTTTCGATACTTAACATTAAAGAGAAGAAGAATTCGTCTTTAATTAAATTTTATTTATTTATACTTGTTTTTACAATATTGATTAGCATTAAATGGCCTTTTACAACCTGGGTTTATGGATTGCATATTCCGTTTTTATCAATAGGAGTTCCGACTAGAATTTTTTTTATAACTACATTCTCTCTGGCGGTGTTGTCGGGATTTGGATATGAATATTGGCATATGCAAAAGATTAAAAAAAAGAACTTTCTTATACTGCTTTTTATATTTACTTCTTTTGTAGCTTTGATATTTTTAGTTACCGTTTTAAATCTAAACGCAAATTGCCCTGAATTTGTTAATAATTGCCGCATTACTTCTTTAAGAAACACCCTACTTGAGCTTTTGGGATTTGTCAGTGTGTTTATTTTAATTATGGCTTATCTTTTGTTTAAATTTGGTAAAAGAAAATATAAAGATGCCATACCTGTAATTATTATTTTTATTGTATATATGTTGGGTTTTTATAACAGCTATAAATTTTTACCATTTTCTCCAAGAGAAACATTTTTTCCTAAAAATGATCTCATAGAAGCAGTAAAGCGAATTTCCGGCAACACGCGGGTTTTTGGCATAGGAAACGCGAATATAACTACCGATTTTGCCACATCTTTCCATTTTTATGACCCTCAATATACATACCCAATTTATATTAAGCGCTATGGGGAGTTTATTAGTTTTGCAAATACAGGAGTTTTTCCTCCACCTTTATCAAGAAGCGATGTCGAGATTGTTAAAGATGCCTCCTTAAGCAGTGTAATGGAATTTAGGCGAAACAGATTAATGTCTTTTTTAAACGTTAACTATTTTATCTTTAAAAAAGATGAAATCCCCGTTAGCCTTACAAAAGAAACAATAGTATGGGAAAATGATAAATGGTATATTGCGCAGCGTAAACAGAGCCTTCCCCACGCATATTTGGTAAATAAATTAGAAGTTGTTAAAGAAGAAGATAAGGAGCTTAATTTACTTTTCAATTCATCTTTTGACTTAAGTACAACAGCAGTTGTGGAGCAGGAAATATTAGGAATACCTCAGTTAAAGGAAATTGATAAGGGGAGTATGGCAATTATTAAAGAGTATAGGGAAAACAATGTACTAATTGAAACACATTCTTCGTCTGACAGTTTTCTTGTCTTATCTGACAATTTTTATCCCGGTTGGAATGCATACGTAGATGACAAAGAAGTTCCAATATATAGGACAAATTATACATTCCGTGGTGTAAAAATTCCTCATGGAGTTCACATTGTAAATTTTGTATATAATCCTGTTTCTTTTAAAATTGGCGTATTACTTTCGGTTGTATCCGGTTTATTATATAGTGCGGCAATTTTTATTTTAATCAAAAAACGTTTTTTGTACCCCCGACCGGATTCCCGCCGACGCTAAAGCTTTGGCGGGCAGGCGAACCGGTAAGTTTAATTATTGTACCGCCAGTTAGACGCTATTAGAACCGCGTTAGCCTCACAAAACTATTATTATCCTACTGCTTAAACACATTTGAAACAATTTATTGGCTAGACAACCGTTCTTTTAATTTAACAATGTCCTCGAAGGTATCAGTAGTCATTCCTTCATTTAACACATCAAGAAAATCGCCATCCTTACCAATAGCAGGTCGCCTAGAACCATCTGGGGATACAATTTCAACGATCCAGTCTTTGCCTGTGAGATCAATAAACCAAATTTGATTCTCATACAAAATATACTTTTTGAGTCTATCTTTCATATATTAAAATTTACTTCAAGAATTGCCTTAATGCGTGTGACCACTCGCATCCCACCAGTTTGTTTCAACTGCAAAAAGCCTTGTCCGTCACACGCGTATAAATAATACCATATTAAAGTGACTCTAAATATTCCTTGTACCTATTTATCGCTCTCTTATCTTTCTTTCTAACACATTTCTGAATAGAATATTGTATGCTTCCGCTATTCTTCTTTCCTGATTTGCCTTTTCTTCCGGCGTTTTTGGTTTGTTATAAACGTATTTAATCCTAAACTTCTTCGCTTTCTTCATGTTTCTTATTCAATTCAAAGCGATAACATTTGGATCATCGGGGGCTTTATTTCTCAAAACGCTTGTATATTTTGAGCCTTTTGCTAACTTCTGAACTTCATCAAGATAGTTAACACTTGCATCTTTCTCGATATACACAATGTTGCGGGTATGTGCCATATATTTTTTTATCAGGTCAAGCGTTTCCATCTCCCGCAAAAACTCACTGCTGTCAATTATGATTGTTAGTTTTTTAGGGTCAAAATCTTCAGGAGTAAACGACAAAGCCCATTTACCCTGTTCTTCAATCGTCATGTATTTATGATAGTTGCCCTTAACCATATATGGAGTAACAACAGCGACACCGGATAGTGCAAAAAGCTGAATAGTGAGCATAAATCTATCTTCACGTATTTCATTATCGAGAGTGTAATACACGTCTACACCTCTTGCTTGTATTGCATCCCATAATTCAGTAATAACAGTAGCAAAATATATTTGCGTGTAAACATCTGTTAGCATTGCATTTGAAGCATAGCGATAGGTATGATCTGCTACAAAAACGGCAAGCATTTTTAGCTTTTCTTTGTCTGGATTAACATCTCGAAAGAAGCTCCATATGTAATTGGTAAGTGATTTTGGGATTTCTACCTTATCGTCTTTCTTTCGCATCTCCTCCAAGTAGAGATCAATATTATCAAGAATATCTGTGATTCTGTTGGGGTGTAGTTTTTCATCTAACATACTTTTGCTACGGGTTAGCTCTACGACTGTATTTACTCTCAGCAAATGGGCTTGTTGCAAATGGGGTGTAGTCAACGCTACCTTGGATATTGTCTGATGGGTCTAAGTCTCCCCACCAGTTATTCTCAGCATTCAAAGGAGTTCCAAAAGTAGAGGAAACTTTTATGGGAGTAGTGCTGTTGAAGTTATTCTCACTAACTATACTAGTATTATT
>Ga0210057_1009172_pt1 | contig 11524 bp, 10 predicted proteins | sample CryGeyCG2114_010_2_FD_183968 | JGI IMG/M metagenome (GOLD analysis project Ga0210057, IMG submission 183968) | Groundwater microbial communities from aquifer - Crystal Geyser CG10_big_fil_rev_8/21/14_0.10 (SPAdes) (version 2) | ecosystem: Environmental > Aquatic > Deep subsurface > Groundwater ...
TCCCATATTCCAAGTTTTTTGCACATATGCTTGATCGAGGTGAAATGAGTTTGATTGGTTGTAGAGAATTGAGTCGGTGCGAACATTGATGATTTCTGATGGATTTACAAAATCGGTGCTCTGGATATCAAATGCGCTTGATTTAATGGTGTAGGTTCCACAAATGTTATAGTAGATCTGATCGAATAGGTAACCCTCAGGATTAAATGCTAAGCCTGCTTCATACTTAAATTTGCCACGGCTACTACCAAGAAAGGATCGAAACCAGGGGCGAAAAGTAAGGATCCAGGTAGCTTTTCTCCTTTGATACAAAAGTGCAGAGTCATATTTCTTAGGTTTTGCTGAGACCTCTTCTGCAGGGGCAATCACCGAAAATTCATTTTCACCCAATCTTCCCTCAGCATATCGCTTTAAATCTACGACGCGAAAACGGTACTCTTGAATCGGAACGCCATCTGCCTCAGTTACGGCGGTGACGGTCGAAATGTTTGAAGGGGTCAGTGCGGCAAGAACGTGTTCAATACGCCGCCGCACTTCCCTCTCTTCGCGATATCTTACATTTACAATCTTCATCCAAAGGCGATTTTTCCCATGTTCTTCTGGGACAAGATAGAGGCTATAAAGATCAAATCCTTGTTCTTGAAAGGCAAAAGCGAGCTCTTGTGCTAATTCTTGACGACTACGCAGAACTCCGAGGGGTTGTGTGTCTACTGGAGCGCAATAAGGTTCTGGGTCTTTGACTTTGGGGAAAATCCCCTTGGAATTTCCCAAATTATAGTTCAAAGCTATGCTTCCCGCCCAATCCGTTCCACGAAGAGTACTCCCAGAAAGACGAATTACATCCCAAAGAGTAAATTGAAGCCCCGCATTGATCCGACTTTTTACAACCCTACCTTTACTGTGCTCCTCTGAATGGTGTTTGTAGTTGTTCGCATCATACTCAGCGAGCAGCGTTAAATTCTTAATAAACCAATCTGCCGCACGAAATGGGGTCCAGGCGAGTCCTCCATAAAACCCTTGAATCCGTCCAGTTCCCCAGCCAAGTGTTGCTTCAAAATTAAGGGAGAGAAATTCCTTGGTAGCAACAGCATAAAACGAGCGAAATCGCCGCGTTCCTAAAAAGTCATTTAATCCCAAGGCAAATTCGGGAAGAATTGGGATCCCGTCATCTTTTTTGAGAAGAATCACTTTAAGATTTGCGGCTCTGTCGGCCATATCACCGAATCCAAGAGTCCCAAACATTCCATCGAGCTGCCCCTTATAGATCCAATAATTCCCCGTCGTTTCAATGTGATCGAAAAACTGAAAACCTAGACTCCAAATATGGTATGGAGGAACATAGGACATTCCAAAGCCAATTACTCCCGCATCGAAAGTTCTGGCTGAGGGCATATTGAAATACCCCCCTTGTAACTGATAGTTAATGATCAGAGGAAGTCGATCATGGATTTGTTTATTGATTAGCTCAACAACCTCAAGATCACGAAAAAGCTGTGTAGCCGGAGAGTCCTCGTAACAAACAGATTCGAACGCAGTCGCCTGCAAAGGAACCAAAGCCCCCCAAACAAACAAAAGAGATATTTTTTTTTTGATTTGGATCAGTTTGCAAGCCACTAAAGATTCACTTTGAATGTGAAAGGGTATGGCTCAAATAATTTTCTTGCAAGAAAGTTTTGCCCCTTTACTCTTTCTTAAACTCTTGAATTGATCATTATTGCAGCTCTTCCTATACTCTCTGGCAGAACTTAGTATTATTTCGGGAAAAAAGATACATGGCATATTTAAAAGACTTTCGACAACGCATTCAAAATAATGACTATCCTGGGTTTTTGAAAATTTGGGAAGAATACTGCTATGGAGACCAACCCGACGGTGAAGAAATCGTAGCGGTGTTGGAGTTTATTAAAACGTCCGAATTAGCAAAACCGTTCGGAGTTCACGTCGAAAGAATCCTTCCATTATGGAGAGAGCTCAAAGACTTCAAGCAAGCTCACGACGCCCTTCGGTTGATTTTTGATCTACAAACAACAAATAGCGAAGAATTGGCAGATTTAGCGACAGAATATTTAAAAAGTCAGAATGAAAATGACCCCCTTCTCTTCGAAAAATTCCGCCTAATTGGTTTGCGCAATCGAGAAAGATTCCAAGCAGCTATCCGAAATTTCGAACTGCTTACCCATATGAAAAAAGGGAATTTCGTTTTCCACACTAGCGGTTGGGGCACAGGAGAAATCATCGACGTATCCCTCGTTCGAGAAGAGGTCTCTCTAGAATTCGAATATGTGATGGGCCCACAGCATCTTTCCTTTGAAAAAGCCTTTAAAACGTTACTCGTGTTACCTCCTGACCACTTCTATGCACGTAGATTTGGCAATCCTGATGCTCTTGAAAAAGAAGCCAGAGACAATCCAAGCGAAACAATTCGCCTTTTACTCCGCGATTTAGGACCAAAGACCGCAGCCGAAATTAAAGAAGAAATTTGCGATTTAGTCATTCCAGCAGAAGATTGGAATAGATGGTGGCAAACGACACGTGCAAAACTAAAAAAAGATACAAAAATTGAGTGCCCGAAAGAACTCAAAGAGAAATTTAAACTTCTGGCTGAAGATGTTCCTCATGAAGTTGCGCTTCACAAAGCTTTAGAGGCAAAACCAGGTGTTAATGCAACCATTCAAATGGTCTACGCGTTCTTAAGAGACTTTCCTGAAACACTTAAAAATGGGGAGTTTAAAGCTTCGCTAGAGTCTAGATTTAAAGAGCTTCTTTCAGAAGAGACTCTCAATGAAAGCCAAAAACTCCAGGTCCTCTTTTTTCTTGAGGATTTAGGTCTTCCTAAAATTGGTGACCAAATTAAAGAATTAATCGGGGAGCTACAACTAGCACCTGAGATCATTCGAAATATTAGTGTCATGGGCTTTCAAAAGCGCGCCTTGCTCCAAATAAAAAAACTGAGAAAAGATTGGAGTGACATCTATCTAGACCTCCTTTTCACTGTCGATCAAAATCTCTTAAGAGATTTTATCTTGTCAGAACTAGATACAGCTAATACAAAAGATGCCTTAAAGCAAAAGTTGAATTCGCTGCTCATTCACCCACTTTCTTTCCCAGAAGTCTTTGTTTGGTATTTCCCAAAAATCATCGACAAGAAATCAAAACTTCCCTTTTCAGATGCGTCGGGTAAAAACCGATTCTTTGAAGGGCTTATGATTATCTTGGATTTCCTCGATCAAAAGCCTCAATATCGCGATCTTTCCAAAAAAATCATCGCGATCATCACTAAAGGGAGATACAAAGTCGTACGAGACATCATGCAACACTCTAGCATCGAAGAAGTAAAAGAGTATCTTCTTCTAGCAACAAAGTGTGGCTCTTTATCCGACCACGACATCAAAATCCTCCACTCTTTAGGTGAGGTTGTCTTTCCCGCCTTAGCGAGAAATAAGAAGGAAAAAGATCGCGATACTTCCGAAGATGACGTGATTTGGACAACGCAAGAAGGCTACAAGAAAACACAAGCACGAATTCAACAAATCGCAACCGTTGAAACAGTCAGCAATGCTCGCGAAATTGAAGCTGCGCGGGCGCTTGGAGACCTAAGAGAAAATGCTGAATTTAAAGCCGCTTTAGAAAAGCGCGATCGCCTTCAGTCCGAGCTAAAGTTTCTATCAGATCAAATCAATAAAGCGCGTATTTTAACGCCTCAAGATGTTTTGACAGAAGAAGTCAGCGTAGGTTCTGTAGTGCACTGCAGCGACTCAAAAGGTGAGCACCTTCGCTACACTCTTTTAGGACCTTGGGACGCTGATCCTGAAAATCATATCCTCTCATTTCAATCAAAGCTTGCTCAATCTATGAAAGAGCGAACGATTGGAGAGAAGTTTGAGTTCCAAGGAGAAACCTTTACGATCACAGATATTGATAATTACTTTGATCAGAATCACTAGATCCTCTATGTTGTGAGGACGAAGGTAAACATTATGTCGTCCTCCAACAACCATTCTTCTTTTCAACTTGAGCTGGTAATAGCAAGCACGAACATGCATAAGGTTCGTGAATTTAAAACTATGCTCAAACCAATTGCTCAATTTGATCTGCGCAGTCTCCACGACTTTCCAGACTATGTTCCTCCAGAAGAAACAGGAGATACATTTGAAGAAAATGCGAAACTAAAAGCTGAACATGCAGCAAAAACACTCAACAAATGGGTGATTGCAGATGATTCAGGGCTCGTTGTTCCAGCTCTAAATGGAGCTCCCGGAGTTTTGTCTGCTCGCTATGCTGGTAATGATGCAACCGATTTGGAAAATAGAAAAAAACTTCTAGATGAGATCCAATATCTTATGGAAGAAGACAGACAAGCTTTTTTCGAGTGTGCTATTGCCTTAGCTTCTCCAGAAGGATTAAAAAAATGCGTAAAAGGGACCTGTGAGGGTGTCCTTCTAAATCAAGACCGCGGAGGTGGAGGATTTGGCTATGATCCACTCTTTATTAAGCATGGTTACAACAAAACTTTTGCTGAACTAAGCGAATCAATAAAAAATCGAATTTCTCACCGACGAAAAGCTCTAGATAAAATTGCTCTTTCCCTAGAGTCGTTGATGAGCACATAATGTACTACCTGATTGATGGGTATAACCTCATCTTTAGCCTTGTTGAATCTAAAGACAGCCTCCAGACGCGTAGAAATAAAGTCATTCACGCCCTACAAAAACAATTCGCCAAACGGAAAATCTCAGGGATGCTTGTATTCGACGGAGCCCATAGAAGAGATGAAGAAAGCGGACTCTCATATCCAAGCCCTCTCATTGTAGCCTATGCTCCCAAAGGGCAAAGCGCAGATGACTATATTATCGAAAATGTTGAAAGTTCTTCAAATCCCAAGCTAATTACCGTTGTCACCAACGACCGTGGACTTGCAAGACATGTAAAATCATCTGGTGCTAAAGTACAGCTCAACAATGAATTCATTAAATGGCTCAATAAGAAAACAAAAAAAGAAGAACTCAAGGAACCTAGAGACTCTCAGCAAAATATGGATAGGCTTCTAGAAATTTTCGAAAAGAGACTAAGGGAAGATCAGTAGGCTTGATTAACGAACTTCAAATGTTTCGAAAGCTTCTTGCATGGGTCTATATTTCGTTTCTATGCCTTCAACAGCACCATTCCCCGGCCTAGATTGGATCATATGAATAAAGTTATTGATTTGCTCTCCCTTACCTTGAGCGCAAATTTCCACCCTTCCATCGCCTAAGTTTCGGACAAATCCCTTAATATTATAAAGCACTGCATGGCGCTTCACGATTGCCCGAAAGCCAACTCCTTGTACAAGACCGCTTACATAAATATGAATTTCCTGCATTTATTCCCCACTTATTGCAAAAACCGGTTCTTTCATAAATTCAATAGCTTCCCATTGAAAATTCTGTAAGTGCTGAAACACCTCCGAAGTGGATGCCGATCTATTTAGAAGCATACGTAACTCTCTTACCCCAGTCAACCTCTTGAGATACCAACACCCCACACGTCTCATATCAAGCAAGGACTGTTTTTCAGGCTGATACTTTATGATGTACTCGAAATGCTCCATCAGATTTTCTTTTAAGCCTGAAACGGTTCTTGGTAGGGCCGGCAACCCTTCAATAGCTCTTAAGATATCTTCAGCAATCCAAGGCTGGCCCATTGTTCCCCTGGAAACAAGTACTGCATCACATCCTGTGTAAGATAACATTCTCAAAGCATCGTTTGCGTCAAAAACATCCCCATTACCAATTACGCGGATCTCTCTTGCAGCTTCCTTACACTGTTTAATATGGTCCCAGTTTGCTTTACCTTTGTATCCTTGCTCTCTCGTTCGTCCGTGAATGGCGATCGCCTTAGCACCAGAGCGCTCAGCAATTCGAGTTATTTCTACCGCGTTGATACTTTTGTCATCCCATCCAGCTCTAATTTTTACTGTTACAGGAATTTTTACTGCCCCAACAATCGCCGAAAGCATCTCTCCAATAAAATCGGGAGTCTTAAGCATCCCCGAACCACTGCCATCTTTTGTGACTTTATCAACAGGACACCCACAGTTAAAATCGATTACATCAAATCCCAAGTCCTCAACAATCCGAGCCGCCTCAGCTGCAATCTTTGGCTTACTCCCGCAAAGCTGAGCTCCAATCGGATGCATCCCAGATTCGTAATCAAGCATCCGATACGTATTGGCATCATTTCTGACCAAGGCATCGATTTTGACCATTTCGCAATAGACAATTCCGGGTCGATAACGACACGACATCCGACGAAAGGGCAAATCTGAGCATCCCGCAAGAGGTGCATAAAGAACTTTATTTGGAAGTTCCGCTGATCCTATAAAAAAGGGTTCACTCATGAGAAAATGCTCAAAAGAATCATTTCCATAAGCCTTAATACAAAAAATGCGAGGATAGGACTTATGTCGAGAACCCCTCCGAGAGGAGGCAAAAGTCTTCTAAATAGGTTAAGGTAAGGATCCGTATAAAAGGAAACAAAGCGTACAAGATTATGGGCTTGCCATGCAGGGAACCAAGAGCTTACAATCCTTACGAACAACAATACCGTGTAGGCAGCGAATAGGGTGTGAATTATATAAACCAAGCTCATGGTTCACCATTTTAATGGTATTTCACATTTTCGTCATTCTCTGGTAATATGTAGGGCCTTATGTTTATTCTCGGCATCCATTTAGACACCCCATATATTCGAACAGCCCTCATCAGAAAGGATCGCAAAGGCATTGAGATACGGACACTTAGATCAGAGCCATCCCCTGAGTCAAAAGGTGGCGAAGGGGTGTATCAAAATGGAGGCGAGCAACCCTTTTTTTCAGAAATTGAAAGCATGCCCCCAAAATCTGGGGCAGCTTCTCTCGGATCAGACTATGTAAAGCCGCTTTACAATGAAAATTTCAGAGGAAAAATTGTAAGCGCAATCCCTGCAAAAGATTTTTTAGTCCGCTCTTTGGAGCTGAAAATTGCGGGCAAAAGCCACGCCCAAGAAGCAATTGCTTTTCAAGCTGAAGCAACAACTCATTTTGATCCAAAAGAGATTTTGTCTACTGCACTGCTGGAAAAAAAAGGAAAATCCCATGTTGAGGCCCTCCTCTTTACGGTTCCTAAAAAATCTTTATCAGGGCACCTCGAAATGCTCGCTCAACTACAAATAGACCCAGACTATATCAGTACAGTCCCTTCTGGACTCTGCCATTTTGTTCATTGGAAATTTCCCGATCTTTTAGATGCCTTTATCATTGACTTAGGATCGAGTAGAACTACCTGCGCCTTGATGGAAAATGGAAAGCTAAAAAAAGCACATTCGATAGACATTGGCATTGAAAAACTTCTCTCCGCCCTTTTAGAAGACCGAAAAAGGATTCTATTAAAAAAAGAGATCCAAGGAGCAGCCAAACAACTCGATTTACTCTTATTAAAACCGAGTCTCAATCCAAATCTCTCAATTCAGTTAGACTTGCTACGGCAGGAAATAGGAAAAGCGTTCTATTCTTTTTGTAGAGAAGCGAAATGCGATGTAATTTTTACTGGCAACTCTGATGCATTTACCCATCTAAGGGAATTTTTATTCGATTTTTCAAAAGACAAATGGCCTCTTTCTGTCGAAGAACAAAAATTTGCTATCAGCATCGGTCTTGCGATAGAACAATGTGGCAAAAACCCCCTTCAATTGCGGCGCGATGAATTCTTCCCCCCCAAAAACTGGAAAAAGATGGGAGCCATTGCAATGTTAATTCTCACAAGCTCCATTTTTCTAAGTACAGCTCTTTTGGGCTTTGGGATGAAATCTAGTATTTCTAGAAAACAAAAAATGTTCGAATCACTCCATATCTCGAAAAAAGGCTCCATAGAAGAAGGAATCGATCGTTGGGTTGCATCAGTTGAGAAAAACAATAAAGAATACCCTTATATTCCCCAATCTCCAAAAGTTGTTGAAGTCTTTTCATGGCTATCAGCGCACCCTCTTCTAAAACAATTAGAGAAAGAAGGGGATCCGATCGATATAAAAGAACTTCATTATCATCTAGTGACTTTGCCCACCCTAATTACCCCCAAAGATCCGTACCTTGCGAAAGTGGAAATAGAATTTCAGTTTAATAATGCTATGAATGCACGAAAGTTTCATGAGGCGCTAAGGCAAGGCGATGATCGAGTAAACCCAAACTTAGAAATCACTTGGGATACTTTAAATGAAGGCTACCGAGCTACTTTTTTCTTAAAAAACAGGAGTCCCCATGTTCTTTGAAAAATGTGGTAAATTCTTTTTCTCACAAATGCGCCCCTTGTTTTTCTTTGCCCTTTGTACTTTTCCGCTTTTTGCAACTGCATTCATCTTATTTAACGAGTACAATGAACTCCAAGACCTTGAAACTCGTTTTTCTCGTGCCTTACGCAAGGAAAAGCTCTCCCTGGCAAAAAAGGGGAGAAAAGAGCGTTTTCTTAAGCGCTACTCTTCGCCCAGCCCCTACTTCCTCGATCAAAACATAGAGTCTCTTACCCTATTGAATGAAGAGGCGGAAAAACTCCAATCAATCCTCAGTCATCCCGCATTTCCCGATTCTCGCTCAATCAAAAGCAGACTCGCTTTTTTAAAAGACAATCGGTTATCTTTCATTGAAGAAAACATAAGAACTTCTGCAAAAATAAAAGAAGTAGAAGAAAAGCTAAGAAATCCAGTTCAATTGGATGAGAATGATCTTAAAAAAGTACTCTCCTTGATCGAAGATGTTGAGATAGATAACTTCACACCAATCGATCATTGTCCTCAGATGATCATTAAAGACTTTCGACTCAAAAAACAAGAGACTTCCCTGCATACAGAACTGTTTGAAGTGGAAATGGATCTCATAAAACGGGAATTTACGAGCTCATGAAATACGCCCTTATCCTTATTCTTGCCATTACCGCAGGATGTTACCATTCTTCTACAGAAGACACTCTTGCTCTCATTCAAATTCAAGATCGAAATGGCCTTACAGAAACTATCAGTAATCCCGACCGCTTGACGGTCTATGAGTCTGTTGATTTTTTCACCTCTCAACCCTACAAAAAAGTGTTGAGAGTCTATAAAACAGAAGGGAAAAATCAATCCAAAATTACCACCTATCATCCAAATGGAGTGGTCTGGCAATACTTAGAAGCGGAAGAAATGAGAGCTCACGGCTCTTATCGCGAATGGTTCCAAAATGGGCAAATTAAAATTGAAGCAACCGTTATTGGTGGCACAGCAGATGTGAATCCAGGTTCCCATGAAGACTGGCTGTTTGACCATTTAAGCCAAGTATGGGATGAGCATGGAAATCTAATTGCAAAAATCCCTTACGAAAAAGGGATGCTAGAAGGGACAAGCGTCTATTATTATCCATCGGGACAAATAGAAAGAGAAATTCCCTTTGTAAGAAACAGCATGCAAGGCGATGTGATCGAATACACCCGAAATGGAATAATCAAATCTAAAACCCAATATAAAAATGGGATTAAAGAGGGCTCAAGTCTAGGTTATTTCTCAGATGGAGCTCTAGCTTGGGATGAAGATTACTCAGGGGGACTCATTCGCACAGGTGCTTACTATAGCAAAAATGGGGAGCTTGTCTCTGAGATTACCAACGCAGGCGGATTTCAAGCTCTTTACGACGACAATGATGCTTTAACTTTGATTGAGTTTCGCGTGGGACAGCCAGAAGGACTTGTTAAGAAGTTTACCCCCTATGGTGAGTTACACAGATCCTACTTCATTAGAAATGGAAAAAAACAGGGCGAAGAAACCGAGTTTTATCTCAGCTCTGAAGTGGATCAAAGTGTAAAGAGAAGCCAACCCCTCCCAAAACTTGTCGTTACTTGGAATGAAAGTACAATCCATGGTCCCGTGAAAACATGGTACAACAATGGTCAACTTCAAAGTCAAAGAGAGTACTCCAACAACAAAAAATCGGGATCTTCCTTAGCTTGGTATCGAGATGGTAGTTTTATGCTTCTTGAAGAATATGAAGAAGAAAAACTCCTAAACGGCCAGTATTTTAAAGCTGGTAAACCAGAGCCTGTCTCAACTATTATCAACGGCAATGGGCTGGCTACTATATATGATGAAACTGGGGCTTTTTTAAGGAAAGTCTCGTATGTAAGAGGCAAACCATTTGATCCAGAAAGCTGAATGGCGCCAGATTTTACTAAAGAGACGTAAAGAAGTCTCAGCAGAAAGACGGACTGAGGCATCACTGCTACTCAGGGAAAAAGTTAAACCTTTAGGGCGCATCCTCTCATTTACTACAATTGGTTCAGAAGTGGACACAAAGCCATTAAATGATCATCTCCTTTCAGAAGGGAGACTAAAACTCGTCCCTTATACAGTAGAGTCTCTCTTTCAGGTCCCGTTAGAAGAAATTGATTGCATCCTAGTTCCTGGCTTGGGTTTTGACAAAGAAAACTATCGATTGGGTTATGGAAAGGGATTCTACGATCAATTTCTTGCAAAAGCTACTCACATCTTAACAATCGGAGTTGGTTTCAAAGAGCAGCTCTCTGAAGAACCACTACCCAGAGATCCATGGGATATTCCGGTTCAAGAATTACTCTTAGTCTGAAAGTAACGAGAAGCCTGCTACTTAATTTTTTTCAACTTTGAAGCTGGAGTCCCTTCTTTGGGAAGGTCTTTTTTAGGGGAGCAAAAATGGGTCCCTTCACAAATTGTTGCCCTTACATACGATCCAGGAGAGACCCCAGTACACATTGAAAAAATCCCCTCTGAAGGGCACTGCCAAATCACGGTAAAAGGTGTTAATGAGACATTTGGTGACCCAGGATGAACGTAATTTGTGGGCGATAAATTAGACGTCCAACTACTTTGTTGCCCTGGCTGAACCGAAAATTGCCCAAGAAATCTTCCATCTGAGGCTTGAATAATTGCAGTTAAAATCATGGTCGTATCATTGTGCAGCAAAATTGTCCCATCATTTGTCCCAGCCCGGGCTAAAATGGGTAAAAAAAGGAGAACAAGGATTCTAAACACCATCTATCTCTTTTCATCTAAAAAGTTCATATTTGCCCATCGGAAGTCAACCTGTCCAAGAGGGGATAACGCAACCTCTTCGAGCCCCTCACACTGAAGATAATTCATCGCAAAATGAAATAAGGGAATAATCGGCATATGTTCCAACAATATCTGCTCGGCTTCTCGTAAGAGACCCTTTCTCTCTTCAGAATTTCTACATAATGCAGATTGGTTTAAAAGATCAATGTATTTAGGATTTTCCCAATTCGTATTATTGGAGCTGGCCTCTTTGTACTTAAACACCTCAAGAAAATTAATCGGATCATTAAAATCTGCAGTCCAAGATCCCGCAGCTAATTGGTATTGTCTTTGTGAAATTTTCTGGAAAAAAACTTTAAGATCTACAGCCTCGAGCTCAACTTTTATCCCAAGGGATTTTTCCCATTGCTGTTGGACAGCTTGAGCAATAGCAGCATTTCGCTCATTCGTACCATAACTAATA
>Ga0210057_1009173_pt1 | contig 11522 bp, 10 predicted proteins | sample CryGeyCG2114_010_2_FD_183968 | JGI IMG/M metagenome (GOLD analysis project Ga0210057, IMG submission 183968) | Groundwater microbial communities from aquifer - Crystal Geyser CG10_big_fil_rev_8/21/14_0.10 (SPAdes) (version 2) | ecosystem: Environmental > Aquatic > Deep subsurface > Groundwater ...
ACCTCAAGGAGTGTTGCCTATGAAATTTTCCATAGGTCTAGTTGGCGAGAGCAAAAACTAGGCACACTTCGCCCCGCTACTTGGCGGAGTTGCGCGAGAACAGCGCGTCTATGTGCGGATTTGGGTTTTATCAATCTTACTGTGGAGGTTCGGTAAGGAATTTTCTCAAATTTGGCAACAGGGAGTGCGCTCTGGTTTCCTGGGAGGGTTGACCACCTTTAGCGGCATGTCTTTTGAGATCTTTGTGCTTGTTTCGCAAAGGCATTTTTGGGAATCGGGGCTAGTTCTATTTTTAAATATATTCTTTGGGATATTTGTAGCCATTATGGTGTTTCGCTAAAAAATCATTCATCAGCTCAAAAAAATCAGCAGATCTTTTAAGTGGCAGAGATTTTCTAAAAAGCAAAAAATCTGTTTTGACCCCTGAATTATGTTGCAGCAGGTATTCCAGGATAAAATCTCTCAACGGCGCTTGGAACTGACTTCGTTTCATCTTATTAGCGCTTAGTCGCGAAGCCTTGGCATTGATATATTGAATCAGCTTTTTTTGATGCCCTGGATACCTAAAAATAAGTTGGTTTTTTTGGTTCAAGGCCTGTAGGGGAATTATAAACATTTGATCAGGCACGAGATGATTAGCGATAACAAAATCCCCTAGATTATTTTCAACCCAGGTATGAATTTCATGTGTGTCCAGTTTTTGCCATGGTCTGGAAGTATCTTTCTTTTCAATTTGTGTCTCTCTCAAGAAAGATATTATATCCCCTCGCGTTTGCGGATCCATCTTAGGGTAGAGAGTTGAAAAGTGCATTAATGCTTCAATATAAGGGCCAAAGAGTCTAATGGTAATGATTTCCCATGGCCTAGCTTTCAGCTGTGCTTTGATATTCTCAATCTGCTTTTGCTTTGCCATTACTCCGCATGGAAGGCTATACAGGATGACCCCATTTTCTCCCTTCAAGGTAAATAAATAGGGGGAGTGGATTTTTTTCAACTTTTCGAGAACCTGTTCTATGCTGCATTCATTTTTCTTGACATGCATGCGATCCAATTCATATTTATTGCGAGGATAATAAAGATGGTTAATCTTTTTAATTCCTTTTTCGATATAAATTGATAAATAGCAAATCAGAAGTTTGGCGGTGGCACTGGCATCATCCAGAGCGCGATGTACTTTTCCATGATTGATGCCAAAAATCCGGCACATATAGCTAAGATTACTATTGAGCAAATTTGGAATCATATATTTTGTCATCAGATTGGTACATAACCCCGGATTTTCAAGTTTCGGCCGGCCCAAGCGATCAAGCACTGAATTGAAAAAAGGTATATCAAAGGACGTATTATGCGCTACCAGAATATGACCATGCATGAACTCTAAAATTTCATCGATAACTTCTTCAATGACAGGAGCGGAGGCAACATCTTCCTGCCTAATGGTCGTAAGTTTTTGAATAAATTCTGGAATCTTTACTTCTGGCCGAATAAGAAATGTTTTCTCTTCGATGATTTTGAGGCCATGAACTTTGACCATACCTATTTCAATAATTTTGTCTGTGCGCTGGTTTCCACCAGTTGTTTCCAAGTCAAAGACACAAAACTTTAAGTTTTCAATCAGTTCTTTGGAATCAATTTTTTCATCTTCAGCTGAAGTGGGATCAATAGATTCTTGCATTTTCTTTTCCTTATCAAACATTCGTTTGAAGCTAACGGGATGGATTATTGTAAGTTTTTAATTCCTTCTGAAAGAATCTGGCCGAATTTATCTCTCACTAGCATCGCCACTTCTTTGACCTCATCATGACTCAGCTTCCGTCTTTCAATTCCTGCCGCCATATTGGTGATACAAGAAATGCCACAGACTTTTAGGCCCAGATGATTGGCAGCAATCGACTCTGGAACGGTACTCATACCGACCATATCAGCGCCGATGATTCTCAGCATTTTAATTTCTGCAGGTGTTTCATAGGTGGGCCCAAGTAATGCTACATAGATTCCCTTTTTCATCTCTTTTCCGACCTCAAGTGAGGCCTTATAAAAAATTTGTCGTAACTCAGGGTCATAGGCTTCGGTCATATCTGGAAAACGTGGTCCGAGTTCACTGATATTGGGGCCAATCAATGGGTTTTTTGCCATTAAATTAATATGATCTTCAAGTAGAACCAGATCACCTGGTTTAAATCCCGTATTAATGCCTCCGGCGGCATTAGTCAGCAATAAATATTGAATTCCCAGAGTCGCCAGTACTCTAATTGGGAAAACGATTTCATCCATGTCGTGACCTTCATATGCATGTAATCGTCCCTGTAAAATGGCGCAGGGAACGCCTTCAACTGTCCCTAAAATCAATCTTCCCTCATGTCCTTCAACTGAAGTAGTCTTGAAATGTGGTATTTCCTCGTAGGGAATAATAACTTTATTTTCAACTTTTTCGACAAAGGCACCGAGACCTGAGCCCAAAACCAAACCGACACGGGGAGAGATGTTATATTTGGATTGGATATATTTGGCTGCTTGTTTTAGTTTTTCGTACATGATGGGCTCCACTTAATTTGAGTTTCTACAATAAGGTTGGGAATTTCGGGCATTTTGGGAGAAATGGTGATTGCGTCCTGAATAAAATGTTGAGCTAGCTTTTGTGCCAACACGCTCTGGTATTCGTGATGGTGGATTTCTAAAAGTGGCGTGCCTTTTTTAATTTTGGCGCCGACTTTTTTCAAGCATTTGATTCCAACGCCAAAATCAATTTTATCTTCTTTAGAGTTGCGTCCACCTCCAAGCTGGATAAGTCCAAGCCCAAGCGTAATGGGATCAATCAAAGACAGATATCCATCTTGCGAAGAAGTCACGTAGGTGCGCTTTGAAGCAGATGGAAGCAAAGTATAGTCATTAAGCACCTCTGAGTTTCCACCTTGTAGTTCAATTAAATGTTTCATCATGCTGAGGCCTTGGCCGCTCTTTAGTGCTTTTTTAACTTTTGCAATTCCTGCTTCTAATGTTTTTGCTTTGCCTGCCAGATGAACCATGCCACCGGCCAGGTGCAGTGAGACATCAGTGAGATCTTTTGGCCCTCTGCCTTTTAGAATTTCAAAGCATTCAATTAATTCCATTGAATGCCCAATTGTTTCACCCAACGGTTGATTCATATCAGTAATCGACGTCATGATATTGCGGTTGAATCTAAGGCTGGTTTCGCGCAAAGATTTTGCCAGGGCGCGGGCGCGCGACAAATTTTTCATAAAGGCGCCCCTGCCAGCTTTTATATCCAACACCAGCCCACTGGCACCTTCGGCAAGTTTTTTACTCATAATTGAAGCCGTGATAAGTGGAATACTTTCTATGGTGGCGGTGACATCTCGAAGAGCGTAAATTTTGCCGTCTGCTGGGGCAATATCTTTTGTTTGTCCAATTAGAACCATGCCTTCCTTGACTAGCTGATCCGCGAATTCTTCAAGCGACAGATTTGTTCTGAAATTGGGGATGGCCTCAATTTTATCAACTGTACCACCGGTATGGCCAAGACCTCGACCAGCCACCATCGGAACCTTTACGCCACAGGCAGCAGCTAAGGGAGCTATCAGAAAGGATGTTTTATCACCAACACCACCGGTGCTGTGTTTGTCGACAACTGTAGCATCAGCAAAATCCAAAACTTTGCCTGAGTAAAGCATACAATCTGTCATGGCCGCGGTTTCTGATGTTGTCATGCCCTTTAGATAAATTGCCATGAGTAGAGAGGCCATTTGATAGTCTGGTATTTTTCCCTGGGTAAAAGAGTCAATAAACCATTTGATGGAAGAGGCCTCAAGTTCTTCGCCATCTCTTTTCTTGGCGATAACTTGGTAGGCAGTTAATGCTTGAGCAGTTTCAGTTTTGGAGGTTTTTTTCTTTTGCATTTATTTTCCATTTGCATGCACAAAATGAATTTCTTTAATCGTTTCTTGACTCAAAGCAGGTTCTTTTGCAACATCTTATAAAAGAGGTATTATCATATTTTTTTTTCTGTTCCGTAAATCGTAAATACCAAGGACAGATGACTTACCGAGTTAGAGGCTAAAATGAAAACACTGACTAGATTGAGTATATATGTAATAGGGCTTGTTCTCATGCTCAACCCTGCGGCTTTTGGCCAGGCCGCTGGTGGCCAGCAAAATACCGTTATGGATGAGAGTATGAGAGATGTCTATATTGTGACGGCCGCTGGTGCAACTGGCGCTATACTCGGATTATCAACCCTGTCGTTTGTCGAAACCCCCAGTGACCATTTGAAAAATATCGTGGTGGGTGGGGCTATTGGAATTATTCTAGGGGTTGGCGTCGTGGCCTATCTGCAGGCCAACAAAAGTAAGGAAATGTACATGGATGGCTTTGGTGGAGGCCAAAAGGCCATGCTGGTGCCAGCATTTGACACGGGGTCTCGCTTGAGTTGGCATAAGGGAATTTTCGATGAACATAGTGACAAAAAGACACCGCAATTTTCTTTAAGCTTCAATTTTTGATTAATTCTTGTGTTTTTATCTAGTTTATTTTGACAAATAAAAGAGCGCCATTGTATCTCACATAAACTTCTGAAATTTTACTTAGTTACATTTTGATCTTAAGGGGATTTTTATGGGTGAAAGACTCATTTCATTTGTCGGTCTTGGCGTCATGATTGGGATCGCTTTTTTGCTTTCCGAAGATAAAAAGAAAATCAATTGGCGCACTGTGATTTCAGGTGTGCTACTGCAAATTATTTTCGGTCTATTTATTTTAAAAACAGGTATTGGACGATCTATTTTTGAAGGTGCAAAGGAATTTTTCAATAGCATTTTGGGTTACACAAACGAGGGATCCAAGTTTTTATTTGGCGATCTTACTAATTATCAAAAAGTCGGCTTTGTCTTTGCTACCATGGTTTTGCCCACCATTTTATTCATGTCTTCGCTTATGAGTGTGCTCTACCATTTAGGCATTATGCAGGTTGTTATAAAGTTTACCGCTTGGGCCATGGTCAAAGTTATGGGAACTTCTGGTGCCGAGTCTTTATCAGCCGCTGCCAATATTTTTGCCGGGCAGACAGAGGCCCCATTGGTGATAAAGCCTTATATTTCTAAAATGACTAGATCTGAACTCATGGCCCTCATGACTGGTGGCATGGCGACTGTGGCCGGCGGTGTTTTGGCTGCCTATGTTGGTTTAGGAATAGATGCCGGACATCTTTTAGCAGCGTCTGTGATGTCAGCGCCGGCAGCTCTGGTTTGTGCTAAACTTATGGTTCCCGAAAGAGAACATTCCCTGACGATAGGCAAGGTGGAAGTTAGCTTTGAGAAAACAACTTCAAGTGTTATCGATGCTGCTGCCCATGGGGCGAGTGAGGGGCTGCACCTTGCGTTAAACGTGGGCGCCATGCTGCTGGCATTTATTGCATTGATCGCCATGCTTAATGGTATGTTGGCCTGGTTTGGTGGCCTTATTCACGTACCTACGCTTAGCATGGAAATGATTACTGGTTATCTTTTTGCCCCCATCGCCTTTATTCTTGGAGTACCTTGGTCGGAATCTATTCAAGTCGGGGTCTTGTTGGGTAAGAAGTTAGTGGTAAATGAATTTGTTGCCTATTTAGATCTTCAGCAACAATTGACAACGCTCTCTCCTAGATCAGTGACTATCGCTACCTATGCTCTATGTGGTTTTGCCAATTTTAGCTCAATTGCGATTCAGCTCGGCGGGATTGGAACCTTGGCGCCAGAACGAAGAAAAGATTTGGCTTCTTTAGGTATCAAATGCCTGATTGGGGGAACTTTGGCCTGTTTGATGACGGCCGCGATTGCAGGTATGATGATCTAGCTTAAACACTTAAAATAGTTGGAATATGGCCAAAGAACTTATCATCTCGCAGACTCTCAACGAATGCCGGGCAGCCTTAATTGAAAATGGTGAAATCCTAGATTTTCTTTTAGATCGGGCCTCCGACAAAGAGGACTCAGTTCCCAAAGTTGGGAACATCTATAGAGGCAAAGTTCTACGCGTTTTGCCTGGTATGCAATCAGCTTTTGTAGATATTGGTTTTGAGAAGGCTGCCTTCCTTTATGTTGATGATGCCTACATCCCACCGCTTGAAGAACAGCGAAAAATGGCCGAACTGGCAAAAAAAAATGAGGAATCCCACCAAAGAGTTGGTGAGGTTATTCCTGATGAGCTCTCGACATTGGCCGAAGCAGTTAATGTACGCATGAGAAGCGATGTCACAATAGAAGGGGTTTTAAAAGAAGGGCAGGAGATTCTAGTTCAGGTTGCTAAAGAACCTATTTCCTCCAAGGGCCCACGCATCACACGCCACATAACTTTGCCTGGTAGGCACGTGGTATTTATGCCCTTCATTGAGCACACGGGGGTATCCAGACGAATTGAAGATGAGACAGAAAGAGACCGGCTTAAAGATATTTTAGATTCAATTAGACCTGAGGGAAAGGGCATTATTGCCAGGACAGTGGCCGAGGGGCAATCTTACAAGACGCTTAAGAATGACTATAATATGCTGGTAAAGATTTGGAAGGATATTAACCATTCTTCACAAAAGAATAAGGCACCCTCGCTGATTTATCAGGACCTGTCTTTTGTGCAAAGAGTTTTACGTGATATTGCTGACGAAGATATGGACCAGATTCTGGTCGATTCAAAAGAAAATCTAAAAGATGCAGAGAAGTTTGCTCAAAGATATTTGCCTGGCCTCAAGGGCAAAATGAAACTTTATGATGGAGAGGTCGCGCTTTTCGAGCATTTTGGAATAGAGGTGGAAGTAGAGCGGGCGCTTTCGAATAAAGTCTTTTTACGCTCGGGAGGGTCACTTCATGTTGATCAAACTGAAGCTTTGGTTTCCATTGATGTTAATACCGGAAAATTTGTTGGAAGAAAAAATCTTGAGGACACGATCTTAAAAACAAATTTAGAGGCAGTGAAGGAGATCGTCTACCAACTACGACTACGCAATTGTGGCGGCATAATCATTATTGATTTTATAGATATGGAGAGGCTGGAAAATCGAGAGGTGGTTTACCAAGCATTACTCGAAGGTTTAAAAAAAGATCGCTCTAAAACCAATGTGCTGCCCATTTCAGCGCTTGGATTAGTTGAGATGACACGCAAGCGTACGCGCGATACTTTGACTCGAGTTATGTCTACTGCCTGCCCTTATTGTGAAGGGACTGGACGCGTCAAGTCGACCTTGACCGTTTGTTATGACATCGTGCGCGAATTATTTAAGGTTCTGCCCAAAGCAAAAGGTCAGAAGGTTTTCATCTATGCTCATCCTGAAGTCTCGGCGCGTTTATGCAGTGAAGATCTTGATATGATTGATACTTTGGAAGATAAATTTCAAAAATCCATAGTCATTAGAAGCGAGAATAACTACCACGTCGAACAATACGAAATTTTCCCTCAAGAATACTGAAATTTGCCTTCAATAAATACCTTTAATTCCTTCACATTTTAATGGCTTGATGCTAGTTTGCGAAACGTTAAAATACTCGCCCTGATGATTGAGTTCAGGGCCTTAGTCCAGGAGGTTTTATGATTTACGAACTGGCCATAGTGGCCAATGCGGACGCTAATGAGTCTCTGCAAAATTCTCTCGTTGCCATGGTTAAAGAGGTCGTGGCCGAAAATGAAGGAACTGTTTTAGTCGAGGATGCTTGGGGTCTCAAAACCTTTGCACAACCAGCACTTGATGGAACAAAAAAAGGTTATTACATGTATTTCATGTACAAGGCCGGACCAAATGCCAATTTGGAAATTGCAAGAAGGTTAAAAATTAATGAAGGCGTTCAAAGACACATGGTTGTAAAGCTTGGTGAAGATCGTTTTCAAGAGCAGTTGGTTAAAGAATACAAAACTCCACTTTCTAAAAAGCATCACGGTTCAGTCACAGATGAAGATGAGAATCGTGAAGATAAAAAGCTTGATAAAGAAAAGAGAAGATTCACGAAGAGAAAGGGTTGCTGGTTCACCATTCGCAATATTTCCGCCGATTGGAAAGATCCATTAACTTATGGATGGCTAGTGAATGAATTTGGAAAAATTTCTCCTGCCAGAATCAGTGGTATCAGTAGAAAGCATCAAAGATTTGCCAATACTGCAATTAAGCGCGCTCGAAATCTAGGTATTTCAAGCCATCTTTCAAACCGTATAGCGGAGTAGTAGATCGAGATGGAGAAGGGATCAGTGTTGAACAACAAGCCTTTTGGGCTACAAGATCAGGGAATTGGAAAACTTGTTTTCCTTGGAGGGCTATCTGCTCTACTTAGTTCCTTTGGACCCTTGTCGTTGTTTTCAGCAGCACCTGTCGCATTGGCCTTTTTATTATTTGGACTGACCAAAACGTACGTAATGGGAGCTGGTTTTGCGCTACTGCTATTTTTAGTTGGGCAGAAAACAGGCTTCTCTTATATTAATGGTGCAATTTTCCTCTCAAGCTTTTTATACGGCATGGTGATTTATCAAATTATCCTGAAAGACCTCCATCCCATGAAAGGAATTATTAAATACGGCAGCTATATTATAGCAGTTGCGACCTTACTTTTCTCTTTTTTACATTTGGCTACAGACTTTTCAGTTAAGCAAAAAGTTACTGAGGCAGTGACTAGCTTTGTTGGACAAATTAAGGCCAACGAAGACTACACCAAAATTGTAAATCAGGGTGGGGAGCAAGCAGAAGCATTGCAAGATTTAGTTAAGCGTCCGGAGTTATTGGTTAAGGAAATAATTAGCTGGTCTCCGAGCTTGTTTGTCATCAGCGTATTTCTATCCATATGGGTAAGTCTTTTCTTGGTACTTAAAAATTCTTTAGTTTGGAGACAATTAAAAACCTATTCCTACGGAATCAAGGATTTAATAAAATTTAAAACTCCCGATTTTCTTATCTATCCAGTACTGCTCGGTTTGGTTTTGGCCCTCGTCGGTGATCAAATTTGGCCGGAATGGGGAGATGTTGTAGGATTTAATATTCTCTACTCTTTGGGCGTTTTTTATTTTTTTCAAGGTTTTGGGGTTTTTTTGGATTTGTTAAATTATTTAAAGATCTATGGCGTATTTCGCGCAGTTTTTTTTGCTATGGTGATTTTAATGGCCTGGAGAGTTTTGGCAATTGTTGGGCTTTTTGATCACTGGTTCGATTTTAGAAAATTTTTTAAAAATAAAAAAGAAGGAGATAATGTATGAAAGTAATACTAACTGAAAGAGTTCCTGCTCTGGGGAACGTGGGAGAGGTTGTCAATGTTTCCCAAGGTCATGCTCGGAACTATCTAATCCCTCATAATCTTGCTGTGTTTGCTGATGAAAGCAATCGCAAGCAGCTTGAGAATCAGAAAAAAATGCTTGGACGTAAGATTCAAGAGCAAAAAAACGCTGCTCTTGAAGTCAAAAACAAGCTTGATGGCGTTGTTATTGAATTGGTAAAGAAAGTCGGCTCTACTGGCAGACTTTTTGGTACAGTGACAACTTCTGAGCTGGCAAAAGAACTTGAGAGCAAGGGAATAGAAGTTGAAAGAAGGCTATTGTATGTAAATAGTCCGATCAAAAATGTTGGCACTTTCGAGGTAAGAGCAAAGCTTTTTCACGAGGTTGAGGCCAAGTTTAGCGTTAAGGTCATGATGGATGCAGAACAAGCTGAGGAATTAAAGGCCAGAAGCAAAGCAGCATCTAAAAAAACTAAAAAAGTTGAGGAAGTTGCGGCAGAAACATCTGAGGATGCAGCTCATAGTGAAGAGGATAGATTGGCTAAAGAGGCAAATCAAATTTTGCGTAACTGATTTTCAGTTCGATGATCTCGTTATAGACTCTAATGAGAGTCGCAAAAGAGGGCCTTTGGGCCCTTTTTTTTTCTTTCAAAATATATTTTTATATCTGGAGCTTTGAATGAAAAATCATCAAGAACTTCCCCATGATTTGATTGCAGAAAAATCGCTAGTGGGATGCCTTATTGTGGATGGAGAGGCATTTGATGGGATCATTGACATAAATTTATGCAAACAAGATTTTTATCATCCCAAATATGGGATTCTTTTTGATTGCATCAAAGATCTTTCGGAGAGCAATCGTCCTATTGATTTTGTCACAATTTGTTCGCGCCTTACTGAAATAGGTAAACTGGATGAAGTTGGTGGCGATACCTTTGTACATGAAATCATCGAAGACCAAGCTTCTGCTGCCAACATTTATCATTATGGAAAGGTGGTTAAGGATAAATCCAATCTAAGAGAGATGGTAAGGACTGCCATGCGCATCGCAGATATGGGCATGAACTATAGTGGAGATGTGGATGATTTTATCCAAACGGTAGAGGCATCGTTTTTTAAGCTCACCAACTCGGCCAAGAGCGGTGGAATGAATCGCTTAGTAGATTGCTTGAAACAAAACCTTAAAGATTTGGAAGATAATTCAAGGGCGCCAGGAGAATTGTCGGGCCTGTCGACGGGCTATCCGCGTCTTGATGAGCTTTTATTGGGAATGCAGGCCGGGCAATTAATTGTATTGGCAGCCAGACCCGGAATGGGAAAGACTTCCTTGGCCCTCAATGTGGCGACTCGTGCTTGTAAAATGAGCCGTCTACCTGTTGCAGTTTTTTCTCTGGAAATGTTAGGTAAAGAATTGAGCATGAGACTTCTATCTTCAGAGGCCAAAGTCGATTCCAGAAGACTGCGCACCAAGGATTTCTTTGAGCAGGATTTGCGCAATATTGCTAATGCCGTAAGAGAGCTGTCAACTCTTCCCATCTATATCAATGACCATGGTGGTACTACCGTGCTGGATATCCAAAGTTATTGTCGCAAGATCAAGGCCGAAAGTGGATTAGGGTTAGTTATTATCGATTATCTCCAGCTTCTACGCTCTCATTCCAACAATCCTTCAAGAGAACAGCAAATTTCAGAAATGTCACGTGCCTTGAAAGGAATGGCAAAAGAATTAGGCTGTCCCGTTATGGCCCTCAGCCAGCTTAACCGTAGTGTGGAATCGCGACCAGATAAACGTCCTAATACCGCAGATCTAAGAGAGTCAGGTGCAATTGAACAGGATGCGGATATTGTTATGCTGGTTTACCGCGATGATTTTTATAACAAAGATTCCAAAGAGCCAGGTATTGCAGAAATTATTGTGGCCAAGAACCGCTCGGGAGAGACAGGAACAGCCAAGCTTTCTTGGATTGGAGCACATACCAGTTTTGAAAATTTAACTCATAGACCTGAGGCCGGTCACTAATATGCCAGATGGTCTGAGCGCCTAGACGTTATGAGTGAAATATTTTCAATCTTTTTCAATAATAGAAGTCAAAGCTTTAGCAAGTATTCAAAAGCAAATCAGGCCCTCCTTTTTTTTAAAGATTATACTCACGATTTACTGAGCGGAAAAAAAGCAGAGAGTTCAGTCAATTGTATAAAAGATTTTTTGAAAAAGTTCGACTTTGGAAAAGACAGCGGTGAGACAGAAGTTTTTCATTTATACTACGAACTGGGATATATTTTCACTGGACTTGAACAGCTCATTGA
>Ga0210057_1009175_pt1 | contig 11520 bp, 5 predicted proteins | sample CryGeyCG2114_010_2_FD_183968 | JGI IMG/M metagenome (GOLD analysis project Ga0210057, IMG submission 183968) | Groundwater microbial communities from aquifer - Crystal Geyser CG10_big_fil_rev_8/21/14_0.10 (SPAdes) (version 2) | ecosystem: Environmental > Aquatic > Deep subsurface > Groundwater ...
TTCAACTATGGCCGTATTTAGACCTAAGACTAGCCCGTTGTCACTGATGGCAGGCCCACCTGAATTGCAAGGGTTGATGGCAGCATCGGTGACGTATATTTCGCCAGAGACTTTCCCCCCGGCAATGAAATTTGTTATTTCTCCAGCGGTAATATTAGGTTCAACCATGCCAAGGGGATATCCGATGGCCCTTATAGATTGTCCTCGATTCACTTTTGGCTTCGGGTCAAGTTCAAGGTAACAAATATTTTTTCCGGATATCTGTTTCATCCTTTGTATTTCAGTTTCTTCTAATCTTAAAAGTGCTATATCCGGCTCCATGCCCTTAACCATGGCAACCAGTTGCGCCCTAAAACGCTCTTCGCTTGTTGTCATCGCCATGACTTCAATAATTTTGGCGTTTCTCAAAACATGGGCATTAGTGATAATGTAACCCTCACCAAAATTGGTTTTAACAAAAAAGCCTGAACCACTCCAGTCACTTAGTTCGCATTTTTTAGGATTCAAAACTGCCTTTATTTCCTCTCCGACATACCCTTCAACGTGAATTTGTACAACTCCTTCCATCAGTTCTCGGGCCAAGACACTCAGTCTTTCTGTCATCTTATTAGTCCTTGGTTATATCATCGGGATTGATCTCCCAACGAAGCAACAATGCGCTCTTTTAAATTCTGGCCAAGTTCAGAAATTGAGAGAGACAAATAGTTTTTAGGAATAAATTCAAAAATAGTTTTTTCAAGTTCTGCACCCATTGAATGCTTAAGGAAAGGGCCAAAACCTGGATCTGCCACAATGATGAGCTTTTGAAACAAATTTTCTTTGCGTGCTTGATCGAGCTTGTGCATAATCCTCTGGGCGAAAACCTGATTAAGGTGATCTTTTGCACTCTCTAACTTATCAAAATGGGCACTGCCACTGAATCTGCTATGGGCCGCGCTGCCGCTATGGTCACTGACAATTTCTCCCTTTTTTAGGCGTCCCTCCTGATTGTCCACTTGTTCCAGCAAGTGTAAATCTTTCTCCCGATTGCTAACCGAATAAATTTTTGCTCCGCCTTGCGCCGCTACCAATACCCAATTTTTGTTACTTTTCATAACTGCTCCTTGTGCTTGTATGCAAGGTAATTGTGCATCATTGTTTGGGTATTTATCATGATCGAAGTCACAAATAATGGTCTATTCTGCTGTAAATAATAGGATGTAAAATATATGGAATTTAGATCTAATAAATAATTTCAGACGCTTGTAGAAATTACTCAGCAGCTCATTTTACTTTACAAAATTGCTCTCGAAGTGGAAAAAACACTCTTAAGTTCGCCCATTTGAATCGTATTTTTGAGGAGTTAGTCGTCATGCCACAAAAACGTAGACTTAATATTATGCTAAAATATTTTCTCTTATTCGGCCTAGGATTAAATACCATTTCTAGCGCACTGGCAAACACCACTAGTGACAAAAATAAAAAGAAAAAAAGTGTTTCGACTTTAACTGTCAAGGCGCAGGAAATTTTTGATGAATATAGCTACCCAGCGCGAATCTATGCGCACAAACAAAGCATAGTCCTATCAGATATTGAAGGACGAATTGAAAAGCTTCTTGTGGTTTTGGGGCAGAAAGTAGAAAAAGGAAATGCCTTGGCGATTCTTAAACACACAGATCCTGTCTATCAATACAAAAATGTAAAAATGCTAGCGCCGATTTCAGGTTATATTACAAAAATAAATTATTCCGAAGGAATGAAGCTAGCTCGTGGTGACAAATTGGCCGAAGTGGCCGATCTAAGTGAGCTTAAGGCGACAATTGAAGTGCCTGTGGGTGAAACAAAATTTATTAAAGTCGGACAAAAGGGAGAATTTACTTTCAGCTCAAACCTGCAAGGTAAAGATGTCAAAGCAGTGGTTGGCACGGTCGTTGGCATCTCCCCTATCATAGACTGGGCGACTGGAACTGCCACGGCGGAAATTGCCATTGACAAAAGTCTCGGGCACAAGATTGCCTTACCTGCTCCGGGAAGCTATGGCCTATATCACATTAGATCCAACTTACACCAGGCCATTCAAATTCCTCTTCAAGCTGTTGGCTACAAAGGGCAAAAGGCCATGATTGGTGTGGTAGTTGGTTCTAAGTATCTACGTAAAGAGATCTCGCTTGGTGATAAACGCGATGAAATGGTTGAGATCACCAGTGGTATTAAAGACGGCGAAGTGGTTGTCACCCGCGCCAGCGGCTACGTGGCAGACCAAGAAGAAGTGGAAATCCAATAATGAAATCAGTATATAATTCGCCCTGGCGCGTTTATCTTTTCTTGGGTCTTTTTGCCGTTTTGGGCATCTACGCTGGATTTGATCTTCCCATTTCGCTTTATCCAAATAGCAACAGACCAACCATTCAAACAGGTGTCAGCTATGGCAGTAGTACCTCTCAAGAATTTATAGATAACTATGGCTCTCAAATTGAAGCATCACTCAAGGCGATTAACCGTGGCAACCTTAAAGTTGAAAAGGTTGAGGCCAACTATGAAAAATCTAGCGTCTATTATAAAGTCGATTTTACCTGGGGCGCTGACCCAAAAGATGCCCTGAGAGAAGTTGAATCAAACATGAACTCCCTAAGCTCTCGCTGGAGCAAAGAAATCCGCGACTCTCTTTGGGTCAATTTTTGGTCGAAAAGTAGTGGCTTTATCGCCATTAGTTTTTTCTCATCAAAACACTCACCCGACCAACTTTATTCAATACTCGAACCGGAATTTACACCTAAACTCTTGGAGGTTGAGGACGCAGCTGAAGCAGTGCTTTGGAATCCTTCGCAGCAAGAAATAAAGATTGTACTTAGACCAGACACAATTGCTCTTTTAGGTATCTTCCCACGCGACGTCCAAGAAGCTTTCAATTCTGCTCGCATGGATATTTCCGGTGGAACTCTCCAGGTTGGTGAACGCCAGTTATCCATTACCGCTCCTCGCTTTGCAAACGACTTAGACTTACTTAAAAAGATCCCGGTTAAAACCCGAAATGGCGACTTTGTATTGCTGGAGCAGATAGCTGATATTCAAGCTCAAAGCGGAACTGAGAACTCTAAAGTTTTCAAAACCAATGGCTCGGCAGGCCTGATACTTTTTGGTTCTCCCAAGACAGGAGGGAATGTCAAAAAAATGGCCGAAGATATACTAGCGATTGTGCTTAAAGTGATGCCACGATTGCCCAAGGAAATTGACTATCGCGTACTAGTTGACCCCTCTGAGTTTATCCGCGAATCCATTTCCAATGTTATGCGCGAAGTATTTCTCGCCGCCGGTCTGGCAGTTTTTGTCCTCTTCTTATTTATCGGTAGTGTTAAAAATACCGTAACTGCAGCACTTGAAATACCCTTGAGCATGGTGCTCGCCTTTATTTTGATGAAAATCAGTGGCATGAACATCAATCTGATCTCCCTTGGAGGCCTGGCACTGAGCGCTGGTATGAACGTTGATGCCTCGGTTGTGGTGATGGAAAATATTTTTCGTTACATGGAGGAGAACCCAGGGATATTAAGTCTTAAAGCGCGCATTGATATGGTTGTTCGGGCAGTTAAGGAAGTCGCCTTACCGGTCATTGGCTCGACTGTTGCTTCACTCGTTGTCTTTATACCACTGGCCTTCACTTCTGACCTTGCTAACGCCATACTTGGTGATTTGGCCAAGGCGGTAGTCTTTAGTCACGGTTGCTCCGCTATTGTCGCCCTAATCCTGGTTCCAACGATTCGCTTACATCTGATGGCGCGATCTCGTGGCAGTGAAAAACCACCACGCTCCCCGATCGATAAGCATATAAAGAAGCTGGAAGATCTTTACGAAAGAGCTTTAACTTTTTTGCTCAATGCCAAGCGCTTGCGCCTCGCAATCTATACTGGCGTGACTATCAGTTTAGTCTTGCTATTAACACTCGTGGCGCCAAGACTTAAAACCGAGATTATCGGATTGCCCGATACCGACTGGATTATTTTAGGCGTCAACACCCATGGCAATTCTCTGGTTAAGCAAATGGAGGCCAAGACAGATGAGATAGAAGCTCAGATGCTGGCGCATTTTGGAGAAAAGATTGCCTATACTTTTGTTCAAGTTCGTCGCCCCAATAATTCGACCATTATGGCGCGACTAAAAAATAAATCAGACATGGATGAAGTGTGGAAGAAATTTCAAGAACACTTTGCAAACACACCTGAAATAAATTTTTGGGTTATACCTTGGAACCCGGCCGAATTGCCCATCCCGGATCCGGCCGACTTTGAAGTTACCATTATGGGTGGGACGCCTGAAGAGCGTGCTATGGTTTCCTCTGAACTTGTGTCAGAGATAAACCGCAATGACATTTACTCAAATACTTGGGATTCTCCCTCTAGTAACCCCAAAGATGGCCTGGTGCTCGGCTTTAATTGGTCTAATTGGCCAGACTTAGTCCGTGCCGGAGCTCATTTTTCACCTTCTGACTTGCTTGATTTAGCGCGAGTTGCCACTGATGGAAAATCCATCGGCTCCATGAGCATCGACTCCAATGGGCAAAAAGAAGTCAATGTGGCGCTTAAATTTCCCTTTCAATACTTAAACTCAAAATCAAATTTTGCCGCCCTGCCAATTTTGGTGGGAGACAAATTGATTCCGCTCAAAGCTCTGGTGAACATTGAACTTAAAAAAATTCCACCTGAGCGCATGCGCATAAATGGCCAAGAGGTCTCAAAGGTTTTTGGAAAGGTAAAAAAAGGAGAGGAAGGGCTGTCTAAGAAAAAAGCGGAACAGGCCAATCTGATGCTGGATAAATTTAACTTAAATTTTAAAAAGGACCTGGAACTCAAATCCAATCCCGTTATCATTCATGAAGATGCCAAAAAGGAATTAAACGATGCACTTAAGCAACTATCAGTTGCCATATTGCTGTCAATTATTTTGATGGCACTGACGCTCTTTTATCAATTTGGCAATTTTGTGCAGTCGCTTATTGTTCTCACCGCCATACCATTTGGCATGATTGGGGTGGTCGTTTCCCTTTTTATTTTTGGTAGCTCCTTAAGTCTTAACTCTGCTTTAGGCGTAATTTTACTCAATGGCATTTCAGTCGCCAATAGTATTATTTTAGTGGATTTTATGCTCAAGCTGGTTGAGCGTGGGCTTGATCCCGTTTCGGCAGCTCTTGTTGCCGCAAAAAAAAGGCTACGCCCAATTTTAATTACATCACTCACGACTATTCTAGGCATGCTTCCTATTGCTATTGGCCTAGGTGAGGGCGGAAAAATATTGCGACCGCTTGGTATCGCTGTTAGTGGCGGGCTATGGTCATCCATGCTTTTTACTTTGTTTTTGGTCCCTGCTTTAGAGGTCGCCTACCTTAAATACAAACTTAAAAAAACAAGCAGTACAGACTCACTCGAAATTGAACATGAAGAAGCTCAGCTGAGGAAAAAACTACAACAGAGTTTTCCCGTACCAGAACAGCAACCGCTTTGGACCACAAGCGATACTACAGAAGTTGAGTTACCACAATGAAATCGATTATCAATTATGCCAATGGCCTAGTTCTCTTGGGGTTTTTTGCTTTCCTTCCAAGCGCCTATTCTATGAGCACTTTGGACGGGCTAAAAAAAATGGTCAACAACCATCTTACCTATCTAGGAAAACAACAAGCGCTAGAACTATCACAGGCGCAAGTCTTGGTAAAAAAGGCAAGCTTTCTGCCTACGCTGGCGCTTACCGCCAATAGCAATCGCGACCACGAATTTAACCAAAGCAGTTTTGTCACTTCTGGAGTTGTGTCACTTAATGTCTGGCGAAGCGGCGCCGATCTCCCGGCCTTAAGTGCCGCCAAATTTAACCTGCAAAGCACCTCACAGCAGTTGACAAGTTCAAAATTTACCGCCGAACGCCAGTCCATGAGTTTTTTAATTTCTGCCGTCTTGCAAGAGCAAAAACTTAAGATTTTACAAAGCACTCTTGAAAACCGCCAGGAACTTTTTAACATTGCCGAGCAACGCTACAAGCAGGGGCTTATCCCGCTACAACAACACATTCAGGCCGAAGTTGATCTGGAAAATGCCAAAGCACAATTGCGTGACGGCCAAATGGCACAAAAGTCGCGCCTAGCGGAAATTGCTTCACTGCTGGGCAATAGTGACATTGCTTTAGATTGGCCGTGGCAAGATTACTTTAAAAGTTCAAGCGCCAAAAACCTTCTGCTTAAAAAACTAGATAAGGATACTCGCCCAGACTTTCAGGCATTAGCGATCAATGTTCAGGCGCAACAAGAATTGCTAACTCAAAGTAAGCGCCTTTTTTTTCCAACCGTTGACCTGTCAGTAGCGAGAAATCGCACGGCCTCAGGAAGTTACACGCAATATGATACCTCTGCCCAAATTACACTTAGCATCCCTCTTTTTGAGAAGCTTTCTGATTATGGTTCCTATAAGGAGCAGGTCTATAACACCGCTCTGGCAAATTACGAACTAAATCAAATGGACAGGGGTATTGCGGCCGATTTTGTGGCAAAAAAATATTCCTATGAACAAGGTCTGATTCGAGTCCAAGGTTGGGACAAGCTGGTACAAAAAGAAGAGAAAAATTTTCGCGCCTTTTTATTAGGATTTAAGCAAGGGCGCCTGAATTACCAACAATTGGCACAAGAACAGGATCGGCTCAACCAGACAAAGCTCTTGGCCATCTCCGGCATGGAGGGACTGCACCTTGCCTATGCCGATTATTGCCACGCTCTCGGTCTCAGTATTTTTAGCTGCAACTAAATCGGGCATCAATATATGACAAATCCTTCTAATAGACTGAAATAACGGGCGCCCACATGCCTCTGCCCTCGGATATAAATTTTACAGCAAAGCTAGCAATAATCTCTACAAGTGATAAGTAACCTCTAGAGTACATATTTTTGGGATTTTTTGGAGTAACACATGCATTCATTTAAGAAGTGGACCGTTGGTCTAATCGCCAGCTTAATACTGATTCCTTCCTTTACCTATGGTAATGAGATTTTCCCTCTGGCCAAGGCCAAAAACCGCTATGGTGAGAAGATGGATATTCAATTAGAATGCGCGAAGAAGGATCAAGACAAGTGTGTAGAATTTGATCTGGTTGTCATTAGTCAAAACACTTATCGTCCCGATCAGAATTCCACTTACACCTGGATCAAAGGTCTGCCTGTTGCACGGCTTGAAGAGTTTGAGCATTTTTATAAAGACAGGAGCTACCCTTCCCTAGAGCATGATGGACTTCTTTATGTCGGTACACTCTTTGGATGGCTTTGCGCGACTAAATGTAGCCCAAATCACCTTAGCAAGTATCTCTTACTGCCACTTGGCGTTGCTTTTGATATTGCCAAGGCACCAGTCGCGATCCCTTATATCATCGGTTTAAAATTTCACTCTGTAGGAGAGCGTTTAAAAATTAATAAAATTTTCAAGCGTTTAAAACAAGGTCAGGCCTCTCGCCCACTCAAACTATCAATGAAACGGGCAACCTATATGCTGGCATCTTTTAAAGAATGGAAAGAATAGTCTAAGCTTACCAAGTTAAAAGATCGCGTTTGATATCATCAATGCGCCGGTTGACCTCAACCACAACGGAAGATAAGACCCTGGTCATTATGACGTTCATGGGTGTACCGGCCAGCATTGGTTTGACAATTTCGCGTTTGATGGCGGCCATGACGGCCCTGCCGCGAGCATTGCGCTCAAAAATATCACGCATATTTTCCGGGGAAACAACGCGGGTACGGGCCGCTCCCCCCAGTCCATATTCATCTGCTTTAGCAATAATTTTTTCGGCGATAGCGGCCTCAATCATGGTTGTCATTAAATCTGAATCAACCATGGCGTCCATAAACTGCTTGTCTGTCATAGTACTATTTCCAGTGGTGCGGCGACGAATTTGAACTTTAAATGCAGTTAACCTTCTTTGCGTTTCAACTTGATCAAAACGGGCCGAGTCTGCCAAAAATCGCGTTAGCTGACCGAAGGTATCATGTAAGCTGGTAACAGGGTCCGAGGCGCTGCCACTGCCTGCACTGGTAATTTTGCCATCAAATGCTGGCGCCAAAAGGGTAAAACCGTCTTCCACTACCGCCCTTTGCCCACCGGTTAGACCGCTAGGAATAGTGGAGTTATAAAAATGCCTGACTTCCATTAAAAGATTTGGTTTCAAAATGGTTGTGGCACATCTTTCGACTTCACTCTTGACCCAACTTACTCCCCGTCCGGCCTGAGCTTCGGTGGCACTTAAACAGGTTTGGAAGGCGGGCATGGCGCGAATCGGGCCAGACCGAATTGGCGCCATATAATCGACGGTCGCCTGCCCTAGGTTTTTTGAAAAATGAATAACGGTACGAGAGATGCAAGCGTTGAGTCGCTCTTCCATTTGCGATTCGCCCCAACTTGAGTAACCTGAGGTACAGCTGTTAAAAAATGCCCGCGTTGATGCTAAAACGGGTGCGGTTCGCGCTGTTTGCGTCGCCAAAAAACCCAGATTGCTTTCAAAGCTTTCCATCAAGGCCATCAGCGCCGTCTCGACTTTTATTTTTTGAGAACATTTATCAATCTCTCTTTCAACATTAATTGCCTCATGGCGATTTAATTTTTCCTCTATTGCCTGAAAACAACTGCGAGCATTGGCCTTGGCGTGTGGCACTACGCGATCGCGCACAGGTCCGGTTAAGGAATGATAGAGTTCCCGCTCAACCAATATCATAGCGACCTCTCTCGCTGCCCGAACTTTAAAGATTTCTCCTAGCCTGGCAACTGCTCTTGGGCCAGAAGCATTGGCATGGGCAATATCAGTCCATAGGGAGTTAACCAGCAAGCGCGACTTTACCTGACGCCAGGCCGCGCGGTTACCTGAAATTTCGGCGGCACTTCTACCATGTACAGGGAAGTACTGATTGAGTGCCACATTTAAGGATACTTCAAAAATGGCATGGGTTGCCTGGTTAGTTGCCCTCGTGGCGCAACGATCAAACTGATGGTCAAAATCTGTGGCATTGTCCCTTATACGTCCGAGGCAGCGCGTGTATTCTCTGACAACACCTTGAGTAATGCTGTTGCGAGCGCTGGCAGAAGGCACGTGCTCTCGCAATCTCTCTGGCAAAGCATGCTGCATGATAAGTGGCCCGGCGCCTTTTTTGACTTGCGACTGCAATCGCAATTGAGTGGCGGCATTGTTATTTGTAATGGCAGTTCGCATTTGCGCTTCCCACTCAGGCGTGACAACACTACTTATGATTTGCTGGGTAATTACCGCTTGTGCCTGGGTATTGCCAGGTAAATTATCTTCCACTGAAAATCGAATTGATTGCCGAACAATTTCAATCGTAGCATCAGCAGTGAAGACATCGACTTGCGCCATAATCGCCTCTTCTGAATCAAACCCTTGAATTCTTCTGATAAAATCGGCCTTAAGACTTGCCACCAATATGCGTCTGCGCGCCTCATCTGGAACAATATCTTTAAGCTTGTTTTCCATGGCAATCTCAATCACTCTTGGCAAGATGTTCTGGTAAAGAGCGACAGTACATCGCGATTGCGCGCCATCCAGAGCGCCAGTGAGACCTGCAACTGTATTGTAGCTACGCAATTCATGCAGCAGACACTGCTTCATGCTTTGTCCCATTTCGCGTATAAAAGCATCATTGCGTAAGGCCTGAACACCTTTCAAACTTTCACTGGCATTTAAAGTTTGAATATACTTATGTTTCACCATGGCCGGAGCTAGCTCCATAATGGCGCGGGTAATACAGTTGGCGTTAGAAAAATCATCTGAAGGTAATACCTGCCCCTGAGCTAGCGATGTCAATAATTGTTCGCGCCGATCATCAAAACACTTGCGCAAATCGTAGCTATAAGGGCGAGGTTCCATGGTTCCCAGTCCAATTTCTCGTAAGGCAAAGTTATACGCCGGGGTATCCCTACCCATATCTGTCGCCAGAGTATTTTGTAAAATAATAATAAATGACTCGCGAGTGGCAACATTTTCGACCATGGTCTGGCAGCGCGCTGGATCTGCCACTCCCGATTGACGTGCCAAGCAGGGAGCATAACCTTGAGTTAAAGTCGTTTGCACAACGCTTTGCCGCAACTGGGGATCGTCTCTCGTGGCCTCTAGTAATGCCGGATTATTTGCTACTTCATTTTGAATCACGACTTCGCCTGCCTTAATTTTTGTGGGGGCCAGACAAGCATCAAGCTTTTGTTGGAATTGCTCGACTTCCAATGACTGTAACAATGTGTGGTTGTATTGTCTGAAGTTCTCAGCTGAGGAAAAATATCTTTCCCCCATCAAACACTGACGCATCTCTGCCAGTAGGATCTCGCGCCGAGTAATTCTTTCGCTGTGACTGGGAATCATGGGAGCGAGAACATCGTCGATGGTTATGACTGTCGCCAGATCTACTCCATCCATGACTCCCTGAAAGAGGCATGACATAATTACTCGATTAGAATCAAAAGGTACCTCGTCATCGATAAAGCCACGGCGTATTTGATGGGTCCGAGCTGAAGCTCCCCTAGCTTGCTGCGAGCGACGTCGGGCGGCCAAGGTGCGAATATTGTCATCATAGGGGCCAAAATAATTACTTTGTGAGCACTGATCAAATCGCAAAAGAGCGGTGTTTAGGACTTGTCTTTTTTGCGTCTGAGTTAAACTTTGACCGCGAAGCCCGGCCTGCATGTGTAATTCCAAAAGCTCACGTCCAACCCGATAAGGTGCGGATCTTGAAAATTTAGCAACGCAAATATCTATACCATTACTGTTTTGGGCGGCCCTCAGACAGCGTTCCAAATCGCGAGTCACATGCAATGCCACGCCATTGGCCATATCAGGATTTGAGCCTTGGGGTAATTGAGCCAGCGCAACTTTCTTGACCAAGGCATATGAAAATTCCATGGAAGCGCGCTTTTTGATGTTATCCTGACCCGTGAAGGGAGCAAACCAACGTAGGCCTGTGTTGCCAGCTATGCGATGAGCGATGGCGCGCAATTCCTGATCAGAAAAAGTATCTGTCAGGCTTTGATTTTTCTTGGCCTCTTCATAGATACTATTTTCCACCATCTCGCGTTTTCTGTTGCCCGAGACAAAAATATTCCAGATTAACGTTCCAAACACTCCATCAAGCACCCCTTCAACCAATTCCACTGGAGCGCGTGTGATAGCTTCTCCCACATTAAATTCAGGATCGCGATCGCCTGCAAGAGAAATGTGGCCATCTAGTTCGTGAAAGGACAAGAGCGACCAGATATAACGTCCATTTTGTAATCTTCTGCTGACTTCAAAATCATAGGTTTTATAGGTGCCAAGCGCGCAGTCACTAATAACTGAGGCAGTGAATCTTCCTCCTGCCGTCTGATTAAAATCACTGTGGCCGGAAATGGACACAATGGTTGTATTATTATTTTTAATCAGGAGCTGGCCGTTTTCTTGTACCACTCTCAAGGGCAAGGGTTGGCCATTTTCAGAAACAATGGCAAAACGTTTTAACCGGTGGTCTGTTGAAAGTACTGC
>Ga0210057_1009176_pt1 | contig 11520 bp, 10 predicted proteins | sample CryGeyCG2114_010_2_FD_183968 | JGI IMG/M metagenome (GOLD analysis project Ga0210057, IMG submission 183968) | Groundwater microbial communities from aquifer - Crystal Geyser CG10_big_fil_rev_8/21/14_0.10 (SPAdes) (version 2) | ecosystem: Environmental > Aquatic > Deep subsurface > Groundwater ...
TGTATTATTATCTGCAAGAGTATGGATTTGGACAGAATACGGGAATAGATTTACAAGGAGAGGTTTCAGGAAGTATAAGACGGGAGGCAGAATGGTTACCGATTGACCTCGCAACAGCAAGCTTTGGGCAGGGTATTTCAATAACCCCAATTCAGTTATTAACTGCTGTATCTTCAATTGCAAATGGAGGATATCTGCTAAAGCCAACCATTGTACAAAAAATCATAGATGAAAATGGTGATGAAATTGTGATAAAACCCGAGAGTAAGCGCAAAGTTCTTTCAAGTAATGCAGCAGAAGTTACAAAGTGGATAATGGTTAATGCTGTCGAAAATGGCGATTCCAAATGGGTTACTCTTGGGGATATTCCGGTTGCAGGTAAAACAGGAACAGCCCAAATTCCGGTAGAGGGAAGATACGATCCGAATCAAACAATAGCTTCATTTGTGGGATTCTTCCCAGCTGATAATCCAAAAGTTTCAATGCTTGTGTTGGTGGATAGACCAAAAACCTCCATATATGGTTCTGAGACCGCAGCTCCAATATTTTTTTCAGTAGCGCGGGATATTGCGCAATATTACAATATTAAGCCCGAATAGGTTGAATTCAATACCCTCCACCCTTATAATTTTACTATGAACAAAATTTTATTAACATTTGAGGCAAAATTAATTTCACGAAGCTCATTTGTAGTTGGTTATGCTTTTTGCAACAATTTAGAGACACTGTCCCTTTTTTAATTAATGACTTTAATCCACGTCTTCGCAAGAAGACTTAAAAATTTTGCCCACCTATTATTAGCTCTAATAGCAGTTTTTTATTACGGTAATCCTTCAAAAAAACTAAAGATAATTGGTGTAACAGGAACAGATGGGAAGACGACAACTTCAAGCTATATTTATCAACTTTTAAAATTATCGGGTAAAAAAACTGCTTTGATCTCTACTGTTGGTGTCTTTGTGGATAATAAAAAAGATTCACTTGGGCTTCACGTGACTACTCCTTCACCATTTACTCTTAACAAATACTTAAAACAATTTGTCAATTTAGGATTGGAATTTATAGTTTTGGAGGTTTCTTCGCATGCCATAGATCAGAATAGAGTATTTGGAATAAATTTTGAGGTAAGTACCATAACTAACATTACTAAAGAGCATTTGGATTATCACAAGAATATAGAAAATTATTTGGATACAAAAGTAAGGCTTTTGAAATCATCGAACAATGCGATTCTTAATATTGACGACCCCTTTTTTCAGAAAATAAAAAATAAAATAAAAGATAAAAAAATCTTTACCTATTCTCTTGGAGAAAAAGATTCCGATTTAAATTACAGCACTATAAATAGTTCTCAAACAGAAGCTCTTACAGATTATAATAAAAAAAATCTGCTTGCATCCCTTCTTGTTCTGAAAGTACTTGGATTAGAATTGAACGAAATTACTCACAACATAAAAAAACTGAAGCTTCCCGAAGGAAGGCTTGAGTATCTTCAAAAAACCCCCTTTGAGGTGATTATAGATTTTGCACATACTCCAAATGCATTCAGTTGCCTACTTCCTGAAATTAGAAAAATAACTCACGGGAAAATTATTCATGTATTCGGAAGTGCAGGGGGAAGAGATAAGTCAAAAAGACCGGATATGGGGGAAATTTCATCTAAATATAGTGACGTTATAATTCTAACCGCAGAAGATCCTAGAGGAGAGAATATTCATAAGATAAATAGTGATATCAGAAAAGGAATAGATCCAGAATTTTCACTGATTTCAAATTTGCAAATGTCTGATAAAAAAGATTTGCAAAAATCAGTCCTTCAAATTAACGATAGAAAAGAAGCTATCAAATTTGCTCTTGGTATTGCAAGACCGAAAGACTGTGTTTTAATAACGGGAAAAGGACCTGAAAAGTCTATGAATATAGGAGGAGTAGAAATTCCGTGGAACGATATAGAAATTACTAAAAAACTACTAAACTAATATGATAGAAAAAATAGATTGGAGTAAAGTAAATAAAATATTTTTTGTCGGAATAAAGGGAGTAGGAATGATGCCTTTATCTTTGATTGCAAAAGAAGCAGGATTTGAAGTAGCAGGGTCAGATTTAGCTGAGGAATTTATTACTGATGAAGTTTTGAAAAGTAAAGAAATAAAAGTATATGAGGGTTTTGAAATTGAGGATATAAAAAGTTTCTTTAAAAGATTGCCTTTAGATTCATGTATTGTTATAACAACAGGCGCGCATTCCGGTTATGACAATCCTCAAGTAGTTTGGGCTAAAAATAACAATATTTCAATTTTGAATCAGGGACAGGCGGTAGGAATTTTTATGACAGGAGAGCCTTTCAAAAGAGAATTAAAGGGTATAACAGTAACAGGTTCCCACGGGAAAACAACGATTTCTGCTATGCTTGCATCAGCATTTTCATATCTAGAACTTGACCCTTCATATTCTGTTGGAACAAGTAAAATTTTTCCAACGGGTTTTTCAGGACATTATGGTAAAGGGGAGATTTTTATAGCAGAAGGCGATGAATATGTTGGGGAGCCTGTTTATGATAGGACACCAAAAATATTCTATCAGAAACCTAATATGGCAATTATTAACAATATAGATTTTGATCATCCTGATGTGTATGAAGACATTAATGACATAAAAGATACAATGCTTAAATTCATAAATAATATGCAAAACAATGGTAAAGTTTTTTTAAATTCCGATGATAAAAATTTGATGGAATTAAAGGATAAAATCCGAAAAGATTTGGAAGTCATTTTATATGGAAAAGCTAATTCAAAATATAGGATTTATGAAATTGAAAGTACTTTGGGTTCAGTAAAGTTTAAAGTAAATAAAGACGAAATCTTTTTAAGTGACTTTAAACTTTCAATTCCCGGAGTTCACAATGCACATAATGCCTTAGCGGTCATTTCAGTTTTGGATACTTTTGGAATAGAGATTAGTAAAATAAAAGAGTCTGTTTCAAACTATAAAGGATGCAAAAGAAGAATGGAGCTGGTTGGTAAAACGGAAGGCGGTCTAATTGTTGTAGATGATTATGGACACCATCCTGCTGAGATACGTTCAACACTAGAAGCACTTAAAGAATTTTATGGAAAAAAACTAGTTTGTGTTTTCCAGTCTCATACATATTCCAGAACAAAAGAATTTTTAGATGATTTTTCAAAATCTTTCAGTAGTGTAGAGGAATTAATCCTTCTTCCAATTTTTCGTTCACAACGGGATACAGAATCGGATATAATTTCAAACAAAGAATTTTCTGATCCTTTTAAACATAACTTAAAAAAAGTTTATATGGCAAATAGTATTGACGATGCAGTTGCTTATATTAAAATGTTAGATATTAATGAGGATTTTGTAATTGTTACAATTGGAGCCGGAGACGTTTATAAGGTAGGATACAAATTAATAAAATGAAAAAATATATTATTAATGGTGGAAATCAATTATCGGGCGAAGTGTCTATAGCAGGTGCAAAAAATGTGGCGTTAAAAGCAATAGTGGCAGCTTGCTTGACGAGTGAAAAAGTTATTTTAGAGAATGTTCCAAAGATAAGTGATGTTCATTATATGCTTGAGATGGTAAGAGATTTTGGAGGTGAAGTTGAGGAGAATGAAGGTACTGTAACTATTGAAGTTAAAGATATAAAAAATATTCGTTTACCCTTAGAGACTGCAATCAAAATGCGGACCTCTTCCCTCTTTTTTGCACCCTTCATAGTAAGAAAGGGAGAAGCAGAGATTCCGAATCCCGGTGGAGACAAAATAGGAGCAAGACGAATTGATATGCATATAGAGGGGCTGGAAAAAATTGGTGTCAATATCTATTCTAAAGAAGACGGATATTTTTATGCAGAAGCTGAAAATTTAAAGAGCGCAAATTATAGATTTAAGAAAAATACTCATACGGGAACCGAGCAGATGATACTTGCGAGTGTAATGATTAACGGAGAGACAATTCTTGAAAACTGCGCTCAAGAGCCCGAGGTTGATGAGTTAATTGAACTTTTGAATAAGATGGGAGCAAAAATAAAAAGGGCAAGTCCAAGAACTATAAAAATTGATGGAGTTAAAAAATTAAACGGTACTAAATTTAGGATAAAGTCTGATAGGAATGAGGCCGTTACATTTGCTATAATATCAGCACTTACAGGGGGAAATATCTGGTTAAAAAATGTTGACAAAGAATTTTTAGAGAATTTCATGTATGAATTTAGAAAGGTAGGAGGGGAAATTGAGGAAAATAAATCGGGCTTACTGAGATTTTACATAGTTGACAAAATAAATGCTTCTAATATTAAAACTGAAATATACCCAGGATTTATGACTGACTGGCAAGGTCCGTGGTGCGTTTTAATGACACAGGCGGAAGGAGAATCGGTAATTCATGAGACAATTTACGAAGATAGATTTCAATATGTTCATGAGTTAAAAAAAATGGGTGCTCAAATAGAATTATTTAATCCTAAAGTGGAAAATCCTGATAAATTTTATAATTTTAATTATGAGGATTGCACATCTGAAACGCGGCACGCAATAAGAATAAAAGGCAAGACAAAGCTAAATAATGCAGTGCTTACGATGATGGATTTAAGAGCCGGTGCTACGTTAGTACTCGCCTCCTTAATAGCTAGAGGCGAGTCTGTTATTTATGGAGTAGAGCAAATAGAAAGAGGGTATGAAAAATTTGACGAACGTTTAAAAAAATTGGGAGCTGATATAAAATATATAGAAGAATAATATGGAAAAAGTCGGAGTTATAATTCTTGCTGCAGGAAGGGGTTCAAGAATGAATTCAAAAGATACAAATAAAGTAGCATTGTCAGTTAATGACAGACCGCTAATATTAAGATCTTTGGATATCATCAAATCTGCTGGTATCAATGAGATCGTTGTGGTTGTAGGTTTTGCTAAAGAGTCTGTAACCCGGCTTCTTCCGGAAGATATAAAAGTTGCTGTTCAGCCGGAGCTTTTAGGAACTGGAGATGCCGAAAAGATAGGTCTGGCAAAAATTTCTTCAGAAATAGAATATGTTCTAAGTGTTTACGGAGATGATTCATTTCTCTATACGCCTGAAATATTTAATGAAATGGTTAATATTCATAAAGATACGAAAGCTGTGATGACTCTTGCTACTGTAAATTTAGAAAACCCAACAGGTTATGGAAGAATTATAAGAGATAAAAATGGAAAGATATTAAGGATAGTAGAAGAATTGAACGCGACTGATAGTGAGAGAAAAATAAAAGAGGTAAACACAGGTTGTTATCTATTTACAAAAAAATTTTTAGAGCAAAATTTAAGAAAAATTAAGAAGAATGAGTTAAAGGGAGAGTATTACCTTACTGATATCCTGGAGATTTTTGTAAACAATAGATATCCGATTTCTTCAATTACAATAAATACCAATAATTGGAGGGGGGTTAATACTCCTGAAGAACTAATTGTCGCGGAGAAGGAGATCAGAAAAAATGAATAGTAATTTTCTAACTGATTTGTTCGATTATAAAAATTTTTTCCATAAAGAAATATTTGAAAAGTGTATTTATCCTTGGGAGATTATCGCTCAATTGGATTCCTATATTGAAAAGGCGCTAGGGGATAGAAATATGGCTTTGGGTGAAGGTTCAAGGATTGACGAAGCAGCAAAAATTGAAGGTAAGGTAATCATGGGAAAAAACTCCACAATAAGTGATGCGGTTCTGATAAGAGGGAATTGTATTATTGGTGATAATGTGCACATTGGTCATGGGGTTGAGTTAAAACATTCGATAGTTATGAATAATACAGCTATAGCTCATCTTAACTATGTTGGGGATAGTATTATTGGTAGTAATGTAAATATAGGAGGGGGAGCGATAATCGCGAATTGGAGATTTGATAAAAAAAATATAAAGATTAAGCTGGAAGAGGAAGTTGATACGGGACTTGAGAAGTTTGGGGCGTGCGTTGGTGATCTTTCGAGTTTGGGAGTAAATTCTGTTTTAAATCCCGGAACAATAATTGGAAAGAAAAGCTTGGTATATCCATTGGTTTCGGTTTTTGGCGTTCATGCGAAAGAGAGCGTTTTAAAGAGTTAAAGATTTTTCCCGGGGTAAATTGTACTCTTCTTACTGCATCCCGATTAAATCGGGATCAGTCTAGAGAGAGTTATACCCTTTTTACATATTTACTAAAGTCGGGTACCCAGTGCCCTCTCAAAATACAGTTAGTTGGGTATAAATGTTATAATTAAGTTTCTATGGAAAAAATTTTTGGTTTTGCAATTTTGTCATTATTTATTACATCAATTCTTATAGTTCCATTTATAGATTTTCTGTACAAAATAAAGTTTTTAAGACGCAAGCAAAAGACTTTAAACTTATTTAATGAACCGGCAGCTGTATTTGATAAATTAAGCGCAAGTAAAATTGGTACTCCGGTTGGGGGCGGACTTCTAATAATTTTTGTAGTTACAATTCTTTCTCTTTGGGCATTTGGTCTTTTTAGAATAGAGGTAAGACTTTGGGAGATCGCAGTGCTTCTTTTTACATTTGTTGGTTTTGGAGCTCTGGGTCTTTATGATGATTTTAAGAAAATGTTTAATGGGAAAAATAAAAAAAACTCTTTTTTTGGCCTAAGATTTAGAGCCAAATTTATTATTCAGTGGGTACTTGCTTTATTCACGGGTTTTATTATGTATCAATATGGCGGATATGATTTTCTTTACATACATTGGCTGGGAGAAGTTCACTTGGGAATTTTTTATATTTTATTTGCAGCGTTTGTAATAGTGGCATTCGTAAATGCATTTAATATTACAGATGGACTTGACGGGCTGTCGTCTGGAGTTTACCTAATTTGTTTGAGCGCTTTTTTAGTTATATCAAGTGCGTTGCTAGACACTTTTTTGGCCATTTATATTGCTATACTGATGGGTTCAGTTGCGGCATTTCTGTACTTTAATGTTTTTCCTGCAAGAATTTGGTTAGGTGACGTGGGCTCTCTATCTCTAGGAGCGTCGCTTGCGGTGATTGGTCTTCTAACGGGAAAGCCCGCCGCGCTTGCATTAATAGGAGGAGTATTCGTTCTCGAGGTTGGTTCTTCTTTGATTCAAATTCTTTCTAGAAGATTTTTTGGTAAAAAACTTCTACCCATTGCTCCAATTCATCTATATTTTCTTAAAAAAGGCTGGGAGGAGCCAAAAATTGTTATGAGGGGTTGGCTTTTGGCGTTTGCCTTTGCTCTTTTAGGGCTTTACCTCGCTTTTATTTAAGTTACTAAATGAATAAAAATGCTGTCCTAATTTTTTTACTTACAATAATATTATCTCTCATTGGACTTTTTATATTATATGAAAGTTCTTCATATACAGCGCTTTTAAATTTGGGTGACAGGTTCTATTTTATAAAAAATCAGGCAATTTATCTTCCGATTGGAATAGGTTTTGCTTTAATTGTTAGTAAAATTCCAGAAAAAAAGCTCTATACATTATCTCTCCCATTTCTATTGGTGACTCTTGTTTTGCTCGTTGCAGTTTTTATACCCGGAATAGGTCTTGAACTTAAAGGGTCTAATAGGTGGATAGATCTCGGCTTTATAGTTTTTCAGCCTTCGGAATTTTTGAAGATTTCACTTACACTTTACCTTGCTGCATGGTTATCTAGTAAAGAAAAAAATAGACTTTTTGCCTTTTTTATACTACTGGGAGTTTTTTGCGGAATGGTTTTACTGCAGCCGGATTTGGGAACAGCATTCATAATTGCGGTTATGGCAATTTCAATTTATTATTTAGCCGGAGCAAAAATTTACGAAATGGCAATCATTGGAGCTTTGCTAGTTTTGGGAGTAGTATTTTTTGTAAACGTTGCTTCCTATAGATTAGAAAGATTTTCATCTTTTAGAGAGTTTTCTATTGACAAGCCTACGGATAATACTTACCATTTACGACAGATTATTTTAGGAATCGGCTCAGGAGGGTTATTTGGGGTTGGACCGGGTAATTCAATTCAAAAATATGCTTATTTGCCGGAAAATACTACGGATTCTATTTTTGCAATATATGCAGAAGAAACAGGGTTTGCAGGTTCAGTAGTACTTATTGGATTATACTTTTTGTTGGCAATACTTGGTTTTTTGATAGCAATTATTTCAAAAGATATGTTTGGGCGACTTTTGGCATCAGGTATAACAATATTTATTACAATTCAAGTCTTGATAAATTTGTCCTCACAAGCGATAATAGTACCTTTAACAGGTGTTCCATTGCCTTTCATATCATATGGAGGCAGCGCGATGCTAATAAATTTTATAGCTATTGGGCTTTTAATGAATGTAGCAAATAACTCTAATAAAAAATGAAAGTTGTAGTAACAGGCAGCCATTTTTCGCCCGCATATGCCGTTATAAAAAAAAGTAATTGGAAAGTAATAGTGGTGGGGAGAAAGTATGCCCTTAGTAATACTGATAAGGTTTCGTATGAATACAAGCTTTGTCAGGAGAAAAATATCCCATTTGTCGTTTTAGATGTACCTAGATTTCTTAGAGTATCCCCATTAAAATCCATTATTTCGTCTATTTCAATTATAAAATCCGTTAGGAAAGCAAGAAAAATTTTACAGGAGATAAATCCCGATGTCGTCCTCTCCTTTGGAGGCTATACTGCGGTTCCTGTTGTAATTGCCGCGTCAAGTTTAAAAAAACCGGTGGCCATTCATGAACAAACATTGGGGGCAGGGCTTGCGAATAGAATTTCCGCATTATTTGCTAATAAAGTATTTATTTCGTTTAGCTCTTCAAGAAAATATTTCCCAAAGAATAAAACTTATTTAACCGGAAATCCTATAAGGGAGGAAATCTTAAGTTCTGAAAAAATAACACCTTTGGTAAATACTGAAAAACCCATTATTTATGTTACTGGCGGAAGCACGGGGTCACTTGCGATTAATGACATGCTCGGCAAAATCATTACCTCATTATCAGATTATTTTATAATACACCAGCACGGAGTATCGGATACAGACACGTTCAATCATGTAAAGGACTACATGGCAAAGCCATTTTTCTCACCCGCTGAAGTCGCATGGATTATGAAAAACGCGTCACTGATTATTTCCAGGTCCGGAATAAATACCGTAAGTGAAGTTTTGTACTTAGGCTTGCCCGCCATATTTATTCCTCTTCCCCATGGTCAAAAAAATGAACAATTAAAGAATGCAAGATATGCGCAAAAGCATGGTAGGGCGACATATTTTGTTCAGGAAAAAGTTACTCCCAAAATTATGCTATTAGCCATTCGTGATATGATAAGAAAAGGAAAAAGTAGAAAATTAAGCTCTGCCATGCAAAAAAGCATGACCGCAACGGATTTGATAATAAATGAAACTGAAAAACTTTATAAAAAAACAACCACCTCAACCGGCAAAAGGAACTAAAACTTTCCATACGACCCTTAAGCCAAATAAAAAACCAACCAGGGCAAGTGAAAAGTTTGAGAGGAAATCAAAAAAAAGAACTGTTTTATTAATCTTGTGTGCAATCTTAATATTTTTATTGGCTTCAATACTATTTATTGTAGCCTTTTTTTATAACAATTTTATTTTAGAAAAAATTGATTCAAAAACTATAATTTCTCCGGGAAGCCAGAATGTGATTGAGCTGGATAGCGCGAGGCAGATTCTTTTGGAAAATGATATAAATATAGAGAATTTTGGATACAGCTCCGGCTCGTCTTTTTTAACACTTTCTATAGAAGAAGGTCCAACTGTTTATTTTTCTAATATAGTTAAATTTTTGCAGCAGGCGGAAATTCTGGACAAAATACTATATAGTCTTAAAAGTGAAGGAAAAAATGCAAGGATTATTGATCTTAGGTATAATAGACCTATTGTAAAATTTTAGTACATATTGTAGGCTTAAATGAGTATGAAGACCTCAGACGTTGTCGTTGGTGTGGATATAGGCTCGTCAAAGATAGCAGCCGTTATAGGTCGCGTTGAAGACGAAACCCTAAATATTTTAGGAGTATCTGAAATTCCCTCAAAAGGTATAAAAAAAGGTCAGATAGTAAATATTGATGAAGCTGCAAGTGTTATTAATGCGGCACTCGATAGTGCAGAGCGCATGGCGGGTTTGTCTGCAGAACGGGCATTCGTATCTATAAGTGGAGTAAATATTGAGGGTGAAAACTCAAAAGGTGTAGTGGCTGTCTCACAGCCGGATGGAGAAATTTCCGAGTACGACGTCGAAAGAGTACTGGAGGCAGCGGGAGCTGTTTCATTGCCCGCGACAAGAGAGATAATTCATGTAGTTCCAAAAACGTTTACTGTCGATGGTGAAGGAGGAATAAAAGATCCCGTAGGAATGTCGGGTGTTAGGCTTGAGGTAGATACGCATATAATAACCGCAAACAATGCGACAATTAAAAATATTGAAAAAATTCTTACTCAGGAAGCCGGAGTCGAAGTTCAGGCGTTAGTATTCTCGGGGCTTGCTTCATCGCTAGCTACTCTATCTGATACGGAAAAAGAATTAGGCGTAATACTAGCAGATGTTGGGGCGGGAGTCACAAATATAGCAGTTTATGTTGATGGAGCACTTAGCTACACGAGTGTTATTCCGATAGGTGCAAGACATATTACTAACGATTTGGCAATTGGACTTAGAATATCTTTGGAGAGTGCGGAAAAAGTAAAAATATTTTTGTCTGATTATAAAAAAAGGAAAGGGGAACTGATTAAAAAAGAAGATGATGAGCTTGACTTGGAGCAACTTCATATTCCGGAGGATGTTAGAAAGGTTTCCAGAAAAACGTTGGTAGAGGGAATTATAAGACCCAGGTTAAATGAGTTGTTCACAATGATTGCGATTGAAATAAAAAAGAGCGGATTTGCAACCCAAACTCCTGCGGGAATTGTAGTTACCGGTGGCGGAGCAAAGACGGTTGGAATAGAAGATGCAGCTAAAAGAATGCTTTCTATGCCCGTTAGAATTGGCCATCCAATAAACATTACAGGACTTATTGATGATGTGGAAACTCCAACTTTCTCAACAGCGGTTGGGCTCTTAAAGTCTGCTGAAAATTATAAAGCAGTAGAGCCCGCATTTTCTATGGGAAACATCTTTAGCAATTTCAGTTTAAATTTTGGCGGCGGAGATATTGTCAAAAAAGCAAAAAAATTCATCAGTAAATTTATCCCTTTATAGTCATTAAAATAAATTGCAAAGCTCTTTTTATTGTGGTAGGATAACTTACTATTAGTAAATATGCTTATTAGACCTCAAGCTTCAACATTCGCGAAAATTAGAGTCGTAGGAATCGGCGGCGGCGGCGGTAATTCTACGGATTCAATGATTTCCGATGGTCAAATTCAAGGAGTCGATTTTATTGTTTTAAACACGGATGCTCAGGCACTTCTAAAAAATAAGGCTACTACAAAACTTCAAATTGGTGAAAATCTTACCCGTGGACTTGGTTCCGGAGGGGATCCGGATATTGGTCGCGCTGCGGCTGAAGAAAGTG
>Ga0210057_1009177_pt1 | contig 11517 bp, 6 predicted proteins | sample CryGeyCG2114_010_2_FD_183968 | JGI IMG/M metagenome (GOLD analysis project Ga0210057, IMG submission 183968) | Groundwater microbial communities from aquifer - Crystal Geyser CG10_big_fil_rev_8/21/14_0.10 (SPAdes) (version 2) | ecosystem: Environmental > Aquatic > Deep subsurface > Groundwater ...
TGCTTGCAGCGATCCGCGGTTTACGACTGCATTTGAAAATTTTATATCGGAAGAGTTGAGACTTCAAAAAGGAGAATTTGTTCTTATCAGTGTTGCTGGTGACCCAGCGGCACTAGCGCACACAAACATAAAGTTTGATGATTATATGTATCTGTCGCGCCAGATACGATTCTTCTTAGGTCATTTCGTGTCTATCCAGAAAATAATAATAAGCCACCAAGACTGCGGTTATTATAAAACACTTGATTCAAGAGAAAAAGATGATCTGCCAAAAGCAACAGATACTATTTCTCGCAGATTGACAGATGCTACAATAGAAGTGGAATGTCATTACGCAAGGTTCACAGACGAAAGCTGCGAACGAATAGTTTTCGAAACAATTCCATGGGCAATGGAAAAGGGTCTGCAAGAAGCTGTATAGATTGCAGACAGGTTTGATAAAACAAACATTAGAACAGGTCGTGGGTTTACTCACGGCTCTTTTTTTTGTTTAGCATCAATAATTAAAAAATTCACCCCGTTAAATAATCCCGCCTTGCGGAATTAAAATTTTCACCCGATTAAATAAATTTCTTAAAAATTTAATTTTGCAAAAGCAAAATTATTTAATCGGGCAAATGATTTTATTTAACAGGGTAAACAAAAGCTAAACAACCCCTCGCCGTTTGACGCCCGCAGGCGGATTCCCCTTAGGGTTCTTTTACCACTAATAAAATTTAGAGATAATGACGGGTGTAGCCGCTCCGCGCACTATTATTTATGCGTTTTTAGACATCGTTGAAATTGGTGACGGGGTTATATAAATTTTTGACTGTATTTTTTATTTAAAAACCAAACTGCCATGCTTATGACAGAATATGATATAAAAAGCCAAATCCACGAAACATTTGTAATAATCTTTCCCATCCAGGGTTGTGAAAAAATATCTATTACTTTCACAAAATATGTTAACAGAAACCAGCAAGGCACTGATAATATCCAGCCGATAATATTAGAAAAAATTCCCATTGCAGAAGCTAAAAATCCAAAAATCATAAGCCAATAAACAATCGGGATAATTAAAAGATTTGTAATCGGAGAAACAAAAGATATGTTGCCAAAGTTATAAACCATAATGGGTAAAGTAAAAATTTGAGCGGCAAATGTTATCGCAACGATTGTTACAAAATTTTTAACTTTATCTTTCGTAAATTTTTTAATTAATTTTTCTATGAATGGCTCCAAATAGATAAGCCCAAAAACAGCCATAAACGAAAGCTGAAACCCTATGTCATAAATTAAAAGCAAAGGATTTATTAAAAGCATTATCGCGCAGGCTAAAACAACTAACCTCGAACCTATTGTCTGCCGGCCGACTTTTTGAGATAAAAGATAAATCCCTCCCATAATCGCGGCTCTAATTCCAGAAGGAGGTAAACCTACTAACACAATGTAAATACAGATAAAAATTACAGCAATATAAAATGCCTGTCCCCTCCATAATCCCACAGCTAGCAATAAAGACATTATAATTGAGCTCAAAATGACTACGTGTGTGCCGGAAACGGCTATAATGTGGCGAAGCCCGGTAATATTTAGTTTATCCTTTAGGTCATTTGTCATCGCCCCATTATCTCCTAAAATAGTGCCCTCTAAAATTGAACTCTGCGGCGGTAAAAAATTATGTTGTATGCTCTCTCTTAATTTTTCTTTAAAAAATAGAATTTTATCGTATAAATAAGAAAAAATACTATACCGATGTCTTTCTGATATTAATTCAACCTTAGGAAAATCCATTACAGAATAAACATGGTCTTTCATTAAATAATTTTTGTAATTGAAATCATCTGCAACCATCGGAGTTTCCAGATTGCCTATAAGCTTTATTGTGTCTAAATATTTATATTCAGGATATCTTTTTGTAGTCACTAAAATTGTGCTGTCCGAAATCTTTATCCAGTTAAATTGCTTCGCCTCTAGCGAAGCATCGTTAAAAGCGAACTTAACAGGGTGAACTTTAATTTTTTGAAAAGTATCCCTTACGTCTGGCTCGTTAGAAATAATGCCTGTTAAAACAACCTGCCCTTTATCGTTAAACTTGCTTAACTTGTCATTGGCTATATTAAATTCTGAAATCTGCGCCCTTATGACTCCACTAATTAAAAATAGGAAACAAAATCCTGCGATAACCAGAAGGTCTTTCCTTAAAAAAAGAAAGGCAAGAATTAGCAAAAAATCTGATAATAAAAAAGCCCACAGGAAAACCTGCGGGATTTTCATTAATGATTCCAAGAATATTCCGGCAATAAACGAAAAACAGAGAAAAAATAATATCTTAGACGGACTCATCTTACTTTACAATCTTTAAAATATGGAGAGATTTTTTTTGCTATCTCTTCTAAAAATTCATTCTTGAACGGTTTTATTTTTTCAAATTCGGGGTCAATAGTTTTTTCTGGCCTAAAATTCTGCAGATAATATTTAACATTTTCGCCGCCAATCCATTTTGCAATCTCCAAAAAATCCTCTTTTCTGTGAACCGTATTCACAACAGTTGTACGAAATTCAAAATCCACTTTTCCATTTTTTAAAAACTCTGCGCTTTCTTCTATTTTAGCTATCGTAGCGCCCTCTCCCATAATATCTTCGTATGCCATTTTTTCGTTTTGCGCTTTTCGCTTTGCGCTTAATTTTATATCCATTGCAACATAATCTATCAAATCTGATTTTACTAAATCCTTTAACATTTCTGGATTTGACCCGTTGGTGTCTAATTTCACAGAATATCCTAATTTTTTTATTTTTTCTATAAACTGGGGCAAGTCTTTATTGATCGTCGGCTCGCCTCCGCAAATTACAACACCTTCCAACAAACCTTTTCTGTCCTTTAAAAAGCTAAAAAATTCTTCCTCTTTGATTCTTGGCTGTTTAATAATTTTTTCCGGTAAAACCAGTTCTGAAGAATAACACCAAGGGCATCGGAAATTGCATCCGGCCAAAAAAACTACACAGGCAATTTTGCCAGGGTAATCAATCAAAGTTGTTTTTTGCAATCCGGCTATTATCATGTGTTGTATCGCCAAAAAAGCCCCTATTCTTTAAGGGGCTTTCTATTATACTGTTGTTTTTTCCTCTACTTTGCCCGGGATTTCAGTGGAAATTTGCGTCGGGAAGGAAAATTCCTTTCTTTCTTTATATTCTTCCTGCTTGCCCTTGTGCCACTGCTGGACAGGTCTTATGTACCCTACAACTCTTGAATAAACTTCGCATGGCTGTTTTATAGTACACTGCGGGCATTCAAAATGCTCTCCGGAGAGATAACCGTGCGTCGGACAAATTGAAAATGTCGGAGTCAAAGTAATGTATGGCAGGCTGTAATTGTCGCATATTTTTCTGACTAAATTTTTTGCCTGGTCAGGGTCTGAAATCTTTTCTCCTAAAAATATATGCAAAACAGTATTATGAACAAAAACTAAACTATCTTTTCCAGCTAAATAATTATGATTATTTTCTGTCATTAAATCATAAAATTGATTGTCTTTTACATCAACCTTAGAAATCTTACTCACCCTTATCACTGGCAAATAACGTTTTTTCCTATTTGATAAATTCTCTTTTATCCTTGAAATATGAACCGTATTTGTTAAATAATGCTTTAATCTAGTAATTTCATAAGCAGGTATTCTTATCCGCCAAATATTTGATTCATTTTTTCTTTTAGTATTTTTTATTGCTTTGCTGAACATAATTCCAGCCACAGAGCATATTTCCAAAATATCATCAACCAATTTTGAAGAAATAGAATAGTATTCAAAATCCCCATCTCGTTTGCTTATATGACCGTCGCTGTCCGCCAAGCCAGCCAATAGAGAAAATACATTTTCTTTATTAATATTTTCTTTTACTTTTTTCGGAATAACTATGCAGCTAGATTTTTCGCCTGACCAAAATCCATACTCAAAAAAGAAATCTAATACTTCTTTTCTAGAACTTGAAATCTCCAAAAGTTTTTTACTTCTTTTATCATTTTGAATAATATTTACATTTGCTAAAAAATATTTATTAAGTATTTTTATTATTTTTTGCAGTGGTTCCTTGTGCTCGCTAAAAAATCTTACTTTGTTTCTTTTCAGATTATTTCCGCTTCTGTTATCAATATATTCTGAGATACAGCCATCGCCGATAAAAAAACCTATCAGCCACATTAAATCATTATCAAGTTTTGTTTCTTTTTCTGTATATAAATTATATGAATTCTGCAAAATATAATCTCCCTCTTTTATTTCATCTGCTCTTTTTTCAATTACATGATATTTTGGAAAATCTTTATATTTTTCTCCGCACTCTGGATTCCACCTAATATGAGTTGCAAATCCTTTCAGGCTGTGAGTTTCTGTCTCGCAAATTGGGCAAGCTGGATTTGGCTTAAATCTCTTCAAAACAAAAAATGGATGCCAGTCAGATGTTATAATGTCTAAGTTCTTTTCTCCCGTCACTCTAATTTTATCGTGTTTTTTAACATTAATTTTTACCGCCTCTAAAATTTTATCCCATTCGCTTATTTTTTTGTCTTTATTATAACTCAATACTTTAATGGGTTTTAATTTATCAAAATCTTTCACAATATTTTCAATAAGCAACAATCCTTTATTTGTTAAAACCTTATTTCCTTTTTCAATGCATCCACCAGTATATTTTGTCTGAAGTTCGTTCTGAAGGTTTAGGGCTTCAAAAATATCTTCTGTAAAACCAACCGGCAACTGGCTTGAATTGGTGTAGTAAGGGACTTCTTTAGTACCAGCTGTAATAATATCAGGATATTTTTCTCTGTCGGTTTTTGCCTGCCTATAGCTTGTGCCTTCAGCCGGAGTAGCTTCCAAATTAAACAGATTTCCCGTCTCCTCTTGGAATTTTATCATTTTGCTTCGCATAAAGTCTAAAATTTCAACTGCAAATTTTCTACCTCTTACAGTGGTAATGTCTTCATTCAGGAAATTAATCAACGATTCATTCATCCCGCAAATTCCGATAGTTGAGAAATGATTGCCGAAATAAGTGTTCCTCATCTTCTTCATATCTTCCAAATAATATTTGGAGTAGGGATAAAGGCCTTGTTCCATAAAATTATCCAAAGCTTTCCTTTTAATCTCCAAGCTTTCTTTTGCCAAATCCATTAAATGGCTCAACCTTTCTAAAAATTCTGTTTTTGTTTTTGAAAGATACCCAAGTCTCGGTAAATTAATTGTAACCACTCCGATTGATCCTGTTTTAGGAGAAGAACCAAACAGTCCTCCGCCCCTCTTATATAATTCCCTATTGTCTAATCTAAGCCTGCAACAATTAAAAGAAATTTGACCCAAAGAATGCAAAAATAAATGGTTTTTGCTCAATTCTAAATCATAAAATTCTCTTTCCTGTTTTGATGTTTCTTTTTTTACAGATTTTACTCTGACAAGATAAATATCACTATTCTCTATTTTAAAACTTTCTGGAGTTTGGGCATTATATTTTTCTAAAACATCGAAACCTACCATCCTCGATTTTACAAATCCTGGAACTTTGTAAGTTGAATAAGCCATCCAGCCGGGGACTCTTTCTGAAATCATCGGATTATTCAACCATCCGTTATTATCTTTTATTTTTGATTTTGAATGCTGGAGATAAATTACTTGGCTATTTTTTCTTTTTTTGTAAGTTACTGGCTGACCTGTCAAAGAATAAAGCAATGCCAAATCTCTGGATAATTCTAAATCATTGATATGAATTTCTCCTCTTTTTTTATAGCCGTCGCCTTTAAAATGAAACTCCAAAAAACTTTTAATGACACTCACCGGAGAATTGAACAAAATTTGAGGCAATCTTCCATATTTTTTAAAACCAGCCTCATATAATTTTCTAGAAATTTCTGTATTATAAAAATAAAGATAATAAGTATTATATCTTGGGTCTTGTTTTTCCTTGCAATCTGATTTAAAAACTTTTTTTATCAAGTTTTTTACTAATTCCAAATTTTCCTTATCGCCCGTTTTGAAAGTGAATTGCATGCCTCTAGGCTCTCCGACATGCGTGTATCCTTTTCTGTTTTCAAAAAGATAATTACCGTCTGCTATAAAATATCCCAAGATAGAAGCCAAATTTTCGTTAAAATTAAAATCATCAATTTTTTGATACTCTTTTGATAGAACTTCATCAGCTTTTTTAATAGAAAGAAGATAATCTCCTTTCTCAATATCTTTTGACCATTTCATCTCAATGCCTTTTTCTGTATAAATTGGAATCGGATGTTTCGCAGAAAAAGTTGCTTTTTTCCCGTCTTCTGTTTCAATTTCAACTGATTCCTTAGCAAAAACTTTAAAAAACCTCTCCACCGAAGACCATTCTGTTTTTAATGTTTGAGGATTAAGAGATAAAACTTCCAAATTTCTTTCTTTTTCGCACTCTGCCCAGCCTTCTCTGTCAAAATCGCCAATTTTATAATTATCAGCTATTTCTTTAATAGATAGTCTTTTAATTTTTTTAGAATTTCTTATTAAAACTTCTTCATTCGGACTCATACACATACTGCGCGCGTCATCAGGGCTCATATCTGACTGCACAAAATTTGAAAAATAATTAATGCCATACTTTGCCGTAGCTTCCCACATTGCCGATAAATTAGGGTTATCCCATTCAAAATCTTTTGTTATGGAAACTGTGGGGATAGGAAAAGTAAACGGCCTGCCCGAGGCATCTCCCTCCATTAAGCCCTCATAGAAGGCTTTTATAAACATATCCATTTCAGGCTGGAAATCACCGTAAGTTTCATTTTTGGGCTCGCCCCCTATAATTACCGGCTGGCTTGCCAGGAATGAAGGCGGCTTAATATCCAAAGAAACATTTAAAAATGGAGTTTGAAATCCTACGCGCGTTGGCACCATGCAATTATACAAAAATTCCTGCATCGACTGCTTTACTTGATTGTAATTTAAATTATTGTATCTTATAAATGGCGCCAAAAGAGTATCAAAATTGGAAACTGCATTTGCTCCCGCTGTTTCGCCTTGTAAAGTAAACAAAACGTTTACCAGCTGCCCAAGCGCGGTCCTGAAGTGCTTTGGAGGCCTGCATTCTATTTTTCCTGAAACTCCTCTAAATCCTTTGACTAAAAAATCATACAAGTCCCAACCGGCGCAGTAAGGAGCCAATAATTCTAGATTATGAATATGGAAATCTTCATTAGTTGCAGCATCCCTTATTTCTTTAGGATAAATTTTATTTAACCAATATTTTTTTGAAATATAAGAACCGACGTATTGGTTCAAGCCTTGCAAAGAAAAAGTCATGTTGGCGTTTTCTTTTATCTGCCAGTCAACTTCTTTGAGATAACTGTCAATTTTTTCCGAAGATTCATCAACAACCCTTGCTGATTCTCTAATAGCCCTTCTTTGCTCCCTGTAAAGAATGAATGCTTTTGCTGTTTCAGCCAAATCTTCCGATATCAAAGTTTCTTCAACGATGTCTTGGATTTGTTCAATAGTTGGTATTTCACCTTTTTTGAATCTCCTGTTAAGGAGCATTATAACTTGGTCGGAAACTTTCTTGGAAACTTCGCCGTCTCCCTGATTTGCTGCAGTAACCGCCTTGTGAATTGCGTTGATAATTTTTTCCTGCTCAAAATTAACGACCCTTTCGTCTCTCTTTTGTATTTTTTCAATATGATTTTTCAATTTTATTTCTGCTTCCATATATAGGTATCCTTTTAAGAAGATAAAAAAATGGCCGGGGCCAATGAACTCGCCGTTTAATAATCTTTTCTGCTACAGCTTGAAATTTCGGCTACAAATTTTCAAAAACTTGTCGGCGCATAGTTCCTTAGTCATATACACCTCATCATTTTTTAAAATTTTTTTACAAAATTTTTGTGCTTCGCTACAAAAAATTATTAAACAGCGCGTTCGTTAATTTTTCATTCATTACTACATTTTACTCCGCCAAAAACCTAGGTCAAGCCCCACTTTGAACGCAAAATGTGTGGATAACTGACAAAAATGTTCTATCTTAATTAAAAAAACAAAAAATACCTTTAATTAAGGGTATTTTTTAAAATTTTGTGGCAATTACTGTTATTTTTATCTCTCCTTTCTTTAATTCGTTGTTTTTCACCGCGCCGAATATTATCTGCGCCCTTGGATCAACATTTTTTGTTATAACTCCGGCTGCCTGCTGTATTTCATTTAAGGTAATGTCGTTTCCTGATGCTGAGAACAAAACTCCTTTTGAACCTTTTATTGAAAAATCCAGCAAAGGAGAATTAATCGCCGTTTCCGCTGCCCTCACAGCCCTGTTTTCCCCCGATGTCCTTCCAACACCAAATAAAGCATGTCCTGAATCTTTCATAATAGATAAAACTGATGCAAAATCAATATTTATGATTCCCGGAACTAAAATCAAATCAGTGATTGACTGCACTGCCTGTCTTAAAACATCATCGCAGATTAAAAATGCATTTGAGACTGTTGTTTTCTCGTCAATAATTTTTAAAAGCTTGTCATTTGAAATAACCAGTAATGAATCAACGTTTTCTTTTAAATCCGATAAGGCTTTCTCTGCAACTTTTTTCCTTTCTAAGCCTTCGAAGGTGAAAGGAGTTGTGACAACAGCCACAGTTAAAATGCCTAGACTCTTTGAAATATCAGCTATAATCGGCGAAGCTCCTGAACCTGTGCCTCCGCCAAGCCCGCAAGTTACGAAAACCATATCCGCCCCTTTTAAATTTTCCGTAATTTCTTGCCTCGACTCTTCAGCGGATTTTTTTCCCAAATCAGCATCCATTCCCGTGCCGAGACCATTAGTGATGTTTTTTCCCATTAAAAGCTTTCTATCCGCTTTGGAAAAAAATAAAGCTTGCGCGTCTGTATTGACTGCAAGCAACTCAACTTCCTGAATCTGGAACTTAGCCATTCTTGAAATAGTATTCGATCCCGACCCTCCAACTCCGACAATTTTAATTTTTGGTTGCATATTAGGTATTGGGTGTTTGATGTTGGATTTTAGATATATTAAATACGAATTCGCATTAACTAACACCTAACACCTACTAGGGCTTGAATGCTCTGAAAATTTTCTTGAATACAGAGCCCATATTCCCGGCAACTCCTAGTATACCTTCTTCTATGCTAGAATCAATACCTTCAATCGCCAATCCTGCCACAGTTGCCAATGCAGGATCGTCCTGCAATCCTATAAGCCCTTGCGGCTTACCTATCTCGCAGGCAAGCTTCAACGAGTCTTTTGTAAGCTCTTTAATCCTTGGAATTTTTGCCCCTCCGCCTGTCAGAACAACTCCGCCAGGTAACAGTTCCTGCCTATTGATTTTTTTAAGCTCTTTTTGTATTAGATCTAAAATTTCTGAAACACGGGGCTCGATAATGTCCACTAAATTCTTCTTGGTGAAGCTGATGGATGATGATTTATCAAAAACTTCAATTTTCTTTTTAGATTGGTCTTTTTTATCCTTATCGGTTTTAGCAAACATGCAGGTGCCGTGCTGTTTTTTAATTGATTCGGCTATCGCGACATCTGTCCTTAATCCTATGGCAATATCATTTGTAATATTGGAAGACCCGATTGGAAAAACAGCCAAATGAAAAAGTTCACCCTCCTCATAAACTGCCAAAGATGTTGTGGAAGCTCCAATGTCAATTAAAGCAACTCCCAATTCTTTCTGTTGAGGAGTCAAAACAGCATTAGCTGCAGCCAATGGAGACGGCACAACATCATTTATCCGCAGTTTTGCGCCCAACACTGCCTGGGTCAACTTAACAAAGTAAGGCGAAAAAACGCATAAAAGCAAAACTTTTGCTTCCAGCCTTATTCCTGTCAAATCCTCGGGCTGTTTTATTCCCTTTTGGCCATCAATTATAAATTCTCTCGGGAAAACGTCCAACACTTCCTCATTAGATGGAATGTTAACTGCCCTTGTGGCCTGCAGAACCCTTTCCACATCCTCTTTAGAAATTCTTTGGTCGGCTCTTGAAACAGAAATTATTCCATCTGATGGCGTAACATACATATGGCTTCCGCTAATATTCACAAAAACAGAACTGATTCTTTTGTTGCAGTCCTTTTCAATGCCAGACATTATCATCTGCACATTTTTTGAAGTCTCCTCAACTGAAACCACTGCTCCCTTGCGAAGTCCAAAGGAAGGGACTTCTGCATATGACAAAATTTCCCAATCCTTCCCTGTTTTCTGGACCACTAAAGCTTTTATGCTGTATGTCCCAATATCCAATCCAGTTACAATATTACCTCGAGCCATAGAATATTAATTTTTAATTTCTAATTTTAAATATTTTTCTTGTTTTTTGCTCATTATTTCTGCTTCCTTTTCTGATTTCTCGTGGTCGTATCCGCACAAATGCAGAATCCCATGCACAAAAACTTTTAAAGTTTCGCTCTTTGCAGAAACTCCGTATTTCTTTGCATTTTCTTTCACAACATCCGGACAGATTATAATCTCGCCCAAATAACCGGATTTGGAATTTGGAATTTGTAATTTGTAATTTTCACCGAAGGCGAGCACGTCTGTGGGCTTGTTCTTTTTTCTGAATTTTTTATTGAGCCTTCTAATCTCTTCTTTTCCAACAAAAGCTAAAGAGACGGTTTGTGTTCCTCTATTTTCGCCCGATAACACTTTTTTTGCAACCCCTGTGAAAAACTTTTTATCAACAGCAAAAAAAGTTAGATTATTTATCTCAATCATCCCTCTATTTTACACCATTTCTCCAATAAACAAAAAAACCGAACAATATCGGCTTTTAAATTTTTTTTAATACGACCATTGGAAATCTCCTTTGATAATTTTCGGTTTGTTATAATTTTCCCGTTTCAACAAAGCTGACACAATCCCCCTGATTTTTAAATGTATTGCCGAAATTTTTCCAACCGTTTTTCTTGCATTGGTTTTTAGACGTCGGCAATTTTTTAATTTCAAAATTCACCGTCTGTTCTTGTTCATTATTCCCCGCATTATCGGTTGAAAAAAATACAACTGTATGTTTTCCCTCAAATGAGACTGAAAAATTTGCCGTGTCGCCATTAATTTTTTGATAGCCAGCGTTATCTAAGTTATACTCAACATCTAAAACTCCCGATAAATCATCAACTGCTTTTATGTTTACTAAAACATCGCTTCTATAAAAACCTGGCTGGTCAACTGTGCCGGTTAAAGTAGCTGTTGAAACTGGCGTCAACAAATCTCCCGACATTGAAGCATCAAGAATTGCTGACGGCAAAATAGGTGTTGGCGAACTATTTAAAGAAAGTGTTGTTGTGTTTCCCGATAAATTAACCTGCCCAGTGAGCGCCGGCGTAACTGGTAAATTGCTGAAAACTTCTGTTGAAATTACTTGGCTATTATTTATATTCTGACTTTTCAGTGTAAAAGTTCCTACATCTGTGCCATGTAAATTTATACTATAAATCTCGCCGCTGTCTTGCGGTAGATAAACAAATTTATGTTCTCCCCAAACTTCAAAATCAGCATTTGGAATTTCG
>Ga0210057_1009178_pt1 | contig 11516 bp, 5 predicted proteins | sample CryGeyCG2114_010_2_FD_183968 | JGI IMG/M metagenome (GOLD analysis project Ga0210057, IMG submission 183968) | Groundwater microbial communities from aquifer - Crystal Geyser CG10_big_fil_rev_8/21/14_0.10 (SPAdes) (version 2) | ecosystem: Environmental > Aquatic > Deep subsurface > Groundwater ...
CGATTAAATAGGAAACAATTAGGCTTGCAATAAAGTTTATTCCGTTAGCCATTGATAACATGTTTCCAGGATTAAATATATTGAGTATTATTAAAAGACCAAAAAAAACTTGACTTGTTCCTTCTTGGCTACCATATTGAGAGCTTATTTCCTCGCCTACGGGTTGCATGTTTCCATTTTCATCTGTATAGAAGGCAGGTCCGTCAACATATATTACATATTCATGTACGTAGTTAGGCCATAACAAAATAATAACCAAAGCAATCAATAATTTTCCTTTAGTAGGTTTAAAAAAATTCTTCCAATCCATGCTAAGATTACACTAAATTCATATATAAATCTTCGTTTTCGTTTTTTGTCGTATGCTTAACTTTAAATATTTTCTGTTTGCCTAATTGATTTGGGGGGTTTTAGTTGAAGGGAGATTTGTTTAAGTTAGCTTTAGCTTTTGTTTTGATTTTGTTTATTCCTTCTGTTTTTTGTGTTTCTGTTGATACTTTTTTTATTGATTCTAATAATCATAATTCTAATGCTTCTTTTATGATTGAATCTCCCACTGCTGTAGAATATGACGGAGTTTGGTATGTAATTTATGAAAGTGATGATTATCATTTTTATTTGGCTAAAAGTTTTGATGAAGGAGAAACATGGAGTAAACAAAAGCTTGAAAGGGCTACTCATGGTTTGTGGCCTCAATGGGGGACTTTAAGACCTTCAAGTTTATTCATTAAAGATAATGTGTTGTATTGGGTTTATCCTGCGGCTACTGCTTCTTATGCCAGCTGGGTTTCATTGGAATACAGTAATGATTTTGGGCAAACATGGTCTTCTGTTAACAGGTTGTCTTTTCATGACAATGGAATTCATAACAACATAGTTGATGATGGCAATAAGTTATTTATTTTAGAGGATGATAGGGGAGCAAAGTATAATACTTTTGATTATTCAACTAAAACTTCCAGTGGGGAAGTTACTTTGGATTGTGTTGCAGGTCAGTGGGGGCAAATATCAGACGTAACAAAAGTAGAAAACAACAAATACATCCTTTGTAGGAAATCAGGCGGGGGAACAAATTTAATAAAAATAGAAGAAGATTATAACCAGACAACAACACAAGTTTTTGCAACAACTTATGACCACTATGAATTAACTTATGGAGAAAACAATACTTTGAATGCAGTAATGAAATTAGGAAGTGCAATTTATTTTTCTGTTTATGATTCAGGCACCGAAACTTTCAGTGACCCACTAAAAATTTCTGATACAGTTCCTGTTTCCAGCAGGCCAACAACCACTACAAATCAAGAAAATGATATTTTAGCGTTATTCACTGACACAAACAGCGATTTATACTTAATTTATTATGATTTGGATTCAAACACTTGGTTTTCTCCAACAAAAGTTCAAGGAATAACCAATGCAAGCCACCCAAAGTTTTCTTTCCACAAACCATCAAACAAAATAGCAGACGATTTTCAAATATTAATTGACGGAAACTTGTATTGGGCAAAATTCACTTCATTAGATGGATTGGGAATAAACTATTTCCTAAACATTTTAAAACCCAGTCAAGGAAAACAAATATTGCAAAGAGATGGGATGCTGGTTGACTTTGAAGTAAAAGACACCAATTACAATCACACTCCAGTTTATGAAATACAATACAAACTTGATGACTCTGATGAATGGACTGAAAAAACAATAACAGGATATGAACAATTCTTTGGATTCACAGTAACCGCCCCAGACCAAACAGGAGAACACACACTAACAATAAGAACACTAAAAAATGGAAAATGGATTTCCAACAGCGTCAATTACGAAGTTATCCCAAGAGAAATAGATTTAAAAGTAAACTTTATTAAAGCAATTCAAGTAATAGAAGATGTAGATTTAGTTGCAGGAAAAAAAACAGCAGTAAAAGTGGAGGCGACTAATGAAAATAATACTAATCAGCCTTTGGATATTACAATAAGATTAGAATTTAATGACAAAAACTTCTTAGAAACAAAAACTTTTGTAGGAGACTCAAATTTTATATTTTATGTTGACAACCCTTATGAGGAAGAAGGAGAGTATACAATAACCACAGAAATTGATTCAAATGAAAAATATGCAGAAAGTAATGAAAACAACAATTATGAAAATACCACAGTAACTGTGAAAAATGTTAGAATATTGGAGCTTGTTTACGTACCAGTAGATTTGGACACTAATCACTATGTTTACAATAGAGAAGGTTTTTTGAATAACAGAAATTACTATATAAAAAATTTGGGCATATATTATGAAGACATAAATAAATCTTATAATTTTTTGTTTTCTTCATATCCAATAAAAGAAAAAGAGGTTTCCAAGATTAATAGAGTTTTTTGTTTAGACCCTCTTTGTGTGATTGATATCAATTATCAAGACAATATTCAAACACAACTAATTATAATTGGACTAGAAACTGAATATTTATTAGCCAATGCAATTTCAGCATTATCGGGGAAAGAATTTAGGATTATTGGAATAACCCCTGCAGGAAGCACTTATGGTGGGTTAACCTTTGATCGAAGCAGAGCAGTTTTATCTAACTACCCAGAAATAACGGTTCCAGCTCATGAAATAGGACATTCAATATGGAATGATGGAAACCATTTGTGTGAAGAATATCAAGATAATTTTAATGAAGGGGATTGTGCAAATCCAAGTCCGCCTAACTGTACTTGTTTTGGAGGAAATAGTTGTTTAGGTTCTATAATTAATAACGGTATATGGGTGGAAAAAAAGGAACAATTTAGTAGTGTTGATACAGGACTCTGTAATATCCAAAATACTTTTTCTTTTATGGGAAGTTCAGATTACAATCCTCCTATAAGGTGGGCTAGTTATGATGAATACCAACACATATTTTCTGCTTTAGAAGATTCGGGAGAAAAGTCTGGAGGTTCTGACATGAATATTCTGTTAGTGAGTGGTTTGGTTGACATTGACTTAAATGTTGAACTAAAAGAATTTTACATAGTTGAAGGACAAGAGTTTGGCTCAACAGATGGAAATTGTGCTATAAGAACCACAGATACAAATGGACTAAAATTAAACGACTACAACTTTGCTGTTTCATTCACTATGCAAACAAACCCTCCAACAGACACAAACTATTCTTCATTCATTTTAGGTATTCCTTTTGATGAAAACATTAATTCAGTTCAAGCGATTTGTAATGGAGAGTTGAAAGCTGAAAGGTTTGTTTCTGATAATGCTCCAACTGTTTCAATTACTTCTCCTTCTGGAAGTGAAGAATGGTCTGGAGATAATTTAATTGAATGGACAGCAAATGATTTAGATGAAGACGACTTAGAATTTGTTTTGCAGTATTCTGATGATGATGGTTTAACTTGGAATCCTTTAGGCATGCATGTTACTGATGAAAATTTTACTTTTGATGTTGGAATGGTTGATGGAAACACTTCATACAAAATAAAAGTTATTGCTACAGACGGAGTGCTTACTGGAGAAGATACTTCAGGGACATTTTCTATTCTTAATCCAGATATTACTATTGTCCCGAATGAATGGAATTTGGAAATAATTAATGAATTACAAAATGTTTCTCAGGATTTTAATATTGTTAATTCTGGTAATGCTGATTTGAATGTTTTTGACATGAATGTTTCAGATAATTTAACTGTTACTGGTTTGAGTTTGCCTTTAGTTTTGAAGCCGAATGAAGTTCAAACGTTTAATGTTATTTTGAATGTTTTGGATATGAATTTAGGGGAATTCAATGAGGATATTAATTTGGGTTCTAATGACCCTAACCAAATAGTGGAACCAATAAGAATTTATGGAGAGATTGAGGAAGCAAAATCAGATTTTAGAATAATAGGGGGTAATATTACTTTTAGTCCGGTTTATCCTGATGAAAACCAGAATGTTGTTGTTAGTGCTTTAATTGAAAACTTAGGAGATTTGAATGCTTCTAATGTAAATGTCAAATTTTATGATGGGAATTATTTGGTTGATGGAAATTTGCTTGCAGACAAAAATATTTCTTTTATTGACGCTAATTCAAGTGAAGTGATTACAGCTGACTGGAATTCAGTTCAAGGAGGAGAATATAATGTTTTTGTAGTAGTTGACGATAAAAATTTGTTTGATGAGAGGGATGAGTCAAATAATGAGGACTTTAATTCACTTACTGTTTATGTTGTTCCTGTTCTTTCTGTTGAGTTTGAGTATTCTCCTTTACAGGATTTTGGGGATTTGTTTGATTTGAATGCAATTATAACAAATAATGGTGCAACTTTGGATAGTGGTGTTGCTAAGTTGATTTTGCCTGATGCTTTGACTACAACTGATTCTTTAACAAAAACTATTGGGGGTTTGAATTCTCATGTTTCAACTAAGGTTGAATGGGTTGATATTAATTCCAGTGAAGCTGGTTTGTTTGAGTTGATTGTTAATGTTAAGGGGGATAATGCTGATGAGAATTTTTCTGGCTTTGTTTCAGTCAGAAGAATTGAATTAAGCGAATTGGATGTCAATGAATTTATTTTACCTGATGAAAACATTGGAGATTTTAATATAATAAATTTCAATCCAGACATTACTTACTCAGAACTTTACTATGCCATAAATATTACTGGTCCGGACAATTATTCTTTTGACGAAAACATTGGTTCATTATATGCAGGAGAAACAAAAAACAGTCCAATTGAATGGGATTACTGGAAACAAACAGGGCAATATACAATAACTGTTTCGTTATACGACTATTACAATGAACTAATCAGCCAAAAACAAGATTCGTTTGAAATTATTTCTTATACTCCGTCTTTGTTAACTTATTATTCAACTGATGGAGTAGAGTTTAACCCAGAGTTCACTTCTGATGCAGATTATTTTTCAAGTGCAGCGGATGAGTCAAATCAGGTTATGGTTGTTTATTCTTATAACGGAGATTTGAATTATTCAATTAGAAATCCTGTTTCACAAGAATGGACTGCAACAGGAACAATTGGCACAGGGAATTATCCTTATTTAGTTGCAGATGGAAATAATTATGGGTTAGTTTACGTTGATGAAAATGTTTATTATAAAAATTATAATTCAGGATGGGGTTCTGCTGAATTGGTTTCTGAAATGAGTTCGGTTGATCCAGTATTAACTTTTAATGACGAAAGATTGTATGTGTTATTCTCTTCTGATGTTAATGGAACAAGAAATATTTATTTAAGTGGTTTTAATGGTGTTTGGAATAAAGAAATGGAAATCACTCACTGCACAGATGCAAATTGTTCAAATCCAGTTGTGTTGGATGATGAGTTAGTGAGCGGAAAATTGGCTTATGGTTATAGGAAATTCACAGGAAAAGAGTATTCTTCTTTGGATTCAAATTTGATGTTTTCTTTGTTTGATGTTGATTATTTTTATTGGGGGAATATTGAATGAGGAAAACCCTGTTATTGTTTGGATTAATTATGTTAACTGCAATAGTTTCAGCTGAAGTAGGAATAGATTATAACTCTGAAGGAAATTATTATGACATATACAATGAATTCCATCATTATTATGTTGATGCAGAAACAGGAATTGACTTAACAAACGACAATTATGATTTCTGGAGCAAAAAAGAATTATGCTTAGAAGTTAAATCCGGTGGAATGCATAAGAAAAAGTGTTTAAGTGAAATTCCTTTAACTTGGAGTGTTGAAGAAAACGAGTTTTATGTGAAATTGATTGGAGAACTGGATTTTTATCAGAGTGTTGGGGATTTTAATTTAGTTTATTATTTGGGTTTAACTGATTCAAAAATAACCATTACTCCTCAGGCAAGGTCTAAAAGAAATCTGGATTACCTAAAGTTTTCAGTAAAAGATTATAACATCAGGATTGACAGGGATTATGAGAATGATTTTTTTAGAGTGGATTATCCTTATTATGATGAGTTTGCTGTTTCAGATGGAGATTACATTGAATACTATAATGTTGCTGACCGGTATTATAATTTGTTTGACAATGATGAAAATAGGAATGATGTTGATTTCTGGTGGGATGACTCTTATTACTTGGGCGGAGAGTATTTGAGTTGGGTAGATGAAAATTTAACTGTTGCGTTTAATTTGAGTAGGGAAAACGATTTTGTTAATATAGAATTAACCACAGGAGAGATTCCTAAGAATACTGATTTTGAAACTAATTTTTATTGGGTGGATGATAAGGGTTCTTGTTCTGTTGTTTGGTTGTCTATGGCTGTAATTCCTAGCATGTATGAGTCTGATCAGGAGCATGTTGCTTGTTCTTGGCAGTTTAGTGGAAGTAATTGTCCTGATTCTGTTAGATGGCAGACTAATGAAGGAATTGATGGCAGGTGGATTACTTTGCCTAAAGGAGTAGACAAAAATGAGTTTGGATTGAATTGCGGGGCTACTGGTGGAGCAACAAAAGGAATGAGTTCATTGTATGATAATGTAATTTATTTTGTTGATGGCACTTGTGATCAAAGTTTTTTTGGTTCAGGTAGTTTAAGTGATTATGTTTGGTGTGGTTCAGACGCAAACATTTCCAATCACTTAGCCAGATGTGCTTTATACAAAGACGGAGACTTCAAAGCTTCTTCATCAAACAGGACAGCTATTTGCATGGAAAAAATTTTGTTAGATCATGACTGGATTTTGCCTGAAACAGATAACACTGAAACAGGAACTGACTTTAATTTTACAATAGAAGCAAGGACTGAATGCACTGATGGTTATTGTGGTGACGCTAATTCATTTTTGCAATGGTGTGAAAATGAAGATTGTGTTGATTGGGTTGATGTTAATTCAAGTTCAGGAAAAATAATTTTAATAGAAGGCAGTAATCCAATACAAGGATATGACTTGAACGTAACTGATAACTTTGATTTAAATTGGGTTATCCAAGTAAAAGAAACAGGAACTTTTGAATTAAGATTAAGGTCTGTAGGAGAATTTGCTCCAGAAGAAACTACTGCCGGAATTGACAGAACAATAACATCAGGAGAACCACCAATAACAACTTCAGACATTAATTCAGATTGGCAGGATTTTGATGCAAACATTCACTTAACCTGTGAAGACGTAAACAATGGTTCAGGATGCAACAAAACATACTATAGAATAGACTTAAACGGTTTGAAGGACACTAATTACAGTGACTGGGCAGAATATGATTCAAATGTTTTGATTACACAAGATGGAAACATAGGAATACAATATTATTCAACTGATTTGGTTGGCAACACAGAAGAAACAAAAGAAGAATTTATTTTAATAGACAAAACAGCCCACACATTATTAACAGAAAATTACTTGCCTAATCCATCCAATGCAGTAAAAAACTTAAGACAGCTCACTACCGGCACAATGGTTCTTTCATTCTGCTACTACACAGGTTCCAATTCAGGAGACGCATATTACACTGCCTCAGCAGATGGACTATATTGGATTACCTCAGTAAAAATAAACTCCAATGGATACTGCTCTGGCTATTACAGCGAAAACGGAACAGAACCATTTAGAACAGGAGAAGGAGGCATTAGTTTAACAACAACACCAACCAAAATACACTTCCTTTACACAGAATGGAACGGAACAAAAGCATGGACAAGAATCCTTGATTCAAACCAATCATTCAACGAAGAAACACTAATCAACGGAAACGCAGGAAACAGCCCAAACAGAGACACACTAAACGCAACAACAGACTCAAACAACTCTATACACTACACAATAACACAAAAGGCTCAGTGAATTGTAATGCAAAAGGTTGAATCATCCTAAGCCATGTTAACTATGGATAAAGGAAAAAAAGTTAATGCAGAAAATGGGAAGAAATGCATTAATTCAGTTGCTTGAGGCATATATTTAAATATATATTCACTTACTGAATAATTCAGTGGGTGAATACCTTTGAGGTTTGTTGATAGGGAAAGGGAATTGAAAGAGTTGAAGGGGATTGAGGCGCTTTCAAAGAAAAAGCTTTTTGTAGTGGCTTTGTATGGTTTGAGGAGAGTTGGCAAAACCAGGTTGCTTTTGGAGTTTTTGAAGAAAAAAGGGCTTTATTTTTTTGTCAATAAGAATAAAACCTCTAATGACCTTTTGAATGAATTTCAGGATATTTTGAGAAATGGCAGGGTTTTGACTGAATTGGAATCTGTTGATTCATGGGAAAAATTTTTTGAGGTTCTGGTTAAGCGTGGTGTTTCGCCTGTAGTTTTTGATGAGTTTCAGAATTTTAGTTTTGTTGATTCATCTGTTTTTGGGATAATACAAAAAACAATTGATTTAAATGAGAATAAACCGGGATTCTTGATTCTTTCCGGTTCTTTGATTGGCTTGATGAAGAATTTATTTAAGAGTTCTAAAGAGCCATTATATGGCAGAATAAAAAGAGGTTTTAAGCTTGAACCATTGAATTTAGGGGCCTGTCTGGAAATAGGCAAAGAATTGAAATTGAACAAAGAAGACCTTATAAAGATTTATTGTGTCTTTGGCGGTTACCCCAAGTATTTTGTTGCAATTGAAGATTTTGGTTTGCAGGGAAAAAAAGCAGAAGAAATAATTGATTTTTTGTTGCTGACAAAAGATGCTGCTCTGGAAGATGAAGTGAACAGCATTCTTTCTCAGGAATTTGGCGGAAGAAGCGGAGTTTATTATTCTATTCTGGAAGCAATTGCAAACGGAAACAATATTAATTCTAAGATTGCAGGTGCTTTGAATACCAATCCTACTTCTATTACCAGGCAGATTAAGGAATTGAAGGATTATTTTGAATTGATTGAATTTGAATTGCCTTTTGAAGGAAAAAGGGGCATTTATAAAATAAGGCATCCATTAACTCAGTTCTGGTTTTCTGAAATCTACAAAAACTATTCAGGTTATGCTGCGAGAAATTCTGTGTTTATGGAAAAATTGAAGAATAACCTGAATGCTTTTTATGGCAGGTCTTTTGAGAAAGTCGCAAGAGAATTTCTGACAAGCAGGCTTGAATTAAAGGAAACCAAAAGCCAGTGGGGCAAAATTCAGGGAGCAAAAAAAGGAGAGAATACTTATGAGATTGACTTGATTGGAAAAAGCAACAGGGAAGTTTTTGCTTTTGAATTCAAATGGAGTGAATTATCCCACAAAAAAGCAATCAGTATTCTTAACGGGCTTGAAAGCAAAACCAATTATTTACTTAAAAAAATAACCGGCTTGAAGATTGGTTTGGTTGCCAAAAAGATTGAAGGAAAACAAAAATTAAGGGCTGAAGGATTTTTGGCTTTTGATTTAGATGACTTTTAAACAATGTCTTGGTCAGTGATTTAATGCAAAAGGTTGTTTTCAGAACTTATGGCTGCAGCAATAATTTCTCTGAATCAGAAGCAATGGCTGGCTTATTAGAAAAAGCAGGTTATTTATCAATAGAATCAACTGAATTTGAGAAAGCAGATGCAGTTGTATTCAGCATGTGTTCAGTGAAAGGACCTTCAGTCAACCACTGCCTGAATTCAATAAAAAAATTGCTGAAAGAATTCCCAGAAAAAAAAGTTGTTGTTGCCGGCTGTGTTCCCAAACAGTTAATTTCAAAAATAAAAAAAATAAACAAAAACATCAGTATAATCAATACTCATAATATTGAAAAAATAAAGCAGGCAGTAAAAGAAACAACTGAATTTACTTCATTTGAAAACAAAATAAAATTAAATTACCCAAAAAAAAGAATTAATTCAGTTGTCGGCATTGTTCCAATCCTTTCAGGATGCAATGACAACTGCACTTATTGTTTTACTAAACAGATTAAAGGAAACACTTTTTCTTTTCCTGAAGAAATGATTCTGGGGGAAGTTAAGCAGTGTATAAAAGATGGGTGTAAAGAAATCTGGCTGACTTCACAGGACAACGGAGCTTATGGAACAGAAAAAGGAAAAACAAAACTGGCTGAATTAATAAATAAAATGACTGCGTTGCAGGGAAATTTTTTCATCAGGATTGGAATGACTAATCCAACTTATATCCTTGACTGCCTGCCGGAATTAATTAAAGCCATGAAAAATGAAAAAGTATTCAAGTTTTTGCATATTCCAATCCAGTCAGGAAATAATGAAATATTAAAGAAAATGAACAGGCGCTATACTGTTCAGGACTACAAAAAAATAGTTTCTGAATTAAAAAAAGCTTTTCCTGAAATTTCTGTTTCCACTGACATCATTTGTGGTTTTCCTTCTGAAACAAAAAAACAGTTTGAAGATTCTTTAAAACTCATCAAAGAAACCAAGCCAGCTACCTTAAACATTTCCCGTTTTCAGTCCCGCCCAAACACTTTGGCTTCAAAAATGATTCAGTTAAAGGGAGCGGAAATAAAATTCAGGTCAAGGAAATTAACTGTTTTGTTCAGAAAAGTTTCTTTGGAAAACAACAAAAAATGGATTGGAAAAACATGCAAAGTATTAATTGACAAAAAAGGAAAGAGACTGAATCAGAGTATTGGCAGGAATTCTTCTTACAAGCAAGTTATTTTCAATGAAAAAATTCATTTAGGAAAAACTGTCAATGCAAAAATAATTGGAGCAAAAAGATTTCATTTGATTGGAAAAAAAATTTAATTCATTTCTTTAATGTGTTCCCTGATTGATACAATTCCAAAATGAATAGGGTGAGTTGAAAACATGTGTTCTGCTCCTGCTTTAAGTTCTTTTGGCTGAATTGCGTTCACGCTTTCTCCATAAGCTTCACTTAAAGTAGCAACTTTTTTTTCAATTGAATCCGCTAAAGCAAGTGCCTGTTTTTTTGCTATCTTTTTACTTTTTGTGTCTTTCAAAAAATAATCAAACAGTATCCTGCTTTTTTCACTGAATTTTATTCCTTTTTTATATACTAATTCTACAAAAAACTTTTCTTCAGGGCTGCTCCTGAACTTTCTTTTAATCAAATATTCCCCCATTTTTCTCAGTCTTTCCATTTTTGGTTCAATTTTTTCCGGTTTTCTTACTCTTCCTAATCCTGTTTTTTTATGCATTTTTTCTGTAATTGCAGTCATGGTTCTTGCATCCAATTCTCTTGTGAAAATCAAATGCTTTTTTACAGGTTTTTTAGCAGGTTTTCCCACAGATTTTTTTACTGGTCTTTTTGCTGGCATTTTTTCACTTCATTAAATTCTTTTCCGGTGTCTTCATTAAATAATCTTTTGATTCAAAATTCTCTTTTTTCAAAACAAGTTCATGGTATTTTTTAAAATCAATCCAGGTAAACCATTTTCCTTTCTTTTTCATTTTCTTTTTTGCCAGCAAAACAACTCTTGAAGATTTATGTTCTGCACAAATTTCATATTCAGGCAAAAATTCATTTAATTCTTTAGAAAACTTTTTCACTTCTTTATGTGCAGGCATGTTTTCTTCTTTAAATCTTTTTCTTGATTCGCCGACAAACATATATGCTTTGACTTCAATAAAATCCGGTTCTGCTTTCTTAATAAGCTTTGCATAATTTTCCGGTTCAATCATGTTAATGCCTTTTATTGCAGTAATC
>Ga0210057_1009180_pt1 | contig 11514 bp, 7 predicted proteins | sample CryGeyCG2114_010_2_FD_183968 | JGI IMG/M metagenome (GOLD analysis project Ga0210057, IMG submission 183968) | Groundwater microbial communities from aquifer - Crystal Geyser CG10_big_fil_rev_8/21/14_0.10 (SPAdes) (version 2) | ecosystem: Environmental > Aquatic > Deep subsurface > Groundwater ...
CAGGACACCAAAATCCCACGATGGTGGGGACCGACCAGTACTTCCTTAATGCGGTTGGATTGTCAAACCCTGGTATAGAAGAGGGGGTAAAAGAAATAAAACAGTATAAAACACTCACAACAGCACCCCTGATTGGCAGCATTTTTGCAGGAACACCAAACGAATTTGCCGAAGTGGCCAAGATAATTTCACAGTCCCCTATTGATATCCTCGAACTTGATATTTCCTGCCCAAATGTCTCAACAGAATTTGGTGATCCGTTTGCCTACTCACAAAAAGCCATTGATACAATTACAAGAAAAGTAAAAGCCGTGACAGACATACCCATTTCTATAAAACTCTCGCCAAATGCCTGGAATATTACTGCACTAGCAAAAACAGCCGAAGAAGCAGGAGCCGATGCCATTACGGCAGTAAATACTGTGAGCGGCATGGCCATTAATATACAGGCCAAATGCCCAATACTCCACAACAAACGTGGCGGTATATCTGGCCCGGCCCTTTTTCCCATTGCCCTCAAATGCGTCTATGATATTTATGAAGCAGTAGACATTCCTATCATTGCCACAGGTGGCGTGACAACAGGCGAAGATGCACTTGCCATGATTATGGCAGGAGCCACACTTGTTGGTATGGGCAGCGCTGTCTACTATCGAGGGACAGAAGTATTTGGACTGGTCGCACAAGAAATGGAAGCGTGTATGCGCCAAGAAGGCATTCACTCACTCGAAGAAATTCGTGGTGTTGCTCATAATACATAATCTATGGATACACCACTGATGCTTCCAATCAAACATATTACACAAGAAAATCCGCATGTAAAAACGTTTTGGTTTGACTCCCCGCTCAACAGCGAGCCCGGACAATTTGTCATGCTGTGGCTCCCTGGGGTAGACCAAAAACCGTTCTCCATTGCATATGATACTGGCACAGCGTTTGGCCTGACCATTTTTGCAGTCGGCACCATGACAAAAAAACTATTCGAGGCAAACGTTGGTGATCGTGTTGGTATCACAGGTCCGTATGGAAATCCGTTTTCTATACAAACACAGACACACTATATTATGGTGGCAGGTGGGTACGGAGCCGGCCCCCTTGGACTCCTCGCAGAAAGACTTATCAACAAACATGCCACAGTAGACTTTTGCGTAGGTGCGAGAACAAAGGACCTGCTTCTCTTTGAAAAAAGAATGGCGAAGCTTCCATATGTCACCGTCCATGTGGCAACAGATGATGGCAGTCGCGGTCACAAAGGATATGTGACAGATATTGTCAAAAAGATACTCACAGAACCAAACAAAAAAAATACACTTGTAGCGACCTGCGGTCCAGAACCGATGGAAGTTACTGTGCTGAACCTCTGTAACACATTTGCTGTTGATTGCGAGATTAGTATTGAACGCTATATGAAATGTGGATTTAATGTGTGCGGCCAGTGTTGTGTTGATGGACTCGGTATCCCAATGTGTTCTGTTGGGCCTGTTGTCTCTCGAGAGGTCGCAAATACCATGACTGAGTTTGGAACATACCATCGGAATAAATCTGGAAACAAAGTAATGTATTAGCTATGAACCGCCAACATACCATCGCACACCTTCTCCTCGATTTACACGCCGTCGCACTCCGCCTGGATCCACCATTTACCTGGGCCTCTGGGATCAAATCCCCAATTTACTGCGACAACAGAATCATCATTTCACATCCAAAAGAACGAAAACAAATACGAGATGCATTCCTTGATCTTATCAAAGAGCAGCGACTTGAGTTTGATGTGGTTGCTGGTGTGGCAACATCGGGGATTCCTCACGCCGCTTGGATTGCTGACGCACTCGGCAAACCAATGATCTATGTACGGGCAAAACAAAAAGCACACGGCAAAACAAATACCATTGAAGGCAAGCTTCAAGAAGGACAACGTGTGCTCGTCGTAGAAGATTTGGTCAGCACTGGCGGCAGTGTCCTCACGGCGGTGGATGCAGTCCGTCATGCTGGTGGTGTGGTGACAGATTGTATGGCTATTTTCACATATGAGTTTCAACAAGCATCTGATGCGTGTACATACTCGCAAACAAATCTCCACACACTTAGTTCATTTTCGTATCTTTTAGACGCAGCTGTTGAAAGAAACTACATTACACAAGAGCAAAAACGACAAATTCTTACCTGGCGTGAAAATCCAGAATCATGGGAAGCAGCTCCCGCACCAGAGTCACCTCAGTATCAGACAACGGATACTCGCCAACATCCTTCTGCCATAATACATCACCAGTCCTACCAAATACGTGCCACACAGTGCACAAACCCAACAGCAAAAAAACTCTTCCAACTCATGGAAGATAAACAAACAAACCTCTCTGTAGCAGCAGATGTCACCACAAAGGCAGCACTGCTACAAATTGCACGTGAATGCGGTCCAGAGATTTGCTTACTCAAAACACATATTGATATTATTGAAGATTTTGACCAAGACCTTGTCCAAGAACTCACAAAACTTGCAGCAGAGCATAGCTTTCTTATTTTTGAAGACAGAAAATTTGCCGACATTGGCAATACGGTACGACAACAATATGAACATGGCATGTACCATATAGCAAACTGGGCAGACATTACCAATGCACACCCAGTTCCAGGCCCAGGTATTATCCAAGGTCTTAAGGAAGTTGGCCTGCCACGTGGCCGTGGCCTCCTCCTTCTGGCAGAAATGAGTCCAGAAGGAAATCTTGCAACAGGTGAATATACCCAAAAGACACTCGACATGGCACACGCACACAAAAACTTTGTCATTGGCTTTGTCGCAATGAAAAAATTGACAGATGACCCTACCTTTATCCATATGACTCCCGGTGTGAAACTCGAAGTCGGTACCGACGCACTTGGCCAACGGTACAATACGCCAGACATGGTAATCACTACAGAAGAAAGTGACATTATCATTGTAGGTCGCGGCATCACAGAAGCAGAAAATATCCCCCTCGCGGCAAAACAATACCGAAATGCGGGCTGGGCAGCGTATCAAAAACGCCTATCCAAATGAATTGTCTCTGATCGATATCAAAAAGAATCATACATAACAAGATACATCGTCTATCCTTTTATTATCAAAAAAAACAAACAATATGTTGATAGCATGTTGCGGGTGTATGCATACATACAAAAAGCCTCTCTAAATATGAGAGGCTTTTTATTATTCGTGAAGCTTATCAATCAATCCTTTAAAGTCTTCCGAATCAGCACGAGAAATCTTTCCACTTCTCTTTGCTTGCTCAATTTCTTCACGCATTGTTCGCCGTTCCTTATACCCAAACCCAGAACCACGCGTCTTTGCTCCTGCATGCTTCACAACTAAATCTTCAAAATATTTCTTATCTTCCTTAGATAAATTTTTAAATGTTGTGCGGTATTTCTTAAACATGCTTCCTAGTTGCTTATGCAGTCCACCTGTCCCTGTCTTTTTGAGTGCACTTCCTGTTTTCACAGAAAAACCACTTCCACTTGTCGCCTTACCAGCCAACCCTTTTTTTACATCATGACGCATTTGTGCTCTGCGCGCGCGGATAATACGCTGCATATATGAATAGCGTCTTTCATCTGCGTCATCAGCCCCTACTCCCTCCTTGTCATAAACCGACCGCTTTGCTTCTCCAGACATCGCAGAATTGATAGACGACACCCCTTGTTGTCCTTGCCCACCGGGATGGGTAATAGAGGTAGACGGGGCATCATTACTACTCTTACTAATCACACGATTAATAGACGATGTTGCCTCACGTCGATCTTTCTTTTGTTGCAACTCTGATATAGAAGTACTCTGTGCATGGTTCCATCCTTGCACAGAACCCATTGCACCGGAGTTACTTTGAGAACCGGGAAGAATTGGCCGCAAATTATTTATCCCCATAGAAAATGGATCAATATATATCGATACTATACCATGCAAAACGAAAAATATACAAAGATGCATTACTTGGCAAGAAACTCTGAAACCAACTTCTCAGCCTCTTCATATGTTGTACACCAAATAATACTCGGGTCTCTTCGAAACCAAGTCAGCTGCCTTCTGGCATACCGCCGAGTATCCCGCTTTAGCAATTGTACCGCCTCCTCAAGCGTTCTCTCATGTTCAAAATATTCCCGAAACTGACGATACCCAATACCACTCATGCTTGGCAAATCCCAACTGTATCGTTGCTTCAATAACATTTCAATCTCCTGTACCAGCCCCCGCTCCACCATTTTGTCTACGCGCTTTTCAATACGGTCATGCAGTTCAGCGCGGTCTGTCTCCACACCAATCTGTAAAAAATCAAACATTTTTTCTCCTTTCTTTTTTTGTTTTGAAAACGGTTCACCTGTTAAAATACACACTTCCAACGCACGAACAATCCGCCGTTTATTATGCCGATCAATTCTTTTGGCCGCAACAGGGTCCATACTTTCCAACAGCTGCATCAACTCTTCATTGTTTTTTTCTTCCAAACTTGTCCGGAGTTTTTTGTTCGGGGGAATACGAGGAATATGCAAATTTTCTACCAATGAAGAAATGTATAACCCCGTGCCACCAACAATAAATGGCACGTGCTCATTTTGATACGCGAGTTTAATATATTTAATTGCGCGATCACGAAACTCCGCCACAGTAAAACGCTTCCCCGGATCTAAAAAATCAATAAGATGATGGATAATGTCATTAACAAAATACGAGTGTCGTAATCCTTTCCAATTTGCACGCCACTCCCACTCGCCACGTGTTTTTGCGGTGCCAATATCCATTTTTTTGTATACCTGTCTTGAATCGGCAGATATAATTTCACCAGAAAATTTTCTTGCCAACTTCAAACTCCAGTCCGTCTTCCCAGAGGCTGTTGGACCCGTCAATATAACAACTTTTGGTAGTGCAGTATCACGCATAGACATACTCTCAGTTATTGCATACTATCCCGTCTTGTATCTCTTCTCCAATCAACATCCACTCTTGAGCTTCATCAACTCGTACCGACACAATTGTACCACGCTGTGCCTCAGATCCACGAAATCGCACCCGTTTCATTTCTGCAGAATTTCCTTCACACCAATTGAACTTCCAAGTATCCACCAATACAGACACCGTCTGCCCCACATATGCCTGATTTTTTTGCAATATTCTTTCGGTCATGAGATCCTGCAATACATTCCACCGACGTTTTTTTTCTTCCTTTGGCACATCATCTAAAAATGCTTTTGCCGCCAAGGTTCCCGATCGTTCAGAATATTGTGCATGGTAAGAAATATCAAAATCACATGTCTGAAATAGTGATACTGTTTCTTCAAACTGTTCCTGCGTTTCCCCACAAAACCCAACAATAATATCTGTCCCAATGGCAATATCTGGTTTTTTTGCACGAATTTTTTCTATTGTTTCTATATAAAAATCTCGTGTGTGTCGACGATTCATTTTTTTTAACATAGCGTCATTTCCAGACTGCACCGGCAAATGTATATAATTCAGTTGTTTCGGAAGTGTGAGCGCATCAATCACTTCATCTGTCATAAAAATTGGATGTGGCGCTGTAAAGTGAATGCGTCCAATACCCTCAATCTGGTTTAACTCCCACAACAGTTTTGCAAAATCACTGGTCCGATATGGATTATTGGCGGAAAAAAATTCTGGGTCGGATGCAATATAGTGATTGACAATTTGCCCAAGCAAAGTTATTTCAAGACATCCATGAAGCGCCAGTTCGTGCACTTCGTCCAATATCTGTTTGAGTGAACGATTTCGCTCAAGACCACGCGCAAATGGGACGACACAATATGTGCAAAAATGATTGCATCCTGTTTGTATCGTGACAAATGCCTGGGTCTTTTTTTCAACCGTCGGATGAAGTGCCAAATAGTCTTCTTCCAAATTTTCCATAGTCCGAAATGCTGGATTCTGCTCACCCAACCATTTTGGTAAGTGAATCATGTCAGCCGTAGGAAAAGTCAGGTCTACCTCATGCAGTCGATCGCGAATCTTTCCGTCCTTATCTCGCCCAACCATACAACCGGTAAGACACACAATAAGATCCGGCTTTGTTTTCTTCATCTTGGCAAATTTGTGACTCATGCTGTACACACGATCTTCAGCAGTCTGACGTACGCTACAACTATTCATCAAAATGACGTCAGCAGTATCAACATCATCAGTTGACTGCAGACCCATGGCATTCAAAAGAGACACCATTCTCTCAGAGTCATTCTTATTCATTTGGCACCCAAATGTAATAATATGATAAAAGTATTGTTTTTTTTCACTCTGCATAGCACTATTCCTGTCGGTTCAATCAAATGTATATACAAAAGCAGACATATCAGCCAAATATGACTAATATCTGCCCTATAATATACTTTCTTGGCTGAAATAAAGCATTTTATCAGTATAGAAATATGAAACTATACCTATCATAGTAATACAAAAGTATAACTCAGTCAAGAGCACGGTAGAAACAGTGGAGTAGAAAATTTTGCTAAAATAAGCGTATTTTCAATACTTTCATATTGACAAAAGGCAAATTTTATGCTATACTACTTTTTGTAAGCACTTTTTAAACTTTTTTCTTTGACTATTTTTATGCTTATTTTAGGCAAAAATAATAACTTTTCTACAAAAAACCAGCCCAAATTTGGGAAGGTCTTGTTTTTTAAAAGTGAAGGTGCCAGAACACCACTATTCGACGCAGGACAAACCACCCAAAAAGAGTCCTCTTCTGCAGGGAAGACAAAAGAAGAACTTGCTGATCTTTCTTTTGAACACCTCCTCTCTATGGCCGAAGAGGCCGAACAAATTGGAGATTCTGCACAATATGCAGCACCTAAAAATCTCGGTGAAACAGCCGAAGCACTCAGTAAGATGCACCTACATGAGCAAATAGTTGCTGAAGAAAAAAGGGCAACAGAACAAGCACGAATTGACCTAGAAAAAGCGGCACAAGACAAAGACGACCGTCTCACAGGGAGACACGAAGCGTCAGTTATTATTGACCCCACATACGAAAGGGATGTACAAAAAGCCGAGCAAAAAGCTCTTACGAAAACAGAAAATCAATTTTTTCTTGCGGGAAACCGTGGAAACTATAATGAAAAAGCCGTTAATCAATACCAAACAGAAGAAGCGGACGACATATGGAATCAATCGGTACAGCCAGTCACCAAAAAAATTGGACGCTTTTTTAGTAAACTTTTTTCTCGTCGAAGATAACACTCTTCTTTTTTAAAAAAAATATATGGAAGCAAAAGCATATAGTCCAGAAAGTCACAAGAATAGTCCCCCTCCATTTGATATAAACGAAATAGAGGTAAATCTTCGTGGGATAGAAAAACCTCCTCATATCCCAGATACTGCAGAAATAGATGTGGATGTATCTGAATTTTCTGAAAAAGACCCTGATTTTGGAGATTTTGAAGCGCTGGATCGAACAATCAAGGCAGAGGCAACAAGAAAGGCTATTGCCCGTCTTCCAGACTATACAAAGATGGTACGCGACACAACCACCCCCCCACCAATGCCACCACCGACGGTTGATCGTTCCCAAGAAATGAAATTATCACCAGAGCTCTATGACTGGATGTACAACAAAAAAGACAGCTTCAAAGCCCTTGGAGAAGAACAAGGCATTGCCATTGCGGCAGATGGGACGGTGAAAGGATGGAATGAAAAGAGAAAATTAAATAAAAAATTAGCAAACAACCCACTGCTAAAAGCCCGTTTTGAGACACTCAAAACAGCGCAGGCAAAAAAACAAGAAGAAGAAGAAACCGCTCGACAAGGAACATTGGCACGACAAGAAGTACAACAAAACCCAATGAATGTAAAACCCGTAAGCAAACTGAAACGTTGGGGCCAACGCCTTGCTTTTGCATTGGGCTTAACTGCCACGGGTGGAGCACTTGGAAACGTTGTTTCTTCTGTAGAAGACCAAAGAACTGAGGCTGCTATGCGACAGGCAAACAACAATGCCGCAAAGGCATTTGGTCAATCTCGTGTTGACCTATCGCAACATGCTGGAGGAGGCACTGTTGATTTTACTTCCGTTCCATCAGACCCTGTTTCATTTCAAACCATGAAAGAAATGGAAATAAACCCAACCAAGCAATTTTTAAAAGAAACTGGACGTGCCGTAAGACACATGGTCAAAGACAATTCTGCAGTAAATATAGAGAATATCTCTGCGGGTCCAATTACCGCAAAACAAGTAAACACACGCAGTGGAGCGCCACTTACATCAGAACACGTTTCCCTACCAAAAGATGCCCTCCAAGCGAATGTAGTACCCCCTGTTTCTCCCTCACATGAAAAAGGATTCGCTTCATTCCCCCAAAGTGCTGCAAACGATGCAGAAATCACTGCGCAGTTACAGGCTGACTTGGAAAGACGCTCCGCAGAAATGCAAAAAAGACAAGAGAAACTATCAGAGGAAAGACGACAAGCAAGAAAAGATCTTCTGGAGTAGTCTTACTAATAAAACCCCAATCGTTTTGGGGTTTTTCTGCATAACAACCTCTCTGCACAATATACCAAAACTTCTCTTTCTATGCGGAGTATAGTACAATAAGAGTACATTGCGACATCATTTTTCATCCGTACTTATATGAGCGAAACAGTTGAGCGAAAAGGGGCTGGGAAGCTACCCCCGGAAACACCCAAGTCAATCGAAACGCGAGCAGGAGAAGCATTGACCCAACTGCTTGCACTGAGAGAACGTGCAAACCAGGATCAAAAGGCAACACTGCAAGTATTGCAAGATACACTTGAGAGGGCTTTTACCGCGTATGAGGCATACACACCTGACGAGGACGTCCTGTCTAGTGTTGAGCCGGAAGAGGTAGCAGATTTGAATGCTGCCATTGAACATACAGAGAGAGAAATGGCTACCATTGAAGCTACTCTATTACTAGACAGTAGAGAAACACCGGCGCCGACACCACCGCCAGCAGCAGAAAAAACTACTCCGTCTGAACAGAAGGACAAAATTCCAACTCAACTCCAAGAACGCATGGATGCAATAGATGCCACGGTTTCACGCCTTGGTATTGCGCAAACAACAATTCCAGAGGCTATTACAACAGAAACTGAATCTCTAAGAAAAAGACTTGGAAACGTTGGAACGAAAAAAGAAGGTACTGGTACAAGACGAACAAAATACCGTGAAAACATTAAAAAAAGACAGGGAGCTCTTCAAGAAAAACTTACGGCACTGCTTCCTTCTGTCGAAATAGATGCAACAGACTCACCTCGTGATATTGCTATATACCAAGCACTTGAAACTGCGGGGATGAGCCATGCAGACATCACAAAACACCGCCAAATGGTTTCAGAGGCGGTTGCTACATATATAAAAAGAAATTTTGGTACTTCAGAAGAAGCGGCCATCACAATGATTGCAAGAGCAGCAAAAGAGCACATGGAAGAAGGACTCAACGCAGATGCCTTGGTTGATGCTGTCATGAAGAAAAAAGGGCCAGAAGCCGTGATAAAAACAGCCTCAACAGATGTGAGCGCACTTTCAAGTGCAAGAGGTGCAGCAGAACAAAAAATAACGACGACACCACAGCCACGCGAGGCCACACCTCTTCCAAAAGGATACGACGCTGCAAAACGAGCACTGGAAAAAGCTAACTTTGGGGGCTTACTTTCCAGTGGTGAGTGGCCAACACTTGTCGCAAAAGCAGCAGAAAAAGGCGCAAAACTACAAGATGCTGTTGCAACAGCTATTGCTGTTTCTAACGATGGAACATACGCCAACATACCTACCGTTGATGAACTTCTGAAACTTATTGCAGAAAAAAAACAAAAACAAGGTGGTGGCTGGATAAAAAGAAAAATGCCGCGGTTGGCAAAAATGTTTGCAGGCATAGCACTTGTTATGGGCCTAAAAAGCGATGTGAATGAACGACCACAAGGCGCTGCAGGAAGCACAGAATCAAACAAAGCTGGTGTGACTGCACAACAAGACGTAGAAAGAGGCACATCTGTTGTCGACGAACAGGAGTTCTCCCAGATTATTGTGAGAGAAGCGACAGACCAAGATATTGCCGATGAAGCAAGTTACACCCTCAATAGAAGACTTCGTGACGAAGAAGCAGCAAGAAATGCCAAGGAAAAAGCAGACCGAGATGCAGCGCGCAGCATCCAGGTAACAAGAGATATTGAAGGACGACAAGCACAAAAAGACGAGCAGGCTGCACAGGAACGATATATCCCTACCGCTGCTGCAGCGGGTATCAATATGCCAGAAGGAACCTCTGACGTCGTGGTGCCAGAACCAATCGACACTGACCAAATACAATCACACAAAGAAATTAGCTCAGAAGCGCCGGCACCAGTTATCTCGAAAGAAGTCATAAGCCAGCCACCTGCAGCGGATGCTCCCCAAGTCGAAGAAGCTCCATTGAAAGCAAGCTTTGCCGACCCAATGTCGTATGGGGAAGAAACTGTAGCACAGAAAGCGCAAATCAATAATCGCGAAGTCGCACAACCGGCTGAAGAAGTAGTGCCAGAGCCCGTCGCAACACCCCGAGAGGTTGAGGCGACATACCCTACTATTGAAACTGCCACCACCATTGACGGAACATACGAAATTAAAAAAGGCCAAGGCGTCTTACACGCTTTTTCAAATCTCCTTGGAAACGGCGGAAAGGAACGGGTGCTTACTGCCCTCATGGAAATAAACAAAGAAACTGACCAAGTAAAAGGTGAACTGTTATTTCAATCATGGGAAGACGAACAACTCGAAAAAAATGGGGTCAATCCAAAAACACTACAATATAAAAAAGGCATCCGTATCAAACCAGGAGATTCATACGCACTTGCATTTACCCCAGAGGGGCCTGTCATTGCATTGGCAGACAAGGTGCGGTCTGAAGAGCGTGAGCCAGGTGAAGTAACACGCACACATATTGTAAAAAAAGGGGACACCCCTATCGGCGTTATTGATGGGTTTTTAAAAGATCCACAGGTATTACAAGCGGTGATTGATTGGGAACGCAGCCATAACCATGCCACCGACACAGACGAAAAAATTGCCCACGCATGGAGAAACAAACAAGTGAAAGATAATGGTTTTTCACTTCGAAGTACAAAAAACAATCCTCCATTTACTCCAGGCATGCAGGTGGAATTACGCACCGATACAGAAGGGAAGCTAGGTGTGTTTGTAAAAATTGAGGATAAAAAAGTTGAGAAAGAAACAACACCAGAAGCACCAAAAGAAATTACCAACATACAATTTGCTGGACAGACATACCGCAAAGGAGAAAAGGTTATTTACAAAACAGCAAAAGGCGGCTGGAAAGAATATACCATTGAAATACAAACAAAAACTGACGAAGATGGGAATACCATCCCAGCGGTACAAGACGGGTACATACAACTCAAAGGAGAAAAAACCATCTTTGCCATTGGGCCAGAGAGACAAGAAAGTCTTGTCCGTGGGACACTCCTCGATGGGATGATGGTGGAAGACCTTGGTGCGGATGCATTCAAGCTCCATGTAGAAA
>Ga0210057_1009181_pt1 | contig 11513 bp, 9 predicted proteins | sample CryGeyCG2114_010_2_FD_183968 | JGI IMG/M metagenome (GOLD analysis project Ga0210057, IMG submission 183968) | Groundwater microbial communities from aquifer - Crystal Geyser CG10_big_fil_rev_8/21/14_0.10 (SPAdes) (version 2) | ecosystem: Environmental > Aquatic > Deep subsurface > Groundwater ...
ATTTAGAATTTAGTGCTTAGAAATTATTTGGAACTTACCCGCCTGCAACGCATATGCGTAGCATTTCGGGCAGGGATATTAGTATTTAGGATTTAAATCATTAGTCATTAATTAGAAATTTTTCATGACTTTTATTAAACCAGATTCCGGTCGTTTTGCTCAAATTAAAGTTTTAGGTATTGGTGGTGGTGGTGGCAACTGTATTAATACAATGGTAGAAACAGAAAAAATCAAGGGGGTTGATTTTGTTGCCATCAATACCGACGCCCAAGCTCTTTTAAACAATAAAGCTCCTGCTAAACTACAAATTGGCAAAAAGCTCACCAAGGGATTGGGAGCGGGAGGCAATTCCCAAGTAGGGCAAAAAGCGGCTGAAGAATCGCGAGAAGAAATTAAAAGATTGATTACCGGATCTGATATGGTGTTTTTAACTGGGGGCGAAGGGGGAGGAACTTGTACGGGAGCGGCGCCGATAATTGCCGAGATTGCCAAAGAATTAGGAATATTAACCGTAGCCGTCATTACCAAACCTTTCAATTTTGAAGGACACCGCCGCGCCGCCGCCGCCGCCGAGGGAATCGATAAACTTAGAGAAAAAGTTGATACCCTAATTACTATCCCTAATCAAAAGCTCTTAGACACCGTTGACAAAAAGGTAACTCTTATTGAGGCCTTTCGCTTAGTTGACTCTGTTTTAATTTCCGGCGTTCAGGGCATTGCCGATTTAATCACTAAACCGGGATTAATTAATTTAGATTTTGCCGATGTCAAAATGATTATGAAAAATGCCGGGAACACTTTAATGGGAATAGGGAAGGCTTCTGGCGAAAATCGCGCCGCCAAAGCGGCCCATTTAGCCACCGCCTCACCATTATTAGAAACTTCAATTGAGGGCGCCAAAGGAATTTTGTTCAATATTACCGGTAGTAAAGACCTAACAATGAAAGAAATAGAAGAAGCGGCCGAAGCTATTTTTTCTCAAGCCGATCCTGATGCTAATATTATTTTTGGCGCTGCTATTGATGAAAGCTTGAACAACGAAATAAAAATTACCTTAATTGCCGCCGGTTTTGATGAAAAAAGACGTTTAACTAAAATTGCCAAAGCAACCAGCGAAACATCTCAAGGAATTATTAAAAAAATGCCCGATGAATTTGAAGAAGAAAAGTCTATAATTAAAGAAATTCCCCCTGAAGATTTAGGAGAAGAATACGAAGTACCCACTTTCCTTCGCCAAGGAAAGAAAAAGCTCATCAATTAATCCTTTCTCCTAATTTTTTTTACTAACATGCTTTATAGCATGTTAGTAAATATCAAAATAAATAATATAGATCTGAAATAAATTTAGGCAAGCAAGCGCTTCTCCTTGCCTTAAAACCTACTTTTTAGTATCATATAGGGCAATGAAAAGAAAAAAGCTCCAATCTGTTGAGTCAAAACCAAACTTCGCTAAACAAGAACATAAATGGCTCAAATATTGGCGCGAAAAGGGAATCGTCAATCAATATCTTCATAAAAACGATAAGAGCAAAAAATACTTCTCATTTTTAGACGGCCCCATTACCGCTAATAACCCTATGGGAGTTCACCATGCCTGGGGAAGAACCTACAAAGATATTTTCCAGCGTTACAAAAATATGCAAGGATTTAAACAGCGGTTTCAAAATGGCTTTGATTGCCAGGGTCTTTGGGTAGAAGTAGAGGTAGAAAAAGAAAAAGGCTTTAAGACAAAAAAAGATATTGAAAGCTACGGTATTGATAAATTTGTCAAAGACTGTAAGAGACGAATTAAAAAATATTCCCAAATTCAAACAAACCAATCGGAACGTTTAGGTTACTTTATGGATTGGGATCATTCTTATTACACTATGAGCGAGGAAAACAATTATATGATTTGGCACTTTTTAAAAAAATGCTGGCAAGACGGCTTAATTTATAAAGGAGAAGATTCTGTTCCCTGGTGCCCCCGCTGCGGCACGGCCATTTCCCAGCACGAAATGGATGCAGAAGGATATAAACAAATCACTCACGAGGCTATTTTTATGCGCTTTCCGGTTATAAAAAATGGAAAATTACTAAAAAATGAGTTCCTTTTAGTTTGGACTACCACCCCCTGGACAATCCCCGCCGATACTTTAGTGGCTGTTCATCCGGAAATTAACTATGCCTTAGTGGAATCGGGAAACAAGAAATATTGGTTAGCCAAAAGTTTAGTATCAAAAATATTTGCCCACCACTACAATATATTAAAGAGCATCAACGGCAATGATCTGATTGCAAAAGAGAAAATCACCCATTACCAAGCGCCTTTTGATAAGTTGCCAATAATTAAAAAAGTTGCTCAAAGTCCTCATTTTCATCAAATAGTCTTAGCAAAAGATTTAGTTAATGAGGAGGAGGGGACAGGGTTAGTCCATATTGTCCCCGGAGCCGGCACAGAAGATTATCAATTGGTTAAAAAAGAACTTCAATGGAATGAAGTGATTTTTCCTGTTATTGATGAGGCAGGTAATTATGTTCAAGGCTATGGAAATTTAAGTAGAAAAAACGCCAAAAAGCACCCCGAAATTATCATCGATTATCTAAAAAAAAGCCAATATCTTTTAAAAACGGAAAAATATACCCATTCTTATCCTACCTGCTGGCGTTGTAAAACCGAGCTTATTTGGCGCTTAGTTGAAGAATGGTATATCAGTATGGATAAAAAAGATAAAAATGGCCAAAGCTTAAGAGAAAAAATGATCGCCGCTTCTAAAAAAATTCACTGGATTCCCGACTTTGGCAGAAAAAGAGAATTAGACTGGCTTCAAAATATGCATGATTGGCTTATTTCCAAAAAACGTTACTGGGGATTAGCCTTACCTATTTGGGAATGTCCAAAGTGCGGTTATTTTGAAGTTGTTGGTGGCAAGGAAGAATTAGAAAAAAAAGCGATTAAGGGATGGGAAAAATTTAAAAACCACACTCCTCACCGCCCCTGGGTTGATGAAGTTAAAATTCGCTGCCCAAAGTGCGGAGCAACAATGAATCGCATTAGAGATGTAGGCAACCCCTGGTTAGACGCCGGCATTGTCTCTTTTTCTACCTTACTTGATCCTAAAACAGGCAAAGTTAGTTACTTAACCGACAAAAAATATTGGCAAAAATGGTATCCGGCAGACTTAATCTTGGAGTGTTTCCCCGGCCAATTTAGAAACTGGTTTTATTCTCTCATTGCTATGGCCACCGAATTAGACAACTCACCGCCCACCAAAACCATTTTTGGCCATGCCTTAGTTTATGATGAAAAGGGCGAAGAAATGCATAAAAGTAAAGGCAATACTATTTGGTTTGATGAAGCCGCAGAAAAGATGGGTGTTGATGTAATGAGATGGATGTATGCCCAACAAAACCCAGAAATCAATCTTAATTTTGGCTACCAAGCCGCCGACAAGGTGCGGCGGCAGTTTCATCTTCTTCTTTGGAACACCTATCGCTTTTTTATTGCTTACTATGGCCTGTTTGGAAAAATTAACTCAAAAGCAATTCCTTCTCAGAACATTTTAGATCGCTGGATCATTTCCTGCCTTAACCAACTTATTCAAAAAATTACCCAAAGCCTCGATAATTATAATATTCAGAAAGCCAGTTTGGCAATTCAGGGTTTTACAGAAAACCTTTCCCTTTGGTATGTACGCCGTTCCCGCAATCGCGTTGCTCCCCACAATCAAAACACCAAAGACCGCGATGCTTGTTTGACAACCCTTAAGGAAGTGTTCACTATTCTCTCGAAATTATCAGCTCCTTTTGTTCCCTTTTTGTCGGAAGAAATTTATCAAAATTTAAGTGGCGGCAAACAATCGGTCCACTTAGAAAATTGGCCCAAAAGCAACCAATTATTAATTAATAAAGAAGTCGAGGAAAAAATGATTTTAATCCGTGAGATTTGTGCCTTAGGCCATGCCGCCCGTAAAAAAGCGGGCATTAAGGTCAGACAACCGCTAAAAAAGTTCAAAGTTCAAAGTTCAAAGTTCAAAGTTAACAAAGAGTTCACCAATCTGATCAAAGAGGAACTGAATGTAAAAGAAGTGGTTTTCGAAAGGGGCAGGGGAGAGATAAAAGTAAAATTGGATATCAAAATTACACCAAAATTAAGAGCCGAAGGCGAAGCGCGGGAAATTATTAGAAAAATCCAATCCGCCCGCAAAAAAACTCAACTTTCTCCCCAACAATTAATATCTGTTTATTTACCTAATTGGCCTAAAGAATATGAAAAAGAAATTAAAAAAAGAGCCGGTGTTTCTATCATTAAAAATGGGAAAAAATTTAAGATTATCAGCAATAATGTAGCAATATAATAATTGTTTTTCTTGTCATTCTGGCTTGCTCTAGCCCTATATCGAATGGTATAGGGTCCAGAATCCATCCTTAGACGATTCTGGATGCTCCGCCAGCCGGCGGATTACCAGAATGACGGGTTAGTAGTTCTTGTTCTTTATTCCCAGAAAGCGATCCGCCAGCCGGCGGATCCCCAGCCAGCCTAGCCGGCTAGGCTGGAATGACGATTAATTACCAATGAAAAAATTTAAAAAAATTAAATTTGATTGGATTATTTTAGGTAATATCATTTTCCTTACCGCTATTAGCCTTCTCCTTTTATTGGGAACCGGAGAAAATCTCTTCCAAGACCAATTAGTCAATGCCATCGTTGGTTTTAGCTTTTTTATTTTTTTCTCTTTTTTCCCTTATCAACTTTTGAAAAAAATCTCTTTTTTTTTACTAATCAGCTCTTTAATATTTTTATCGCTCCCTTTAATCTTAGGAGTAGCCACCCGCGGCGCTACCCGCTGGATTAACTTAGGCTCATTTTCTCTACAACCTTCAGAGATTATCAAGCCTTTTGCAATTTCTATCATTGCTAACCAAGGAGTATTATTATCATTTCTCCTCGCCCTTCCTTTTGCGATATTAATATTTATACAACCCGATTTAGGCAGTACCCTGTCTTTAATATGCGGTTTTGGAGGAGTTTGGATATCTAAGAGCGAAGCCAGAAAAAGTTTTTTAGCACTTTTAGTATTAGGCACTTTACTTCTTCCTATTCTTTGGCATTTTTTAGCTCCCTTTCAAAAAGAGCGTATTACCTCTTTCCTTCATCCTCAAAGCGATCCATTAGGTAGTAGCTATCAGTCCCTCCAGGCAATAATCACTGTCGGTTCAGGAAAAATTTTTGGGAGAGGATTAGGGCTGGGAACTCAAAGCCGATTAGCCTTCCTGCCAGAAAATCACAACGACTTAATTTTTGCTTCGCTGATCGAATCTTTCGGTTTGTTTGGGGGAATACTAATTTTGGCTTCTTACTGCTTGCTCCTTTGGCATTTAATTTCAATCGCTAAAAACAGCGAAGATGAATTCGGCCGTTTATTGACTTTAGGAATATTCTCGATGCTTTCAGGACAAATATTCATTAATATCGGTATGAACATGGGAATATTGCCAATCACTGGAATTACCCTCCCTCTCATTTCGTATGGAGGTTCATCTTATTTAGCCACGATGATTAGTTTAGGAATGTGTCATTCTGTCTTCCGCCAAAGCCGTCATTATCCCAGAGAATTAGATATTAAATAAAAAACCCACGACCTTACGGTTAGGGTTTTGTGTTCCGCTTTGTGTCGTGCTTCGCGCGTTTATTGATATCGCTTCATCTCCAACCTGTGGTTGGCCCGCCTAGCCGGCGAGGCTGGTCCGCCAGCTGGCGGATCGCTTTCTTGGAATAAGAATTGTTTAGTTGCCTCATCGGCGACCTGCCGAAGAGGCGGGAATTTAAGTGCAATTAGCCTCGCAAGGTGACTCCTTGCGAGGCTAAATCCGCCGGCTGGGGCGGATCCGCCAGCCAGCCCTGTACCGTTATGGTGCAGGGCTGGCGGACAGGATGATGGAAATATGTTATAATATTTTCACTATGAAAAATTACATTATTCTTCAAATGAATGGAAGCCAATATTTGACTTACGAAGGAGAAGAATTAGATATCGATAAAATAAAAGGTAAAGAAGGAGAAACAATTAAAATCAAGGACGTGCTGTTGGCAAAAACTGATGGTAAGGTGAAAATAGGCCAGCCAACATTATCAAAAAGCAGAGTAGAAGCCAAAATTATCAAACACTTTCAGGGCAATAAAATTCGTGTTGCTACTTATCGAGCCAAATCAAGATATCGACGTGTCAAGGGTTTTCGACCGCAACTAACAAGAATAAAAATTACTAAAATTGAAAGCTAAAAATTATCAATTTTTAATCATTAGTCATTTGAGCGTTGTTTGACATTTGAGTTTTGTCCGCCAGCGGGCGGATTGAACTTTTAATTATCTTATCTTGTCATTCTGGCTTACTTAGAACCAGATCTTAGACGATTCTGGATGCTCCGCCAGCCGGCGGACAGAATGACGGTTACGTTCAATCTACAACAATGTAACAATGTAGCAATTTAACAATGTTTTTTATTTGAGTTTTGAGTTTTTTAAAGTATGTCTAAAACAAAAGCGGGAGGAAAAACAAGACAAAAACCCCCCAGAGCGGGAAAGCGTTTAGGAGTTAAAACAGGTCAGGGGAAAACAGTCAAGCCGGGCAATATTTTAATCCGCCAACGGGGAAGCAAAATTCATCCCGGCCAGGGGGTAAGTATGGGCCGCGATTTTACTATTTTTGCCACAACTATAGGCACGGTTAATTTTCACCAAAAACACGGCAAAAAAATAATCGAAGTTATTGCCCAATGAGCAAAACAATCACGGAAATCCCTATTGATAACCTTCAACCCAACCCTCTTCAACCGCGAGGAGTAATTACTCCGGAATCGCTTACTGATTTAATTGAATCTATTCGCCAACACGGAATTGTAGAACCGCTAATAGTCGCCAAGACCCCGGCCGGATATCAGATTATTGCCGGTGAACGGCGCTGGCGGTCAGCAAAAATTTTAGGCTTAAAAACAGTCCCGATAATTATCCGCAAAACTACCCCCAGACAAATGTTAGAATTAGCTTTAATTGAGAATGTCCAACGAGAAAACTTAAATCCTTTAGAAAGAGCTAAAGCCTTTCAGCAATTAGAAGAAGAATTTGATTTGAGTTTAGGAGAAATCTCTAAAAAAATTAGCAAAAGTATGGCTTATATTTCCAATTCTATTCGTCTTCTTGCTTTACCCGATGCCGTCAAGGATGGCCTCCTCTCAGGATTAATCTCCGAAGGCCACGCTCGCGCTATTGCCGGTCTTGAGAATAATCAAAAAATTATCAATATCTACAAGCAAATATTAAAAGAAAAGGGGTCAGTGCGCCGCGCAGAAGAATTAACCCGACTGGCCAAAAATCAATCTCCTCAACCACCGGCTGCCAACCGCCCCCAAAAAATGATTAAAGGATATGAAAAAATAAGTAATAAAATTAAAAATAGTTTAGATGATTCAGAGGCGACTAAAGTCGCTATTTCTCGTTCTCGCTCCCAAACCAAAATTACCATCACTTTTCAGGGAGGAATCGAGGAAACCGAAAAAAAATTAAATAAATTTTACCGAAAATTTACTATTGAGAAGCTAAACCCACAGAATCAGGAGGCCAATAACGAATCCAGGCTCGACCAATAATTGCTTCTTTATTAATTAAACCAAAGTCGCGACCATCACGAGAACCGCTGCGATTATCACCTAAAACTAAATAATAATGGTCAGAAATTGGCGTTGGTTTTCCTTCAGAAAGAAAGCTACCCTCTCGGGTGATAGTATTAAGAGGCAAGTAATCCTCCTCAAGCCTCTGACCATTAATATAAATATAATTGCCACGAAGCTCCACTGTTTCACCGGGTAAACCCACAATTCGTTTGATATACTCACATTCTATTGCCGCACACACTTCACTCGGAGGAGCCTTAAAAATAATCACATCACCACGCTGAGGTTCGCGAAACCGATAAGTAACCTTTTCAGACAAAATAAAATCACGATTGTTAAAGTTAGGGAACATTGACATCCCACTAACCTGATGGGGACGAAAAAGAAAAAGGTAAATTAAAACAAAAATAGAGAGAGCAAAGGTAATACTCTGGATAACCTCCAAAAATACCCGCCAAATTTTCTTAAGCATATTTTTATTATATAACTCCTATTTTCATCTGGCAAGGAGAAAATATGGTAAAATTATTGCATTGGACTCGTAGCTCAGCTGGCAGAGCACACGATTCACATTCGTGGGGTCAGAGGTTCGAATCCTCTCGAGTCCACCTATCCTTTATTGAATTAAGACCTTACTATTTCTTCCCAAAAAGTAACCTTGACGAGCCGAAAGATAAGCCGGATAAGAATCTCCGGAAGACTCTTTCAAACTTTTTTGCGCTAAAGAAAAATCAAAAGCCGCCGGCAAAGAAAATTCTTCTCCCAAATGTTCTATATCAGAATAAGAAACAACAGCTAAATTATCAACAATTTCTTGGGCATCCCTAAAATTTAATTCCGCTTCCTTGCCGGCCAGTACCCGCGGTTTATTTTGAGCCAAAGCTTTCAAATAAACGGCAATACTATCTAACTGACTGTTTACTTTCTGAATATCTGAATTAATCCGCCCACTTTTATATAATGAAGCAGTTAAGTTCCTAATTTGATAAATGTATTCCCAAGATTTTTCTAAATTAATAGGAATTAAGTTCTTTAAATTATCTAATTTTTGTACCAATAAGCTATTTTGATCCATCTCTACTCTTAGGCTCTCAATTAATTCATTTAATGGCAATTCTCCTGCCAACACCTGAACATCTTTTAACCTTTCCTGATTAGTATCGGGATTAAATCTAATTAAAAACGTGTCCTTTTCTCCAGGATTAGTTAAGCCTCGATAATCATCCCAATTTGACTGCTCGTCACTTATTTGTCCAACAGTTAACGTATATTCACCCTTCTCATCGCCGACAACATTGACTGAGTATTCCTTATCTACTTGAGGATTGGCAATGATTATTAATTTCAACTTACCGTCATCTTCCCCTAAAAAAACATCATCCTTGGGCAGGTTGGCTACCTCTAAATGAGCGGGCGAATGAAGATAAAAAGCCAAATAATCTTGGGCATCTTCTTGAAAATCAGCGCCTGAAGTTGATTCAAGATCAAGCTCTCCCATAATTTTAGAAATCGCCTCGTCTTCAGAAACTATCTCGCGGTGACCTAACTCAAAACCGAAAGCAGAAAGAGAAGCTTCGGGATAAGCGCTAAGAACAGAAACAGTACCGTCGCCGTCGTTTACATACTCCATCTCTACCGGCTTACCATACTCCCAATTACCTAAAACCCTGTCTATCCAAGAAAGATTTTTAGTGATTGTCAACCAACGAAGCGTAGGCTGGTTTTCACCGTAAATAATATAGGGAGTCATTTTGGGAAAACTACTAAAAGGAGCCCAATTTGCCAGCAAATTATTTTGAGGATAATCATCAGGACTAAACTGAATAACCTGGCCATCATTAATCTTAAGATAAGAGAAAATGGGCAAGAAGTCTTTTGTGGAAGGAGCAATTTCGCGCACGGTTTCCTTTCTGGTTTCTCCTAACTGACGCTTAATATTTAAAAAAATTTCAAGGGCAACCCTGTTGACAAAACCCTTTTTCCAAATTTCTCCCCCTTCCCAAGCGCCATAAGCCTCCGGCACGCCAAGATGAGGACTACCGACAGTAACCATTTTATCAACCAAGCAATTCTCACCATATTTTTCTTCAAGGCAACCCCGCGCCACCAAACCCCCCATTGAGTGACCAATGATATTTACCTTACCGGTAGGGGAATTTTTGGCAATATCATTAATAAAATCATGCAATTTCTTGGCACTACTATCTATTGAATCGAGCCAATTATAATAAAAAACAAAGAGGTTTTTACCTTCTTCATAGCCATTATATTCTAATGTATTTATTAAATTATCATAAACATGGGCTCCGGGAACCATCTGCCAGCCATTAGGATCATCTTGACCCAAAAACATTTCCTGAAAATTTATCGACGCCCCATGGCCAGGGATAACCACAATGGGGTCTCTAATTTTAGTTACTTTAACATTGTCAAAATAGATTTCTGTAGGAGCAACAGCGCCAGTGCCAACTCTCAGACCAATTTTTCCGTTATAAATAGGCGCTATTTCATCAGTAAAATCAATAGCTAATACATCATCCACATAAAACTTAATATTATTATTTAAAGCGGTAACTTTTAAGTGGTAAAGCTTGTTATTTATAAAATTCCAATCTCGGCATTTATCCCAAAAACTTAGGACATCACCACCCTTGCTACTCCAACGCTCTATACAAACCAATTCAGAAACACCACCATCGTTAGACCTCATGTGAATGCCATATTTATTGTTATTATCTTTTACTCTAAAAATTATATTCTTATCAGCACCCTGAAGAGCTATCATATCCATTTCAAAAACATAGTCTTCCCACGATATATCTCCTGCTGTAATTTCTACGACTGTCTGATTACTATTAACAGTTGAACCTAGTCTCTTACTTCCCGAAATATTTTCAATATTCCATGTTCCGCTTTTTACACTCCATCCATCATACATTCCATCTTCAAAGTCGTCTGCTAAAAGGACGTTACTAGCAAACACTAATCTCGGCACTAGTAAAGAGAAAGAAAATAATAAAATAAAAAAGAAAATAAATTTCTTCATATTCCTTTTAAAATAAATTAAAGCATTAAGATTGTCAATAACAACCTACAGTGATAAGATGAAAATCAATGAAAAACAATAAAAAAACCCAAACATTATTTTTTAAAAAAATAATAAATCCTAAGAACTTCACTTACGGGGTAATATTAGAAATACTTATAAAATATCTAAAAAAAAAGAAGACATTAGACGCTGGATGTGGGGAAGGAAACATAAGCCTATTTGTAGCTAACCATAATAATGATGTTACAGGAATTGATGAATCCAAACGATCAATTGCTATTTGTAAAGAAAAAGCAAAACAACTTAAATTGGATTTAAACACTCAATTTATCAACGCTAAAATAGAGAAATGTAAATTTAGTCAAAAATTTAATCTTATTATTTGCACAGAAGTGATAGAACACGTTAATAACGACTATTTAATCTTGAATAAATTCTTTAACTGGTTAAGTAATAGCGGAATTCTATTTATATCTACACCGTCCAAAAACGCACCATTATTCAAAGCGGGGATTATTAAAAAATACGACAAGAAAGTTGGACATCTACGCAGATACACTATAAAATATTTGACAAGGATTCTCGAAGATATAGGCTTCAAAATAGTTGAAACTCAAAAAACAGAAGGAATACTAAGAAACGCCCTTTTCTTTACTATTTTAGGGCGTTTTCCTTTACGCCTTGCCAACAAATTCCAATTAATTGGTGACATCATTACTTTTCTGGACAATATTTCCCTAAAGCTCTTCGGCCATTCACAAATTATTGTTGTTGCCCAAAAGAAATAAAAAACTCTATCAATTCAGACGATCCT
>Ga0210057_1009182_pt1 | contig 11512 bp, 13 predicted proteins | sample CryGeyCG2114_010_2_FD_183968 | JGI IMG/M metagenome (GOLD analysis project Ga0210057, IMG submission 183968) | Groundwater microbial communities from aquifer - Crystal Geyser CG10_big_fil_rev_8/21/14_0.10 (SPAdes) (version 2) | ecosystem: Environmental > Aquatic > Deep subsurface > Groundwater ...
TTCCATTATCAAGAGGTGGTGTCTCTCCCCTCTTTATTAGATGCATATATGTAAGAGTGTGAACATCAATCGTGCGATGCGGAAAATTAAAACCCATACCATATCTCTCATGGCTAGTTTGAAGAAATATTAAATCTAAGTTTCCAACATTCTGTCCCGCAAGCGTATGCTCCCCCACTCCCTCAGACCATTTATCAAATTCAATCATTGCTAGTTCAAGCGTTTTGTGTGAAGAAAAAATTCTTTCTTCCGTGAATCCATTTACTTCCAGAGCATCTTCCATTATTTCCGCACCTTCCCAAGGTAGGCATTCTAGATAAATTTGATTTTCTGGCTTTTCAAACTCAAAAGCGCCCAAACTTATTATTGAATTTTTTACTGGATTTAATCCTGTAAATTCTGCGTCTAGTATTATCATGTGTTCTGAATTATGAATTAAGAATTATGAATTAGGAATTATGAATTAGGAATACCAACGAAATTCGAAATCCGAAGCATGACCCCAGTACCATAAACTACGCTTCGCTTCGTTTAGCTACGGGGCAAGAATCCGAAACCCGTCCGAATGGATTCATCCGGGCGGACAATATCAAAATTCAAATATCTAAATCTTAAAACGACGTTTGGAAATTGAGACATTGAAAATTGTAAATTCGTCTTTTACTAAACTCTTATCTCTAACTAATCTTTCTACTTTACAAACTTTATAGACTTTCTACTCATTCTAACCCTTTGCAATTTCCAGCAGGCGTATACCCAGCCTCTCTCGCCTTCTCTATTGATGTAAAGTATACCATATTCACTTCACTTATTTGTTTAGCACCAGGACACCATGGATAATGATACTTTGTACCATTCTTTGAACCAACCACACTTCCGTCAGTTTGTGTTGCCCCTGTAGATTTTGAATCTGTATTTGAAGATTTTGTAGATGCATACACTGATGCTGGAACAGTATTTAGATCAATATTACCGACGCCCATAACTGGCTTTACTGATTCTTTATAAGAAAGTCTTCCAAGTCCAAAGCTTGCTGTTGCAACTAATATAAGCACCAAAACAAGCAGAAAGTCATTGCTTAAAGATATAAAACCTCTCCGCTTATTACACTTGCCATATACTTCTAAACAGGGTAAAATACGCATCACTTTGTATTATATAATAATACTTAGTAATAATGTAACTGGTGCCCCGGTTCATTATTCAACGGGGAATATTATGATGGGTTCACCTATACCCTGCCCCCTAAATCAAAATCCAAAAGATTTTGATCGGGCGACCAAAATTTGGTTCAGCCCAAATTAATTTTTAAAATTTTAAATAAAAATAAAACAATGGCATCCCGCCCCATTTTCGCGGGACAAATATAGATAGTGTGGTAATATAGATTTATTAGAAAAATATTAGAGCAACACGCTTCGCGCAATATGGATGCACTGTTCGTGCCCGCATGTTGCGACATAATGTAACGGCAAAAATGAAGCGGGATTGCTCATAAATTATAGTCATTACATTCCTTAATTTATGGCACATAGAAAAGCTGGGGGTTCAGCAAAAAACCTAAAAGATTCACAACCAAAATATCTTGGTATAAAAATAGCCGACGGCCAGAAAGTAAATACTGGTGGTATTATTTATCGCCAAAGAGGTACAAAGATTGAGGCTGGAAAAAATGTTGGCGTTGGTAGAGATCACACATTGTTTGCACTTAGAGATGGAACTGTAAAATTTAGAAACAAAAGAAAGATTCACTTCAACGGAGCAACAAAAAACAAGAAAATGGTTGATGTGATACTTGAAAGTCAAAAGTAAGTAAAGTCAAAAGTCAGTAGTAACAATTGTAAAAGAAAATCACCGTGATACTAAGTATCCGGTGATTTTTTTATTTACTCACAACTATCTAGGATGTCATAAAATATGCACCACCCAAGACAACTCCGTAAATCACGACTATGCAAATGGTGAAATACCAAAGTCTATGTAAAGCACTTTCAAGGCCCACCTTCATGTAATAGTACAAGAATGCACCTATGTATATTGGGGTAAACCAACAAAGCATAAGGATGTACAGGTTTCCAAAAATATTCTCCATTCAATTCTCCATTTTTAGTTTAAGTTTGTAACCAACTTTCTAAAAATAGAATACAGTGTTTCAGTGTTATGTCAATATAAAAAATAGGCCCGACCTCGCTTGCGCTTGGTCGGGCCATACATGGTTTGCTCAGAGGCGCCTGAGCTCCGGAGGATTCTCCTCCGCATCTCGTCTAAGCGCCTGACAATACTCGTCGAGCTCATCGGGCTTCTGTTTCTTCGGCTTGAAAATCTTTACCCTCACGGCACCCTTGTCTGGTCGCCCAAGCTCAAAAACTGATGGGGTGGTTTTCATATCACACCCTTCAGCTTAAGAATCATGAAAACGATTGGGAAAAAGGAGTAAAAGAGGGCTCTGCGAATCATCACATGTTTGTGGTGATTGCGATCCATCTCCATCTGTGTCACCCTTCGCCTTCTTTCTGTGTCGCGCCTAAATGCATCTTCCACATCCGGAATCGCATTAAACGCTCTCTGAATCTCAGAGATATCAATGTTCCTGTTTCTGTTGCCCATTTTTTCACTCTCCACCGATTTAACGGTTTTTGATTTTTGAAAAAGCCAGAACTTAAATACTATATCACACATATTGTATTTGTCAACTAGAACTTGAGCATAATCCTTCAACATATTGGCACTACGCGTATAATTTATATATATTAAAAAAGTGAGGGAAGTCGGACTTCCCTCACTTTTTATGTTTATTGGCGTGAATACCCCGCAGCTCTGCTGCGGGGTAACACTATAAAAAGCATCGTCGGTGGACGACTCCACTTCCAACATAAAAGCCACGGTGCCGCCTCGCCAATACTCCACGAGCTTTGTTGCGGAGATGGCGGGAATAGGCGGCCTTTTTTATTATTCGTCTTTATTCGCTTTCAATTCTTAACTTCACTGTCGCTTCTTTCCCTCCAACTTTCACAATAGCGCTTCCTTCCCCTACTTCCTTGATAGGTGCTTCTAAATGAAGATGCTTTTCATCTAGTTCTAAGTGAAGTTGTTCCTTCAATGCTTCTTTTATATCTCTCACATCAACCTTATCAAACAAATGTCCTTTTTCATTTACCTTCCTAGTAAACAAAAGCTCTGAATTTTCTAACCCTTCAATGTTTTTTTCAAGAAGTTCACCCTTCATCCTACTTTCCTCAATATGAGCGTGCATTTCTTTTTGCATCTTTTGTTCATTCTGCCTTGTAGCAAGAATAGCCAAACCATTTTTTATAAGAAAATTCTGACCATATCCTGGCTTTACCTCTTTTGTATCAAATTTATGTCCAATCTTTGGAACATCTTTTAGTAAAATTACGCGCATAAATAAGTATTATCTATATTAATAGTACGCGGAGTATACCAAAATATAACAAATCATTCAACCTATGTAAGGTTTCTGGGACTTTGCTATATGGTATTATAAGAATTATGAATTATGAATTAGAAATTAGGAATACAGACGAAATCCGAAGCACGAAGCACGAAATCCGAAACCCGTCCGAATGGATTCATCCGGGCGGACAATATTTAAATTCAAATTTTCAAAATTCAAAACGTGTTTAATTATTTGAATTTCGTGCTTTGAATTTGTTTCGGATTTCGATACCCGCCCGCATCGAATGCGAGACCTATTTTTTAATTTTGAATAGATGCATTCGGGCAGGTTCGGATTTCGTGCTTTAACCATTATGGAAACCAAAAAATTTACAAGGAATATCGAGGATTTTGTCTGCGAAAATTGTGGCCTCGAGATTGAAGGTGATGGATTTACAAACCACTGTCCAGAGTGTCTTTGGAGTAAGCATGTTGATATAAATCCAGGAGACAGGATGGAGAAATGTCTCGGAATGATGGAACCAATCTCTGTAATAACAAAAGGTACAGAATACTCAATAATACATAAGTGTATTAAATGTGGTTATGAGAAAAAAAACAAAACAAGACCCGAAGATAATTTCGAACTCCTCCTAAATATTTAAATAGACTATTCTGTTGTTCTTAAGAACAACAGAATACCTCAGAAAAATTAAATAATAGTGGGTTTAAACTTTCTTTAGTTGACACTTGCTTTGTTTGGATGTATTTTATTACACGGAACATAAACCAGCTAGAGGCGTTTCCGCTTATGAACATGAAGAATGTCATTCGGCATCCAAAGTCTGAAAAGGGTGTCTTTGGACAAATTTTACCGCCAGGAGCGTTGATTAAGGAGAGCGATGTATTCAGCTCTGCTTCTGGAGAATGGGAGAATTGTCAAAAAGAGCTCGTTGGCGGTAGGACAACAGTCGACTCCAGTATTGTTTGGGTCCGCCCAATGGGTGTAACATTTGTACTTTAGTACAAAACCCCCGACATGCATATTGCGTGCCGGGGGTTTTATTTTTGTTACTTGACAAATACTTTTTATATGCTAAACTACTTATAGTTGAATATCGCTGGACGGATGTTCACACACTCACAAAACCAGTCCAGCTCCACAACAATGACGTTTCTCGGTCGTTGTGGGGAATAACAGGGATAGATTGGGTGAGAACTAGAGCTCTCTCACCCAATTGATATTCGGGCTCTACCCTCGGCGTACCATGTGTGCGTCGGGGGTTATTTTTTTACTAATTATTGACTTAACAAAAACTCTACAGCCCTATCCATTTGTGGGTCGCGGTCTGCTTCCCTATCTTCTTTTGTATAATCCACCTCCATATCAGGAGAAACACCCCCTTTTGAAATTGAATTTCCATCTGGTGTAAGCCATCTTGCGACAGTTACTTTAAATGATGTGTCTGGCGTAATTTCAACCAATTCTTGAACGGATCCTTTTCCAAAAGTTGTCTTACCTATCAAAGTTGCTTTCTCATGCTCTCTAAGTGCGCCAGCAACAATCTCTGATGCCGAAGCCGATCCACCATCAATCAAAATGACAAATTTTAGATTATCATTAAATATGTTGTACCCCTTACTACGATGATCTACGTTTGCTTTATTGCCACCAAAATCTTCAGTTACAACCACTTGTCCCATCTTCAAAAACCAACTCGAGATATCTATAGCAGATTCCAAAAATCCCCCCGGATTACCTCTTAAATCTAAGATAAGTTTATCAGATCCATATTCTACAAACTCTCGGAGAGCTCCCCTAAATAAATCAGAGGAAGGTGCTGAAAAATTGTATAAAGAAATAACAAAAATTCCATCTCCACGAAGCTCTGTATCAAGTGTCGGAATGTTTATGGTATCCCTTACTACACTTATCTCAAATGGATCCATATCTTCTCTAAGAATTGTAAGCGCAACACTTGTACCTATTTCACCTCTTATTTTCTGTACAGCTTCATCTATAGATAATCCTTGACTAGGCACATCATCTATTGCTATCACCTTATCGCCCGCCAAAACTCCAGCCTTCTCTGCTGGTGTATTTTTTAATGGTGCAATCACTGTAAGTATCCCATCTCGCATTCCAACCTCCATACCAACACCACCAAAATTACCTCTGATTGTCGACTCAAACATTTCACTTTCTACTGGTGGGAAAAAGGTTGTGTATGGATCCCCAAGAGATGCAGCAAGCCCTTGTATTGCACCATAGGTTCGCTCGTCATTTGAAGCCACCTCATCTGTGTAAACTGGTACAAATTTTTCATTTATTACATTCCATACTTTCCAAAAAGGTGAAAAATCAGAAACATTATTAGGCATTCCTAATTGTTTGTTTTCTACTCCGTACACATTTCCAACACCAGAAGATGAATTACTACCAAAAGAAAATCCTATAAAAAAAGAAACCAACACAACCAATAGTAAAGAAAAAACTGTATTATATTTTTTTATATACAACATCATTCGATTCATAAATATAAAGAGAATTATATCATATCAAGTCTTTTAACTAGAAAATAATTCAGGGGAATACTATAATAGAAGGATGAAAAAAATACTTACATATGGAAAATTAGTTTGGATTGATTTAGAAGCACCGACAAAGGATGAAATAAGAGACGTGATGGAAAATTTTTCCGTTCACCCTATTGTTGCAGAGGAGCTTATGCAACCCACGCTTAGACCTAAAGTTGATCTATACGATAATCTTATATACCTAATACTTCACTTTCCAGCAAAGGGGCATACTAATTCACTTGGCCCAAATCAAGAGATAGATTTTATAATCGGCAATGATTTTCTAATAAGTGTTCACTACGACACAATAGACGCAATCCATAAGTTTGCCAAAGTCTTCGAAACAAACAGCATCACACACAATACAGATATTGGTGACCATGCTGGATATATTTTCTATTTACTTACAAAAAAACTATACTCGGCTGTAGAGCATGAGCTTGAAGATTTTGATTCCAAAATGGAAGATATCGCTGAAAAAATGTTTGCCGGAAAAGAAAAAGAGATGGTAAAAGAAATATCTGAACTTTCTCAAATTCTTATTGATTTTAAAAGAACAATGCTTTCGCATCACAGCGTTCTTGTTTCACTAGAACGTGCCGGAATAAAATTTTTTGGTAGCTCTTTTATACACCATTTCAAAAGAATTGAAGGAGAGCAATATAAAGTGACATCTGTTATAGAGGGTCTACAAGAATCAGTAAAAGAAATCCGGGAAACAAACAACTCGATGCTTACAACAAAACAAAATGAGGTGATGAAAATACTCACAATTATGGCTTTTGTTACATTCCCATTATCTCTAATTGCTTCAATATTCGGAATGAATACAAATTATCTGCCGTTTATTGGAAATCCTTACGATTTTTGGATGGTAATTGGACTGATGTTTATTCTTACTATATCATTCTTCATATTCTTCAAGAAGAATAAATGGCTGTAGTTCTGAATCAAGAATTAAGAATAATGAATTGTGAATAGATTTTTTAAAATCTGACACCTGACACCTGTAACCTCATACACAATGAAATTAAAATTATATAACTCACTTACGAGGAAAGTAGAAGATTTTGAGTCTATAACCCCCAACAAAGTTGGTATGTATACTTGTGGGCCCACAGTCTACGATAATGTTTCTATTGGAAATTGGCGCACATACATTATGAGTGATTTTTTGAGAAGAATTCTTGAAGTAAATGGGTACTCTGTAGATTTTGTTATAAATATTACTGATGTGGGACACCTTACTGGAGACAACCTTGGTGATTCAAGCACTGGTGAGGATAGAGTGGAAAAAGCATCTCTACGTGAAGGTAAGACGGCATGGAAAATAGCAAAATATTATGGAGAAAAGTTTCAAACAGAATACTCTATTCTCAATCTAAAATCACCGAAGATTTTTGCTAGAGCTACAGATCATATAAAAGAGCAGATTGAACTTATAGAAAAAATAGAAAAAGCTGGATTTACATACAAAACATCTGATGGTATATATTTTGATATTGAAGCTTATGAAAAAAGGGGACATAAATACGGCGAACTATCAAATATAGACGAAGCAAAAGCTGGAGCGCGTGTGGAAGAAAATATGGAAAAACGAGATCCAAGAGATTTTGCTCTATGGAAGTTTAGTCCAGAAGATAAAAACAGAGACATGGAATGGGAAAGTCCTTGGGGTAAAGGATTTCCAGGGTGGCACATAGAATGTTCTGCGATGAGCCAAAAATATCTTGGTAACCAGTTTGATATACACACAGGAGGCGAGGATCTACGCTCGACACATCACCCAAATGAAATAGCTCAATCAGAAACAGCTTGTGGATGTAGTCCTTTTGTAAAATATTGGTTACACGGTGCATTTCTACTTGTAAACGGTGGAAGAATGGGGAAAAGTCTTGGAAATGCATATACACTAGACGACTTCAAAGAGAGGGACTTCAATCCCCTATCCCTAAGATATTTATTCTTAGGCGGACATTATAGAAAACAGCAAAACTTTACCTGGGAATCTCTTGAAGCAGCAGAGAACGCACTTCACAATATGAATTTTAAATTTAACGAGCTTGGAGACGTGATTGGCTCTGTAAATGAAAGATACAAAGAAAAGTTTTTGGATTATATAAATGATGATTTATCATTACCACAGTCGCTCGCATTAGCTTGGGATGTGATAAAAGATGAAAATATTTCTAATGAAGATAAAAAGGCAACCCTTCTATTTTTTGATAATGTATTTGGGTTTGGTTTAGATAAATTAAAAAAAGAGACGCAAGACATTCCGGAGAATGTAATGCGTCTCGTTGAGGCACGTACTGAAGCACGTACACAAGGTAACTGGGCAGAGGCAGATAGACTTCGTGATGAAATCAAAACCGCGGGATTCGAGATAAAAGATAACGAAGACGGTCCCAAAATCTCTTCCGTCTAAAATATCTCTTTTTAAACCTATCATCCTTTGGTCTCTGTTTCTCCATTCTAGATATCTTTTCCCCCACTCTTTCGTCTATTTCGGAAGAACTAATATTAGAAAGATTCATATCGACCACCCTGCGGCGCCCTTCTTCAAGCTTCTCCTCGGTGAGAAAAGCATCTCTTATTGCATAATGGAAAAGATTCATTTGGAAACCTCCTTTTGTTTTTTTTGTTGTTTTTCAGAAAGAGATTTTTTCGTAATCCCAGATAGAAATATCAAATAATCATCCTCGGCGCTAGTCTCTCTAGTGACCTTTGTTGGAGGATTTTTCACAGGACTTTCTTCATTAGTATCTTGTTTATTTTTTTTGCCGAAACCAAGAAAATAAGATACTAGTTTACGCATTTTTATCCTACTTCCTTTTTCCGACAAAAGCTTCTCTCTTCTAACATATTTTAAAAAACTCATTGTCACACCTCCTTATTTTTGATGTTAAACCCTCCATAATCCACAATACCAAGACTGTGGATAATAGCAATATTTATTGACTTTTGATAATAAACATGTTATTTTAAAATCTGAAAACAAACACTAGCGAGGCGCGTCATGAACACACTTTTTTTTGTTTCTGCTCTCTTGTTGTTGTTCTTTTTTTACTTGCTTAAATTAGGATTTTCCAAGAATCCAATTCCTATTCCAACGAAGGAGGAGTTGGACTATTTGAAGAATGCTTGTGCTGGTGATTTCATTATCACCAAGAACAATCACATACTTCATTTAAAGTATGTAAGTAGAGATCAAGAGCATCTGATTGTGGGCTCACGTGATAAACACAACGATGAGTCCTGGGAGAATCTAGAGTCTCTTGGTCTTTCAACGAATGTTGAGAGAATTGTCTACAAAGCCAAAAACTCTCCGGAGTTCCAGTTTATCCTTGACGGCTATTTCTCCGATATCCCAGACACTGGAAAAAAGGAGATTGACGTCGTCATGGAGCTCGAAAGTCGTTTTGAGCCACCTGCAGACCGACCACCGATTCGTTCTCTCCAGGAGATCGTCGAGCAGTCCCGTCACGCTGAGAATCTCAACTAAATAATTCACACCCAGACCATAAGTAATATGAAACGTCCTAGTATATAGCCCAGCATCATTTCTACCCCCAATGATGCTGGGCTTTTTCATTACCTAATACCAAAAAATGACCTTTTCCACAGGTAACACACACTACAATATACTTTTTCTTAACAGTAAATATTTAGTCTGTGATACAATTTTCATATGTACGAAAAGTCACTCAAATCCCCTATTCAAGACGTCCGCATTCCGCCACAAAGTATTGAGGCCGAAAGGGCCCTTCTTGGTTCAATAATGCTACGACCAGAAGTGATGCACGACATAATGGAATTAATAAATCCTGCTTGTTTTTATGTAGAAAAGCATCGTTTGATTTATACAACAATGCTCGAGTTGTTTTCAAAATCAAGACCAATAGACTTGCTTTCACTTTCTTCAAGGCTTGAAGAAAGAGAAATTCTTGACCAAGTTGGTGGATCAAGCTACCTAACAGAACTTGTAAATGAAGTGCCGTCTGCAGCAAATGCAAAACATTATGCGGAAATAGTACAGAAAAAATATTTGATGCGAAACTTAATCACTGTCGCAAACCAAATCAACCAAATGGGATATAGTGAGAGCGAAGAAATTGAAGAAATACTAGATCAAGCAGAAAAGAAAATATTTGAGGTTACAAACCTAATGAACAGCTCAAGTTATACAACAGTATCAAATGAGCTTGGTGAAGCATTTGAAAGACTTGAAAGACTATCCAGCTCTGAAAATGAAATGCGCGGAATACAAACAGGCTTCACAGATCTAGATAAAAAATTGTCTGGACTACAAAAATCAGACCTTATCATACTTGCCGCAAGACCTTCAATGGGAAAAACATCTCTTGCATTAGATATAGCAAGACAAACAGCTACTATTCACAATAATTCTGTGTGTATTTTCTCCCTTGAGATGAGCTCACAGCAATTGGTAGACAGAATGCTTGCTGCAGAGTCAAATGTGGATGCATGGAAGCTTCGTATCGGTAGTATAAAAGGAGAAGAAGAATTTGGTGCGCTAAGAGATGCTCTTGGCAGACTATCTTCAGCTCCACTATATATAGATGACCAGCCAGGAAACAATATATTGAAAATGCGATCAGTTGCGAGAAAAATAAAAAGGGATAAGGGTCTTGATTTAATAGTTGTTGATTATCTTCAGCTAATGCTTCCTTCTGGTAGATTTAAAAACTCAGAGTCAATGGTTCAACAAGTTACAGAAATATCTCGCTCACTAAAAATACTTGCTCGTGAAGTAGATGTGCCAGTGCTTGCACTATCACAGCTATCTCGTGCGGTTGAGCAAAGAGGCGGTCGCCCTCGCTTATCAGACCTGCGAGACTCTGGTTCTATTGAGCAGGATGCCGATGTTGTGGCATTCATTCACAATGAGTGGAAATACAATGAGGCAACAGACAGGCCAAATATTTCAGAAATCTTAATAGAAAAACACAGAAATGGTCCTACAGGAAAAGTGGAGCTTTATTTTGATGAAACAAAGGCAAGTTTTAAAAACCTTGCAAGAAGCGATTTCCAATCATTAAAACCAACTGAAGACTTCGACGATTTCTAGCCCTTGTCTACGGACAAGGCGCAGATTTACGCATCAGCCCGAGGCTGACCAGCCTATGGCTGGGACTAAACGCAGACTTACGCAGAAAATGAAGCACGATTAATATATCAAGATAATATTAAACCTTACATTAAAAATAATGACTTTACTAACTTTATAGACTTTCGACTTTATAGACTCATCTTATGTCCGAAATAGATATACTTACAGAATATTTTAAAAAGTTCCCTGGTATAGGCCCGCGTCAAGCGCGCCGTTTTGTATACCACTTGCTTCGTCAAGACAGAGGTGAGATAGACAAATTCACTGGTCTTATTTCTGATTTAAAAAATAATATTCGTATTTGTAAAATGAGCTATGTGCATTTTTATGCTACCAAAGACGAAGATTTGTCACAAATTGAAAGAGACACATCTCGTGACAACAAGATTCTTATGATTGTGC
>Ga0210057_1009184_pt1 | contig 11512 bp, 12 predicted proteins | sample CryGeyCG2114_010_2_FD_183968 | JGI IMG/M metagenome (GOLD analysis project Ga0210057, IMG submission 183968) | Groundwater microbial communities from aquifer - Crystal Geyser CG10_big_fil_rev_8/21/14_0.10 (SPAdes) (version 2) | ecosystem: Environmental > Aquatic > Deep subsurface > Groundwater ...
CGACGGGCTTTTTTCAAGCCGAATTTCTTGCGTTCTACCATTCGCGAATCTCTTTTTAAATAGCCCAAGCTTTTAATGACGGATCTTAAACTAGCATCAAACAAAACCAAAGCCCGGGATAAGCCGTGGCGCACCGCCTCGGCCTGGCCGCTTAATCCTCCGCCGGAAACTTTGGCGGTTACGCTTACCTTGTTGTTTAATTTTGTTTTTTCCAAAGGAGATAAAACCATCTGTTGAAGGCGGGCTATAGTGAAATATTTCTGATAATCCTTGTCGTTTACCGTCACACCACCCTTGTGATTGAAAAGCCGGACGCGGGCAATGGCGGTTTTCCGCCTGCCTACCGCTTCAAAATAACGGTCTGGCTTAACAGGCGAAGCCTTAGCAGCTTTCTCGGTTTTTTTCGGTTTTTCCTGCTTAATAGCAGGCTGGACTGCTTTTCCGGCAGACACGGATTTTTTTTCTGTCATATTATTTTTCAAAAATTAGCCTTTTGATTCTTTTGATCTGTAATTTATTTTTAGGGAGCATTCTCATAACCGCCAGGCGTAAAACTTTTGTCGGATCTTTGGCAAAAACCTCCCGATAAGTTCTTTTTTTCAAATGTCCAAGATAGCCCGCAGTTTGGTGATAATAAACTTTTTGTTTCTCTTTTTGGCCGCTGACTTCTATCTCTTTGATGTTTTTGACTATTACCCTGTCGGTGCCCGGCAATCTCGGCTCATAGTCGGGATTTTTCTTTCCCTGAAGAATAATGGCAATCTCCGAAGCCAAACGTCCCAATTTTTTATTTTTAGCGTCAAGAATATAGTCCATATTATTTAACAAACTCTATGGTGACAATTTTCGCCCCATCGTTTTTCCGGGTCAAAGAATGTTTGATAATCCGCAGATAACCGCCTTTGCGCTCTTTAAACCGAATAGCCAATTCGTAATAAATTTTATCCGCAGCCGCTTGGGGCAGTTTTTTCAACAACATGCGGTAAGCGGCTAATTTCTGTTTTTTCCCGTAAGTAACCAAGCGCTCAACAAAAGGCCTTAAATTTCTCGCCCGGCTTTCGGTTGTTTCGATTTTTTCCTGCAAAATCAGATTATTGGCTAAAATTTTTAGAAAAGGTTTATCCATTGTTATTTTGCTTCTTTTTTCTTCTTTTCTTTTTTATCTTTTTCTCCTTCTTCTTCGGCTAAAACATCGGAAATTTTGTCAAAATGATCTTTCAAGACATTAGTTGTTTTATACAGCGCCTGCGAGGGCGAAATAGAACCGTTGGTTTCAATTTCAATTTTCAAACGATTATAATCGGTTTTTTCGCCGACACGCATATTTTCCACCGAAGTATTGACTTTAGTAACCGGCGAGAAAGAAGCGTCAAGCACAATAGTGCCAATAGCCAAACGTTCCAGTTTCCGTTCAGCCGCCGGCAGATAACCTAATCCTTTTTCTACGGTCAATTCCATGTCCAATTCCGCTTTTTTGTCGGTAATGCTGGCCAAATGAAGGTCGGAATTGACGATTTCCACCTGAGAATTGGTTTTAATATTGCCGGCTTTAACGTCTTTTTCCCCTTTGATTTTAAGGGTCAAAATCTGGGGTTCATCGGCAAAAAACTTGAAGCACACTTTTTTAAAATTAAGAGTCAGTTCAACAACGTCTTCGACGACTCCGGGAATAGTGGTGAATTCATGGCCGACGCCTTTAATTTTTACCTGAGTGATGGCGGCGCCGGGCAAAGAAGAAAAAAGAGCCCGTCGCAGGGCGTTGCCCAAAGTCAAACCAAAACCGGTGTAAAGCCCTTCAATATGGAAAACGCCGACCGTTCCGTCATCGGAAATTTTTTTGATCTTTACCGTTTCACTAAGATTATGATAAAGTTTTGTCATAAAATTTTATTAAAATGAAATTTACGAACCTTTGTTATCTTGAATAATACTCAGCGACTAAATTAAGGTCAAATGGGAAATTCAAATTTTCGGGCTTATCAACTATTTCCCCCGTTAATTTCTCTTTATCCAGTTTCAGCCATTTCGGCGGCTCGAATTTCTTCAACTTTAATTCCAAGTTATCAAAAATCTTAAATTTCCGGGAAGTAGCGTCCAAGCTCACTTTTTTGCCGATTTCCACTCTATAAGAAGAAATGGTCACTTTTTTGGCGTTAACCATAAAATGTCCGTGGCTGATTAACTGGCGCGCAATAACCCGCGAGTCAGCCAAGCCCAGGCGGAAAACGACATTATCCAGGCGTTTTTCCAATAATTGTAAAATTTTGCCGGTTTCTTTTTTGCCTCGGAAAAGTTTTCGCATCTGGCGGTTATTGAGCCCGTAAGAAATCTGAACTCTTTGTTTTTCCTGGAGCTGCCGGCCGAATTCCGAAAGCGTCCTGCGACCTCTTTTTTTGCCGCCGTGAATGCCCGGCTTGCTAGGGCGGCGGATCATGACGCATTTAGGCGAATTGCAACGAACCGCTTTTAAAAAAAGTTTGGTTCCTAAAGCTCTTTCTTTTTTTTCGGTAATTCTCTGCATAATTTTATACTCTTCTGGGCTTTGGCGGCCTCGGGCCGTTGTGCGGAATTGGGGTTATATCTTTAATGGAGATAATATTAAAGCCGCGGTTAGCCAAAGCTTTTAAAGCGGAATTCCGTCCGCCGCCGATGCCTTTGATGTAAATTTCAACGGTTGAAGGTCCGGAACGCTGGAGTTTTTCCGCAATAGCCTCGGCTACTTTGCTGGCCGCGAAAGCCGTAGCTTTCTTGGGGCCGGAAAAACCCAAAGAACCCGCCGTAACCCAGGCCAAAACATTACCCTTGGCGTCGGTGGCGGTGATAATGGTGTTGTTATAACTTACCTGAATGTAAATGCGGCCGCTTTCCACGCGCTGCCTGACTTTCTGGCCTTTCTGTTTGGCTTGGGCCGCTTCGGTTGCTTTTCCTTCTTTTAAAACGGCTTCTTCGGTTTTTGTGGCTATTTTCTTTTTACCCATATTTTATTTAAGATCTACTTTCCTTCGGCCGCTGCCGACAGTCCGACGAACGTTGCCCCTAACGGTCCGGGAATTAGTTTTGGTTCTCTGGCCTCTCGCCGGCAAACGTCTTAAATGGCGGTTGCCGCGGTAAGAACCGATATCTTTCAAACGATTGATATTCTGTTTGATTGACTGGCGGAGCTCCCCTTCAATCTTATATTTTTTTTCTATGACCTCCTTTAATTGATTAAATTCCTGCGTGCTTAAATCTTTGGTTTTCTTTTGAAAATCCACTTTAGCGGCCTTAATAATCTGACGCGCTAAAGAAGGCCCTATGCCGTAGATATAGGAAAGGGATATCTCAACTTTTTTGTTGTCTGGTATATTTACGCCGAGAAAACGCATATATTTTTTAATTTAAAATGTAAATATCAAAATGCAAAATGACAAATCAAAATGTAAAAATTATTTAAATTCATTTTAAAATTTTACATTGCCCCGACTCTGTCGAGGGTTCTCGATAGAATCGGAATCATTTTGATTTTTGAGTTTTGATTTTTGATTTCGGCAAGGCTTTAGCCTTGACGCTGTTTATGCTTGGGATTGGAACAAGTAATATAAAGCCGTCCGCGACGCCGGACAGTTTTACATTTTATACAAATCTTTTTGACAGATGAACGAACTTTCATAATTATGCCTTTTATAATCTCCTGACTATCCTTCCCCGCTTGTCGTCGTAAGATGTTATCTCAACAACAACGTGGTCGCCGGGAATTACTTTTATATAATGCAATTTTAACCGGCCCCCAAGATACGCCAAAATCTCCCGGTTGTCCTCTTTCAACCGAACTCTAAAAGTTAAGCCCGGCAAAGCTTCTTTAATAATTCCTTCTACTCTAATCGTTTTTGAATCCAATGGCATTAATGTTCCCTATAATATAAAGTATGGAGTAAAAAAGTCAAGTCATGCCTTATTTCTGGCATAAAAGACAAAACCGGCCAATATCAAATAATAAGCCAAAATGCCCCAAAAATTGAGGCTCGGATTGATTGGCGCCGCTATTTTGGCGAAAAAATTGATGATAAAAATTTCATAATTCAGAAATAAGGAAACCAGCCAACCCAGAATTAAAGCCAGATAATAAGACAAAAAATGAAAGAAACCGATTGAGAACCCCAAAACCATAGTCAAAGGGATAACCGTTAAAATTAGAATATTAGCGATAAAAGCGGTTAAGGAAAAATTGCCGAAATTAATAATCAAAATGGGAGCGGTCGCCAGTTGGGCGGAAAAAGTCATCAAAAAATTCTCTCGCCAAGCCAGAAAACCCGGCCCCGGCTTAAATTTCAGCAATTTCCGGAATGCCGGTTGAAAATAAATTATTCCCAAAACCGCCAAAAAAGACAATTGAAACCCTAAATCAAAAACCAAGGCTTTAGGATTGAAAAGTATGATTAAAAAAGCGGCCAGAGCGATGCTATTTCTCGGGTCGTAAATTCTCCCGACTAATTTAGCCAATAAAACAGCGAACCCCATAATTGCCGCTCGCGCCGCGGAAAAGGCAAAACCGGTCATCGCCACGAAACCGAAAATAATCAAGGCGGTGAAAAGAAAAGCTAAAGCCGGCGAAAATAAATACCCCATTAAAATGGCGACTGCCGCGGAAATAATCGTGAGATGCAATCCGGAAAGAGCCGTTAAATGCGAGGTGCCGCTTCGGCTCATTGCTTCTTTAAATTCTTTGGTCAAACCGCCGCGCTCGCCGAAAGTTAAGCCGGCCAGGAAAGCCGCTTGGTCCGGAGGCAAAACTTTCCGGTAAGAATCAATGATTGAATGTTTGAAATTAAAAAGAGCTGATTTGATTTTTGAACCGAGCCCGGATTGCGCCAATTCGGCTTTTGGAAAATCCGACAAACCGTTAATTTTTTCTTTGGCTAAATAACTGGCGTAAGAATTTCCCTGCGGTTTTTCAATTTTTCCCTTAAATGAGATTTTATCTCCGTAATGGAATTGCGGGTAAAGCATTAATTTAACGGAAATTCTTCCCAAATAGGATTCTTCAAGTCGGATAATCAAAGTTTGAATGTTGGAACTGTACTGAGGGTCGTCAATGACTATACCGCTGAAATTTATTTCTTTATTGAAATCAATTTTGATATTCCTGAATTTTGCGTCGTCATATTTATAATATCCGGCGCCGAGAAGGATAAAAACGGTTAGAAGCGCCAGACAAAATAAATGCAAATCAACCAAAAAACTTGCCCTCGAAAACCAGAATCTTTTTCCCCAGCGAGAAAAAAGTTCTTTGCCCTCGCCCTCGCTCGTTCCGAACGCGGTCGGAACACCCTGCCCGCTCGGGCTGCGGGATATTTTCTCAGACAAATTTTTTGGTCTTAAAATCCCACACAACAAAAAAATTGCCGCCAAAAGCGTAGCGGCAACAATAATAATCCCAAAACCAACTCCAAAACTGGCGGCTAAAACCCCAATCAAAAATAAAATAATGCTATAAAAGAAAATATTGTAAGATGGCATTAATTTATTTTATCACTCCCCCGCCTAATAGTTCCCCGGTTTTGGAGTAAAAAACCGCCGATTGGCCGGGAGCCACGAATTTAATTGGCTTATTAAAAATTAACTTACAACTTATAACCGATGACTTATGACATTTCAACATCGCTTTTGCCAGCGGCTGGCGATAACGAACCCGAACCAAAACTGACTGTTTTTTTATAGTATTTAATTCAGGATTTATTAAATTAACTTCTTTTAATTCAATTTCTTTTCTATAAAGCGCCGGGTTGTTTTCGCCTTCAGCGACAATAAGAGTATTTGTTTTTACGTCCTTTTCAGCAACATAATACGGCTTAATTTTATGTTGTCCCTTAATTCCTAATTCATAATTCATAATTCCAAGATGCCGCTGACCGATGGTGAAATAAAAAATTCCCGGATGTTCGCCGATGACTTTGCCTTCGGTAGTGACAATTTTGCCCGGCTTTTCCTTAATTTTCTTTTTGAGAAATTCCTTAAGCTTCACCTCGCCGATAAAACAAATGCCTGAAGTGCCTTTTTTTAAAGCGTTTTGTAGCCCCAATTTTTTCGCCATTTGCCGCACTTCAGATTTCAAATAATCGCCTATCGGAAAAAGGCAATATTTCAATTGGTCTTGAGTAAGCGTCCATAAAAAATAAGATTGGTCTTTATTTTTGTCTTTGGCTTGGAATAATTTACGAAGTACGAATTTTTTACGAATATACGAATTTTTGAAACCTTTATTCGTATATTCGTACTGATTCGTATTTCGTAATCTAATATAATGCCCGGTGGCAATAAAATCAGCGCCCATTTTTTTCGCCCGCTTCCAGAAAAGAGGAAATTTTATTAATTTATTGCACTGAATATCAGGATTGGGAGTGCGGCCGGCTTTGTATTCACAGAACATATAATCCACCACCTGTTTGCGGTATTCTTTTTCAAAATCAAAAGTCAAAAGAGGAATGTCAAGTTTGGCCGCCACCCGCATCGCGTCACGGCGCTCATCAATCCAGCAAAGAGATTTTTTCCTGCAGTAAGTTTCCACCGGCTGGGTCCAGTTTTTCATAAAGACGCCGGTCACTTCATAGCCCTGTTTTTTCAAAAGCGCGGCGGCCACCGAAGAATCCACGCCGCCGCTCATAGCGACAAAAACCCTGCGACCTTGCTCAGAGTGAACTCTTTTTTTATTTTTTATTTCTTTCATTTTTACTTTAATCATTCTATTATATCCTCAACTAAAAACAAAAATGAGTAGAAAATATTTTTTAGCCAGCCTGGAATTAAAGAAATTTTTCTAATTACTCTTTTATCTGACGATCGTTGGATAAAAGAGTAAAACAGGGGTTTAATACAGGGGTTTAATTTCGTATTTCTCGTATTTCTCGCTGGGAAAAATCTGGTCCCGATAAAATCGAGGATCCTCGACGAAGTCGGGATTTTTGAAGGCAAGCCCCGTTACTCAACTAGTTGAGTAACGGGGCAAGTTTGGTTTGCTTTATTAGGCCTTCTCTATCCTTTCAACATAATCTCCGGTTTGAGTGTTTACTTTGATAATATCCCCTTCCCCGATAAAAAGCGGCACGGAGACTTTGGCGCCGGTTTCAATAGTGGCTGATTTGGTGCCGCCCTGGGCCGTATCCCCGCGGATTGAAGGCGGCGCCTCAACTACTTTAAAATCCGCTTTAACCGGCAAACTAATGTTAATGATTTTTTCTTTAAATTTAAAAGCGGTGATTTCCAAATTCGGTTTCAAAAAATTCACGGCTTCCGCGCCCAGTTCTTCTTTTTTGAAAGAAAAGCGGTTTTTAGGATTGCCAAGCTCGTCAAACCAAAAAACGCCGCGGCTCTCATAAAGAAAGCGCGACTTTATTTTTTCCATTTCGGCTTCCTCAAAAAATTCGCTCGGCTGAAAATTCCTGTCCACGATTTTGCCGGTCATCAGATTTTTAATTTTTGTCTGGACCACGGCCTTCCTCTGCTGCATGCGCAAAAAATGGGACTCTAAAACTTCCCAAGGTTCGCCGTCTATAATAAATAAAATCCCTTTTGTTAAATCGGTATAAGAAATCATACTAATAAGTTATTCCTCTTTTTTCTCTTTGAGGGCTTCTTCTATGGCTTTTTGCAAATCTCCAATATTCACTTCTGTTTTCTCCCGGACCGGCCTTTCGTTTCTTGCCTGATTTTGCTGAGGCCTTTCCTCGGTTGCCGGCTGCCGGGAGCCCAAAACCTTTTCAAGCGGCATTTCCCCGCGGCGGGCCACTTTCTGCTCCACTGTTTCTTTTTTATTCATTTGATCGGCAATTTTCTTTTCAATAACCTCTTTGGTAACGCTGTAGCGATCGCGGCAATTCTCAATTATATCTTCCCTGAAATTATCGGCCGGCGCTTTCCCCAAGGGCAAAGTTTCGGCGGAAAAGGCCTTGGAAGCCACCCCATCAATCATTAATTTGGTGTAAATATTGAATTTCGGCAGATTTACCAAATCATTAGCCATGAAATCCGGCTCAAATTCTTTTTCCAAAACTTCCGCGTCCTCGGCCCCAACCCGGAACACCACGAACGTTCCGATGTTGCCGAAAATCGCTTCTTCCACTTTTTCGTCAAGCTGGGCGATATACTGATGAGCTAAAATCAAATCCAGGCGGTATTTCCGGGCTTCAGACAATATATTGGCAAAAGATTCGGTGGCAAAATTTTGGAACTCGTCGACATAAAGATAAAAATCTTTACGCTTGCTTTCGATAATATCACTCCGGGACATTGCCGCCAATTGGATTTTAGTGATCATTAATGAACCCAAAAGCCGCGAATTATCCTCGCCGATTTTTCCCTTGGAAAGATTGGCAATGAAAATTTTTCCTTCGTCCATTATTTTCCGAATATCAATAGTGGAATGCGGCTGGCCGATGATATTGCGGATTAAAGGATTGGACACGAATTGGCCGACTTTATTCTGAATAGCCGCCACCGCTTCGGTTTCAAGACGCTGGGTGTAGTGGGCAAACTCGTCCACCCAGAAACTTTTGATAATCGGATCCTGAAGATTCTCCACCACTTTCTTCCGGTGTTCTTTATCGGCTAACAAATGCATAATCCCCAGCAAAGTGGAGCCGGGATATTCAAGAAGCGCCAGCAAAGAATTATTCAAAATATATTCCATTCTGGCCGACCAAACGTCAGGCCAGATTTTTTTAAACACACTCATAATGCCCGAGGCAACCAGATGGCGGAGTTCCGGATCAGTCACCTCCAAAGGATTAAAAGCTATCGGAAAATTCATGTCGGCGGGATTAAAATAAATAACATCATCAACCCGGGATTCCGGAATCAGTTCCAAAATCTTTTCGGCAAATTCGCCGTGGGGATCGATAATACCTACGCCCAGGCCGGCCTTGATGTCGGCTAAAGCCATATTTTCCAGCATTTCGGTCTTGCCCACGCCGGTCTTACCAATAACATACATATGCCGGCGCCGGTCGTCAGCTTTTATCCCAAACTTCACCTTCTGGTTGCGGAAATTGGTTTGGGCGAACATTGTTATTTTATTGTTTTCCATAATTTATTATTTATTATTCAATTAACGGCAATTCGGCCGGCGGCTCGCCCCTCCTTGAGTCCAAACGCTGCAGAGTCGGCGCCTCCACAAAGGTAGTCGGGAAATGATAAATAGTGGCTAATTCTTCGGTATTTAAAATCGGCATTTTTTTAACTTTGAAAAAAACCGGGAAAAACCGCAGCCGGTAACTGTCATAAATCCGACGCTTCAGCAAATAAAGCTTGCGCTCTTTAAAGGGCTGGCTGGCTTTAATGGCGGTATGAGAATCCGCCTTGAAAGCGTTAAGGTGCTGGGTATTGAATTGTTTGAAAGCGCCGGTAACAGCCGAAATGTTTCCACGGGTGAAGCTATCCGCTTTGTCTATATAAACAAACCTTACGAGCGTTTCAAACCCTAATTTAGAAATTTTATTTTCTATGGCCGCCACTATATCCTTTTCGCCCGCAGTTAGGGCGCTAAGGCCTCCGCCCGAATCTTCTGTTTTTCCATCAGACCAGGTCGGGTGGATAATGGGCGCTTTTATCAAATTCCTGAAAAATTCTTCCAATTCTCCCCACGCCGTCCGCCCTATTCCTTCTTCCCTGCCTATCAATTTATTTATTTCTTTCTGCGCTTCTTTTTTCCATTTATCGTCGACCGGCCTTATTAAAATCTGAAGCCAGCTCATTTCGTCTTTATTGTTTTTTGAAAGAGCTTCAATAAGAGTCGCCGTCGGGTCAAGCCGTTTTTCTTTCATTTTTTCCTCAAAATATTCATAGGTCTGAATTGGGTAGGCGTCTTTTTTGGCTAAAATAAGATTTGTCCCCCAAACATCATAAATTTTATTTGGTAAAATAGACGGCGGCAAATCAACGTAATCCTCGACTTCTATGATTTCCGTATTGGGATACTGGGAATAAATCGCCGACTCAACCAGATTGCGGAATTGCTCCGGAATCCGCACGTAAAAATGAACTCCTCCGGCATGACCGGTCATTTCAAAAGTCATCCAACCCGGCACTTGCCCTTTTATCCATTTATCAAAAAATTTTATGCCGGATTGTATGGAGTGAAGCGCCGCGAAAACTATCTCCATCGCTTTCGGGCTTTTCAGAATTTCCCGGGGAATTTTGATTTCTAAAAGCTTCCATTTAATTTTGGATATATATTCCCGGCGGACATTCATCAGCCAAAAATCCAAAAAAATAAACAAAAAAAACAGCGGCAAAAGTATCCACCAGCTTGCCGCCAGAATACTAAAAACTATCTGGAGAATTCCGCTTAAATTGTCTGCTACCATGATATTTAGAGGTTAAGTTCTCCGACGCTTCGGTCGGAGTCCCGACTTCCGACGTTAGTCGGAACGTCGGGATTGATTTTACGATCTACGCCTCCTTAATTAGAGTATACCGATTATCCGGCAATTTCTCAAAGTAACGCTTGTTTTGGAGATTTAAAAGAATTGTGTTCTCCCGGAGAAAACGCTCCTTTTGGACCAAAGCGACAATTTTTGAAACTTCAAGCGGCCCGTGCCTTTTAAGAAGCCGGGTTAAAACTTCCCGGGCTGTTCCCGGCTCATAGCCCTGTTCTTTCAAGCCGTAAATTCCCCGTCCCACCAAAACAAAGCGGTTATCCCTGATTAATTCGTTATGAACCGTCTGGGGATAAGCTTTTTTCCGGTCAAAGCTGAAATCATTGATTTTTTTGGCGACATCCCTGAAATGCAGGGGTTGATTTTGTTTTTTTATGACTAAATAGGCCTTATCACTGATAACCCTGGGGTTAATTTCCGGCCAATGGCTTAAACCGAAATCCCCGAAAACATTAACATCGAATTTTTTTGATAATGACAAAGAATTTATGGCGGCTAAATCTCCAATGCGGGCTAAATGGGTTTTTTTGTCGATTATTTTTTCCGGGCCGAATTTTTCGCAGAAATCAAAAACTTCCCTGATTTTTTTCAGGGCCTTGTTTTTAACTTCGTCCCGAAGATACCAAAAATTATGTAAATTATCGTCTCCTTCCGATAATTTCGGCTCTCCGTTAATAATAAAAATAAATCGCAATTTGCGTTCGAAAAACTTGGGCCAATTTTCCTTGGCGGTCATATGTTTCAGGTCCTGGATAAAAAGATCATCCCGTTTCAAGCCGCCGGCGGAAACCAGATGACTTTTTACCGGTTCTATCAGCTTGTTTAATTCCTCTTTATTTAAAAAACTTTTTAATTTTTCCATTCCCTGGCTTTCAATCTGCCTCACTCTTTCCCGGGTAATGCCGAAACTATCCCCGATTGCCTGAAGGGTTTTTATTTCTCCGTCTTTCAAACCGAATCTTTCAACCAAAATTTCCCGCTGGCGTTTTTCCAGACGGGCTAAAAGAATATTTATAAAATTGTCTAACTCTTTAACCATATTAATATGACTTTTTATTATCTTAAAGAATAACACTTCCTAAAATAAAAGTCAAATTATTTTA
>Ga0210057_1009186_pt1 | contig 11511 bp, 9 predicted proteins | sample CryGeyCG2114_010_2_FD_183968 | JGI IMG/M metagenome (GOLD analysis project Ga0210057, IMG submission 183968) | Groundwater microbial communities from aquifer - Crystal Geyser CG10_big_fil_rev_8/21/14_0.10 (SPAdes) (version 2) | ecosystem: Environmental > Aquatic > Deep subsurface > Groundwater ...
CGCGTGTGCTTTGTTAAATCCATATCCTGCAAATGGGGCAATTAAGTCAAATAGTTCCTCACTTTTTTTCCTTGTAAGCCCGTTCTTGACGGCTCCCTCTATAAATAATTCCTTTTGCTTTTTCATTTCGGATGGTATTTTTTTTCCTACGGCCTTTCTAAGTTTATCAGCGTCAAGCCATGAAAAGCCCGCAAGTTTAATAGCCGTTAGCAGTACGTCGTCCTGAAATGTAAGAATTCCGTACGAAGTCTTTAAAATATCTTTAAGTCTAGGGTCAGGGTAGGTAATTATTCCGGGATTATGTTTTCTTGCTATAAATTCCGGTATGTTTTGCATCGGACCCGGTCTGTATAAAGCCACCATTGCCATAAGGTCAAATATTGTCGTTGGTTTCAATTCTTTGATATAACGCCTCATTCCGGCAGATTCGAGCTGGAATATCCCCGTATTTTCGCCCGAGGATAAAAGCTCGTAGGTTTTGGAATCGTCAAGCGGAACAGTTGAAAAATCCACTTCAAGTCCGCGATTCTCCCCTATAAATCTCAAAGCCTCTTGAATAATCGTAAGGTTTCTTAATCCCAGAAAGTCCATTTTAAGAAGACCCACCCCGTCTTCCCCAACCGTGTACATATCGTACTGCGTAATAATTTTTCCTCCGCGAGCCTCCCTTTGTAACGGAGTGTATTCGGTTAAATCTTTATCCGCTATAACAACTCCTGCAGCATGGACCGAAGCGTGCCTTGCAACTCCTTCGAGTTTTTTTGACAAATCTATAAGGCGTCTTGTATCTTCCTCAGTGTTATAAGCACTCTTTAGATCGTGGCTTTGTGAAAGCGCGGTTTCCAATGTCATAGCATGCCCCTGCCATCCGGGAGGTATCATTTTTGCTATTCTATCGGGGAAATTGTATGGCATACCCAGAGCCCTTCCTACATCCCTAACAGATCCCCTTGCCTCCATAGTTCCAAAAGTGATAATTTGAGCAACCTTATCCTGCCCGAATTTCTGCGTGACGTATTCTATTACATCATCGCGTCTGGTATCTGCAAAATCCAAATCTATATCGGGAGCAGAAGGCCTTTCCGGATTTAGAAATCTTTCAAAAGGTAAATTAAAGTAGAAAGGATCGACGTCAGTTATTTTTAATATGTAAGAGACTACCGATCCCGCCGCGGAGCCTCTTCCGGGACCTACCGATATTCCATTGTCTTTAGCCCAGTTTACGAAGTCGGCAACAACTAAAAAATAGGTCTCATATCCTTTGTTGTATATAACAGTTAATTCATAGTCTATCCTTGACTTTATTTCATCCGTTATTTTCTCATATCTATCGCTTATTCTTTCATCTATTAATTTTTTGAGATAGTCTTTCGGTTCCATCCCCCCGGGTACCTCAAACTTCGGCATTATCCATTTTCCAAGCTGAATTTCTACATTGCACCTGTCAGCTATTTTTTGGGTATTGTCTAGGGCGCTTGGAATATCCATAAACAGATCGTACATCTCCTGAGAGGACTTTATATAGAAGTCAGGAGAATCTATCATTGAAAGTTTCCGATTTTCAGTATTGATTGTGGTTTGTGTTCCAATACACAATAATATTTCCTGTGCTTCCGCATCGCTTCTTGCGATATAGTGGTTATCATTTGTTGCGACCAGGGGAATGCCTTCCTTCTTTGAAATCTCTATTAACTTATTGTTTAATTCGTCTTGCCTTAAAACGTTTCGGTGTCTTTGGATTTCTAGGAATAGTCTGTCATTGTCAAAAATATCCCTCAAAGTTACCAGCCTTTTTTCTGTTTCTTTTTCGTTACCGCTTAAGAGCGGCTCTGAGATATACCCATTAAGGCAGGCTGTCAGACAAATTAAGCCTTCATTATATTTTTTTAGAAGTTCCATATCGCATCTTGGTTTGTAATAAAACCCCTCCAGATGCGCTGCGGAAATAATCTTCATCAAATTTTTATAACCGATATTGTTCTCGGCCAGAAGTATTAAATGGTTATAGTCTTTATCAACGCCTGCTTCCTTGTCGTGTAAAGAGCGCTGCGCCATGTATATCTCGCTGCCGATTATCGGCTTTATGCCGTATTTTTGGCAGGTTTGGTAGAACTTTATCGCGCCATATAAATTTCCATGGTCAGTTATTGCGATTCCTTTCATTCCCAACTCCTTTGCCTTTTTTACCATAGGCTCGACTCTTGAAAGGCCATCCAGTAGGGAGAATTCAGAATGATTATGTAAGTGTACGAAGTCTGACATATATTAGTTGTTGCCCGGCTTAACCGAGACACCCTAATTTTATTTATTAAGTTTTTCTAGTATAGCATTTTTAACTATTATTGTATCAACCTTTCCGCCATAGGCTTTCATTGCCATTCCCAGTAAAAACATTATTGCGTTTTCTTTCCCGCTTTTATAATCCGCAACGGCTTTAGTATTTTCTCTAATTACTTTTTCAACTGCCCCGATCAGTCTCTTTTCGTCAACTGTCTCAACTGTTCTTTCTTCAACAAGCTTTCTAATTAGTGCTGCTGGAACCGTATCGTCAACTCTAATATTTTTATTGATTATCCAGGATGATATTACCTGGGGTTTAACTCTGTATTTTTTTCCAGCTTCAAACGCCTCTTCTGAAAAATCCGCAATTTTTTTATCTCTGGTTAGAATTTCAGCATCGTATGGTTTTATTCCATACTCGTTTACAAATCGTACAATCCTTTCTTCCGGAAGTTCAGGAAGCGAGTTTCTAATTGCCTCCAATTGGTCATTGCTAATTGTTATTGGGGGGAGATCAGGTTCCGGAAAATATCTGTAGTCGTGTGCTTCTTCTTTGCTTCTTTGGCTGACTGTTTTATTTTTAAACTCATTCCAGCCTCGGGTTTCCTGCACAGGCGTTTCTCCTTTTTCTAGCAGCTCCTCGTGTCTTTTTTGTTCATATTTAATAGCTTTTTCTACAAATTTAAATGAATTGATATTTTTTACCTCGACTTTGTACTTTGGCAATTCATCACTTTTAACTTTTAACTTTTGACTTTTGACTTCGCGAAGCGATATGTTTGGTTCGAGTCTCATATGTCCCTTTTCCATATCGGCGTCAGAAACATTTAGATATCTAATAATCCTTTGCAGTTTTGTAAGAAACTCCTTTGCTTCCTTCGCAGAGCGGATATCCGGCTCTGTAACAATTTCAACGAGTGGCACTCCCGAACGGTTAAAGTCTATAAGCGATACGTCTTTTCCGTCTATTTTTGAGTGCATTAGTTTTCCCGTATCTTCTTCCATATGGACCCGTGTTATACCAATTGTTTTTTTCTTTCCGTCTACTTTAATATCCAGTTCTCCTTTTTCCCCGAAAGGGTGGAGATACTGGCTGGTTTGAAAACCCTTTGCAAGGTCGGGATAAAAATAGTTCTTTCTTTCAAAAAAAGATTTATTGTTAATCTTACAGTTAAGGGCAAGGGCTATTTTTATACAGCTTTCAATTGCCTGCTTGTTTGCGTAGGGTAGGGCGCCTGGAAGCCCGAGGCATATAGGACATGTCCGCGTGTTTGGCTTGTCTGTTAGGCTAGGCACCGTGCACCTGCAGAACATCTTCGTTTTTGTCGAAAGCTCAACGTGTATTTCAAGTCCGATAATGGTTTCGTAATTCATAATTTCGCTTGCCCTCCAAAGCCTTAGCGAAGGAGGGGTGTTTGTTTATAATATCCGGTTTTATTCTCAAAATTATATCCGATTTGGAATAATAACTTTTCTGAAAAGTGTGGTCCTATGAATTGAATTCCGATCGGCAATTTGTTTGAAGAAAAACCGGCAGGTACTGATAAAGCAGGCACTCCGGCTAGATTTATAGGTACAGTCAAAGCGTCAGACAGATACATTTGTAGAGGGTCATTAAGTTTCTCACCAAATTTCCATGGAGGGGTGGGGGAGACTGGCGCAACGAGCGCGTCAACCCCGTCAGCTGACGGATCAAATGCCTTTGCAAAATCTTGTATGATTAGCGTTCTCACCTGCATCGCCTTTTTATAGTACGCGTCGTAGTAGCCTGACGAAAGAGTAAAGGTACCTAGCATGATTCGACGTTTTGCTTCTTTTCCAAAAAATGATCTGTCGTTTCCGTATCTAATTCCATCATATCGCGCAAGGTTTGAACTAACTTCAGAGGGTTGGATTATATAATATGTTGCTATAGCGTATTCTGTATGAGGTAGGGATACTTCTTTTATTTCCGCGCCCAAATCCTCTAGGATCTTTACAGATTTTTTAAATGCTTCTTTGATGTCTTTGTGGAGCGCGCCCGTTATGTATTCTTTGGGAATTCCTATCCTGAGCTTTTTAACGGGTTTTGCCAAACCTTCCAAATAATTCTCTTTGTCTCTGTTTGAAACAGTTGAGTCATAATCGTCTGCACCCGCCGTGACGTTTAAAATTTGTGCCGAGTCCTCAACGGTCTTTGTAAAGTGCCCGATGGAATCAAGTGAGGATGCCATAGCGATAACACCATACCGGCTGACCAACCCGTACGTTGGTTTAAGACCTACTGTATTTGTAAAAGACGCCGGAAGCCTTATAGAGCCGCCTGTATCAGTGCCGGTTGACACAGGTATCATAGACGCGGCAACTGAAGCAGCAGAACCGCTTGAGGAGCCGCCCGGGACGTAATCTCCGGCCCACGGATTTAGAGTATTTCCAAAATCCGAATTCTCACCCGAAGAACCGTGCGCCCATGCATCGCAATTTAGTTTTCCCAGAGAAATCGCTCCGGCTTTTTCAAGCCTTTCTACGACGGTAGCCGAGTAGGGCGGGATATAGTTTTCCAAAACTTTAGAGCCGGCTGTAGTTCTAACGCTTTTAGTTAGAAACATATCTTTTATTCCTATTGGGATACCGAGAAGTGGCAAATTGTTAAATTGTTCTATTGCTTGCCCTGAGCCGTGCCGAAGGGTTAAATTGCTATCTAGCTTCTTTGCCTTTTTTCTTGCGTGCTCAGAATCAATTGTTAAAAAGGCATTAAGTTGGGGATTAAGTTTTTCAATTCTTTCCAAGTAAGTTCTAACGACTTCGCTTACGCTAAACCTCTTCTCTTTGTATCCATTAATAATATCTGAAATTGTAAAGTTTATAATATTCATAGAGTTTTTATCATTTCAATATTTTTATCTCTGTACCCGTGGTTTACATAGAATTTGTGTGCATTTATATTAGGTCCGAAAACTTCCAATTTTGAATGAGTACAATTATTAGACTTGAAGTATTGATGCGCTTTTTCAATAAGTTGTTTGCCAATATGCTTTCCTCTATATTTCTCATTAACAAATAAGTCGCTTATATACCCAATTTTCATAGGGATGAATTCTAATTGTTCTTCAGTGGTTTGTTTTTTTAGATATATTCCGACGAAACCAACAAGTGTTCCATTTTGTTCTGCAACAAATACTACTCCCTTATGTTTTTTAGCATTTCGAAGCACTTTGTTTATGAAATAAGATCCAGTAGAAGGATCAATCGGATTTCTCCCCCATTCGTTAATAGGAATATAGAAATTAGAAAACTCTTCACCAATTTTCAGCAATGCTTTTTTGTCTGTAGGTTTGTATTTGCGAATATTCATAATCAGCTAGTTGTATCAACTAGTTTATCTACGACAAAAAGTCCGTTATGAGTTTTTTTACCTCCCGAAAGCGCTTCTTCTTGTGTCAGCATATCGTCTGTAAATTTATCATTTCTGGTTACATTTTTTAGACCGGTTACTTGCGCTGTGGGCTCCACATTTGAAGTGTCAACTTTATTTAATTGTTCAATGTATGAAAGAATATCGTTTAGTTGTCCATCAAATTCCTTCTCTTCAGCTTCAGTCAAGGTGAGATTTGCTAATTTTGCAATATGTTTTATATTAATTTTCATATTTTTTTACCCCGCACCCAATGCCCTGTTCGTCAGCCCGCCCCGCTTCGCGGAGCGAGGCCGGGGAACATGGGTCAACTCCTTGCTCGCGAAGCGAAAAATCAAAATGCCCCGCCCGCAACGCCCTGCTTGCAGTGGCGGGCAGGCCCGACCGTAAGGTCGTGGGTGCGGGGTTTACTCGCCCCTTGAAACTTTATGTGACTTGGAACATCTATTTTCATAGCTTCGATTATAAATAATTGAATTCAAACAAACAACTACTAACTCTAGATATAGTAATACAGATTACTGTAGTATAAATGAAATCACCTTTTAATATCTGATCTTTTTGCTCCCGAGTACACTCTTTTCTTAAAAATCAAAAGGGAACCGCCTTGTTTTTTATATTGTTTTTTTCTATATTCTTTTTCCATTTTCCTTCTTCTTTTTAAAATTAATTCAAAGCACTTCGGGAATGCGTTGATTTGTTTTGCTACCCATGCCACTGTAGTATAGCCGGTGTTACTAATACTAACTATTGATTTGTATTTATGGTCATTTCTTAATGCATCAGCTATAATAATTCGCCGACCGATTCTAATTTTCTCATCGTCTGTTAGAAGTCCATTCATTATTTCAGTTACTTCGTTCCCATCGTTTGCGGCAAGAAATGCATCGCGGAGTCTATTCAGCGCCTCATAAATTTCATCATTGCCAAGGAAGGAGTACCTACTCATAGTTAAATAATACAGTAATCCAGATTACAGTAACAAGAGTAAAATTACATAAAATTTTAAAAAATAAGCGGGTGTAATGGGTGTAATTTATATTTGCTATATTTAAACGGGTATTTCAATACCGTTGTATCCTTATTAGGTATATTTTCCAGTTGCTGTGAATAATATAATTTATTGGATAAACTCCTCAAATTTTTACCCCGCACCCAATGCCCTGTTCGTCAGCCCGCTCCGCTTCGCGGAGCGAGGCCGGGGAACATGGGTCAACTCCTTGCTCGCGAAGTGAAAAACCAGAATGCCCCGCCCGCAACGCCCTGCTTGCAGTGGCGGGCAGGCCCGACCGTAAGGTCGTGGGTGCGGGGTTTTCCTATCTAAACATGGGCTAATATGAGGCTTTTAGTCTCTTTAGAATAGTCAGTTTTGCTTTTTCTGAAAAGCTGTCATCTGTTTTAGAAAACGTAACCGCTTTTTCATACTTTCTTATCAGAGCCTTCTCGATTAAATAATCCGCAAGTTCAGGATTGCTTGGCAGTATGGGACCGTGAAGGTATGTTCCAATAGCGTTCTTATAATGAATTCCCTCAGTTTTATCCTCGCCATTATTTCCATTTCCTTTCAAAACCTCAGCAAATGCTTGATTTTTATTACCTAAATAAGTTCGACCACCATGATTTTCAAAACCCGTTAGGTAGGGAATAGGGACCCTTCGGCTTCGCTCAGGGCGAGTTAGTGGTTGGTGATTAGTTTCAAACAGTTTTGGCTTAATTACGATGTTGCCAATTAAGCGGGGTTTGTCGGGAATAGACTCAGTATACATGTCAAAGATTCCCAAGCCTTTTATTTTTGTCCCGTAAGAGTCTTTGTAATATTTTCCCAAGAATTGATAAGCGCCGCATATAAAAAGAGAGGGGATATTATTTTCAATCATCTCTGCAAGCCTTTCTCCTTTATTTTCTATTAAGTCTTTGTTTACAATTTCCTGCTGAATATCCTGCGCGCCTCCCATAAATAATAGATCTGAAGAAGTGAGAAGTGAGAGGTGAGAGGTTTGATTTATGCGCTCCACTTTTAGATTTATTCCTCTCCATTCAGCGCGTTTTTGTAAAACCATAACATTGCCGCGGTCACCATATGTTGACATCAGCTCCGGATAGAGCCAACCGATGGTAAGTTGAAAAGTGAGAGGCGGGAAGTGAGAAGTATTTTTCATAGGATTGATTTTCCGGTTAGTATTTTTCTTACTTCAAGCATTGCGGAGTAGGTGGGCAGTATCGCCAGGGTTTTATCAATCGGTGTTTGTTTGAAGGCACTTTTAAGAGCAGAGTTCAAATCTTCGTCGACTTGAATACCCGTAATATCAGTGTACTGCAAACGGTTAGCCAAATCATAAGTCCTGTCGCCTGTAACAGTTATTTTAGCTTTATGCTTCGCAAGCATTTCAAAGTCCACATCCCAAATCCAGCTGATGTCGCGCCCGTCGGGTATCCTGTCGTTAAGAACTAATAAAAAGTTTGAATATTTATTCATGAGTGCCACCTTTAACGATTCGTTAAAGCCTGTCGGGTTTTTTGACAAAAGAATTATTGCTTTTTTGTCATTTATTTCTATTTCCTCCTGCCTTCCGAACGCCGGCTTGAAGTTTGTTAATGCTCTTAAAGAGCTTTCTTCATTTATTTTAAAAATAATTTTTGCGGCAAGGATAGAGGCTGAAAGATTATAAATGTTAAATATTCCCATAAGGCCTGTTCTAAAAAAGATTCTAAATGCTTTTGGATTGGAGAGCCCGCAATTTTTGCATTTGTAGTTTCCTAAGTGTGAATAAGCTATTTTTGTGAACTCCAAATCACTAAAGCACTTTGGGCAGGTTGTTGAGTCTACAGCGTGTGAGAGTTCTTTCTCTCTTTTGAGACTGTCCGCAATAGAGTAGTAATATTTTCTCCCTCTTGCAGTCTTTGAAATAAAACTAATTAACGGATCATCGGCATTTGAAATAATCGTAGTTTTTTCCGGTAATTTTGAAAGCGCCTTGCTCCATTTTTCAGCAGTAGTGTTTATCTCGCCATAACGGTCGAGCTGGTCGCGAAAGAGATTCAGAAGGACAATTGAGAGTTGAGAATTGAGAGTTGAAAGTTGAGAAAGAACAAGTGGTAGAGAGTTCTCATCTACCTCAAAAAGTAAGGCTTTTTGATTAATTTTTCCCATGATGCTAGCTCGTTTTATTAGCAGCGAGGCAAGACCATTCAGAAGATTTGCTCCAGAGTCATTTCGAATTACTGGTATTTTGTTCGCATTGAGAATATGGTCGAGTGCTTTAGTGGTTGTGGTTTTTCCATTTGTTCCGGCAATTAGAACAATTTTAACTTCCGGGTTTTTATCAAATATGTTTTTTATGAATTTGGGATCTAACCCTAAAACCAAATGCCCTGGCCAGGTTGAGGCGTTTCTATTTAGTACCAGTTGTATAAAAAAAGCTGTAAGTTTGCCAAGTAAAATTGAAAAGAAAACCATTTATATATTATACATTGAGTTCCCCAGACTTTGCCCAGACTTTTCCGTGAGCCCGTTAGAACTGATTATTTTTCTCAAAAAATCACATTGCACGAAGCCTTTTTATGCGCTCTTCTGCTGAGGGGTGAGTTTGGTAAAGATTCGTAAAAAAATCTCTCTTCTTTATTTTTGAGAACGGATTTTCTATGAACATATGCGCGGTCGCGTGAGAAGCATTTTTTAGGTTTGAGTGAGCGCTTATTTTTTCAAGGGCGCGAGCCAGACCTTCAGGATAGCGGGTAAGAAGGGCACCGCTCGCGTCGGCAAGATATTCACGCTTTCGTGAAACCGCGAGTTTAATTAGCATTGCGGCAATAGGTGCGAGAATTGCGGCGATTAAGCCAATTATAATTAAAAACCCGCTTTTTCTGTCTCTGTCTCCGCCTCCCCAAATAAGACTTCTCAAGAAAAAGTCTGACACAATCGCGAGAGTTCCTGCCAGAACGGTTACTACGCTCATGAGGCGAATGTCGTAATTTCTTACATGGGAAAGTTCGTGCGCGATAACTCCCTCAAGTTCAATCTTCTCAAGCGAATTTAAAAGGCCGGCTGTAACTGCAATCGCGCTATGCTTTGGGTCGCGGCCCGTGGCAAACGCGTTCATCGCATTATCGTGAATTATGTAAATTTTTGGGACGGTTTGCCCCAAACCTATCGAGAGTTTTTCAACTACAGAGTACAAAGTAGGGTACTCTTCCTTTTTGGCTTGTTTTGCTCCTGACAGCGAGAGCGCGACTTTATCGGAATTGTAATATGAAATGTAAGTTATAACCCCAAATATTACTAGAAATACTCCGATGCCAAAAAGCCCGAATTCAAAAAACTGCGAAATGAGCCACCCGATAGCTACTGTAAAGACTAAGAAGCCGAAAATTAAAAACATTGTTTTCCTCTTGTTCGAGGCAATTTGCTCGTAGATATTCATAAAGGCGTTAGAAGGTAACCTTTACTGGTTCTTTCTCTGAGGGCTCTGCGTCGAAAAATTCTTCTTCTTTAAATCCAAATTGCCCAGCCATAAGATTTGTCGGGAAAGTTTTTATTTTTGTATTAAAGGCAAGAACATTTGAGTTGTAAAATTGCCTCGAATAAGAAATTTTGTCTTCAGTATCTGTTAGTTCGTCCTGAAGTTTAGAAAAATTTGCGCTTGCTTTTAAATCAGGATAGCTTTCCGCAACCGCAAACAGGCTTTTAAGAGTATCCGTAAGCATGTTATTTGCTTTTGCTTTCTGTTCAGGAGACTTTGCGCTCATTAGCTCAGTCCTTGCCTTTGTAACGTTTTCAAGAAGCTGCTTTTCGTGCTTTGCGTATCCTTTAACCGTTTCCACCAAGTTTGGGATTAAATCAGTTCGTCTCTTTAGCTGTACGTCAATGCTTGAAATAGCTTCTTTTATTCTTTCACGAAGAGTAACCAGCTGGTTATAGGTAAGCCATATAAAAGCTACAACTACAAGCGCAATTACTACTACACCTATCAAAATTTCCATAGTTTATTTTTACATAGTTGAGGCATAAAGTCAATGGAAATTAAATTGATAAATTGCTGGATTGCTATATTGTTATAGCTGCAAAAAAAAGAATCACAAGGCTTACCTTTTCATCCATGCAGCTAATTCTTCATACGGAAGGTAGTTGATAATGTCTTTTTTTTCACACCAACCCCGTCTCGCAACGGACACGCCGAATTTCATATTATCCATTTGAGAAACTTCATGACTGTCTGTATTTATTGCAAATTTGACACCCATGTTCTTTGCGATTCTAACTAAGTTGTCGGGTAAATCGAGCCTTGTGGGCCAAGCATTAATCTCCAAAGCTTTACTTGTCTTTTTTACAAATGTAAATATTTCATTCCAGTTAGCCTCATAACCACTTCTTGAATTTATCATCCTGCCAGTAGGGTGAGCAAGTATTTTTGCTTTTGGATGGGATAACCCTTTAAGTATTCTTTTTGTCATTTCCGATTTGCCGGTGCTAAATGAGCTGTGAATGGAGACAATTGCCATGTCGAGTAAGTTAAGGCATCTATCGCTGAGAGCTAGTTTCCCAGAAGCCAAAATATCAACTTCGAGCAAATTAATTATTCGTATATATTTATTACTCAGTTTCAATTGTTCAATTTTTTTATTCCTTTTTACCAAAATATTGTAAATTTCTGATTCGCTATGGTTGCCTATGCTTGGATTATGCTCGGAAAAGCCTAAATATTCGTATCCTAGATTTTTTGCCTTGTTTAGCATTACTTGCATATCATTTGCGCCTAAATCATGGCTTGGCTCAATCGGATAACTTGAGTGAACATGGAATTCACCCCTAATTTCTTTAAGGGTCACAAGTTTTGGCA
>Ga0210057_1009188_pt1 | contig 11510 bp, 17 predicted proteins | sample CryGeyCG2114_010_2_FD_183968 | JGI IMG/M metagenome (GOLD analysis project Ga0210057, IMG submission 183968) | Groundwater microbial communities from aquifer - Crystal Geyser CG10_big_fil_rev_8/21/14_0.10 (SPAdes) (version 2) | ecosystem: Environmental > Aquatic > Deep subsurface > Groundwater ...
CTATCTCACCTCCTGGCTCATCTTTTACAACTTCGATAGACCACACCAAACACTAGATTATCTTTCTCCTGTAGAGTATTATGATCAACGTATTAAAAGTTTGTCACCTATGTACCCGTCCTTAACATATAGTTGATTTTGTTGAAATGAAAGCTTAGAATAAATAGTAAGCTATAAATTTCTTATATGAAAATAATCAAAACGATTGGCATTGCACTGTTCGGTTTGGTGGGGGTTTATATGTATATTGTCGAGATTATTGCCTTTGCTCAATGGTGGGGATTGACCGGTATCGTTGTCTCTTTTATGATTCCTCCCCTTGCTGTTATTTTCCCTTTCATCTATTGGGTCAAAGAAGGTGTTTTTCCTCTAACTTATCTAACTGCTTGGATTATTGGATTAGTCGGCGCAGTGCTTGCAGGCTATGCGAGTAAGGACGATTAGAGATTTATCAAAAAAATCAGTTTGCTGGAACAGGAATGGCATTAGGTATTGCTTCTGTGTTTTTATCCTTAGAATTGTCTAATTAATAACTAAAATACTATGGAAAAAGACATAAAAAAGTCCTCTCAAAAAAATAATAAAAATGCTATCACAGGTTTTATGATATCTATAATTTCAATTTTTGGTATTGGACTTGCGGGAATTATTGGAATGATATTCGGAATAATTGCACTAACGCAAATTAAATATACTCAAGAAAAGGGCAAAGGTTGGGCAATTGCAGCTATTATTATTGGATTTATTTGGGGAATTGGACTTTCAATTATAAGGATTTTAATCGAAATGGGTTACTGATTATTAATCCTTTTTATTTTTTTATTGAGCATTTTTAAAATAAATCTTGCACCGGAAGCCACATTGTAATTTATTTGTGCAGAAGGAGGTATGACCTCAAGACTTTTTGAGCTTCCGTTATATGCTCTAGAGAATATGTACTCATACACGCGCGCTGTTTCATTTATATTTGGTACGTTGACTCAAAGGTCGATTTGATTTTCAATTATTATGTAAAGCAGTATTGATCCAGCACTTGCACAGGCGAATTGTATCATGCCAGTAAAACCAAAAAGAGCCCATCCCAAAAATGTAATAACACCAACCGTAATGATAAATTTTTTTACTGAATTATCTTTTTTTTCCATTGATGATTACGCAATTGATTTATCTCGCTTTCACTCACAAGGATATCCGCTATCTTTACTCACTATAATCAATTCACCTTTTTTGTTATATATAGAAAATGAACATTTTATCTCACTTGTACGTGCGTCAACTGTATACAGGTTGAATGGTTGCCGTGTGTCCAATCTCTGGGGTATCTTGTATATTTTCATAGACTTGGGGATACTCCAGTTCTTTTTGTCATCTGCCAGTACAGTCCACATACCTAAACTCTTCCCTGATAGTCTTTCTTTATACTTTTGTACTTCCGGTAGTGACTCGACTATTGAGAGTGCTTCCTCCTCTGTGAGATCACAGGATTAAGTTTACGCCGCGGACTGTGTTTACCTCTTAAATCGATACCACTTTGCAATAACAGGCTCATATTGAGCTTTTATTCCAGTTTTGGACTCATCTGTCCATTTATATATGGTTTCGCTCCCAGAATTTGCTGAACTGTGGAAGTTGACCAGAACATCATAATAGTTATTGGTTTTGCGCTTTGTAATTGTGTACCCGTTACCATTAAGATAACCAATCGTATTCCACTTCCCCCTGCTACTTTGAACAATAAGAATCTTTCCATTGCCGGAGGCCCCTCTCATATATAAATCGCACAATTGAATCGGCATGATTATATATTCTGTCTCTTCATCTGAATTCAGATCGAACTTCTTGTATAAAAAATCAAAAACATCCTCATTGTTATCACCTGTATTATCACAGTTATCAGGATTGTATACAGACTGTATTTCATTGATTAAATACGTTTTTAAATCAGATGGCAGGGTTGAGATATCTTCATCTTCAATATCAAAATATCCTATCAAATCAACATTAAAAGTTTCATCATCGTTTACATCAAATAGATTAGAATTGTTGAATTCTTCCGGAATTTGATTATTCTGATTGCGAATATATATGAAAGAGACGACCATGATGAGAATCAAAGTGAAAAGTAAGATCGTTCTATTCTTCATTGTTATATCAATTCATTTACTAACATTCATTCAATACCCAAGTCCTTTATACATCTGTCATATGCTTTATTTGATGGAAACATGCGGCCGGTTAGAGAGACCTCCTTTGTGATTTCCCAGCAGCGCAGTTTTATCTCTTGGATACGAAATACAAAGATATAATAAAGTATACCTCCAATAAATAAGGAAAAAAGAAGTAGGTAAAATTTATCCTTGTTTAGTTTTTTGAATATCTGAGTATTATCCATACTAGGAGAGTTATATAATTCGTTTACCGACTACTATATATAGAAAGGCCCGCTTTATCAACTCAAATGAAAGGAAAGCTCCCCCGAAACACAATATGAGAATTTTCACTGGTGTTAACCAACTTCCCACCTGATGTTGATCATACTTTAGATCGTAATTTTTGTTTTCTGGTGTAGGATATTTATCCCATTCATAAAACTTTATTGTAGAGCCGTATTCACATATTCTTTTTATGTATTCGTTTTCTTCGTTTAGATCATTCATATTCACTTCTGATAAAAAAATATGTTCCTCATTCAATATATATTTTCTCCCGTTATCACAAAGTACATTTAATTTCTTTTGATTTATGCTGATAGTAGGCTTGGATGCGTAAGTAAAGAAAAGAATGCTGACTATCAAATATGCATAAAATCCGATAAACACAACTTTAAGGAATCTGTACCAGATTCTAGATTCTAGCTCTTTTTGTGTTAAGATGGGCTTTTTCCTATTTGATTTATTCATAAATTATTTTTTGCAGAAGGAGGTATGACCACGGGGCTGGAGAGCTTTATACTTTATTCTGCGGAAAATAAGTACTCTTATACATTCGTTGTTTCACAGCCCTACCCTCTTTTATTTAAAAGTACCTTCATACAAGATAGTAGTTATCATCTTTGTACTATCCTTGCAAACTAAACCCATATTTTCTTCCATTCTGCATCCATATGCGCATTCAAAACCATCCTGCGGATTATTTTGCAGGTACTCTTTCCCCCAATGCATACAGTTTTGTAAAGAAGAAAAAGTAGGTGCTGAATCAAATCTCTGCTGTTCTTCCATGAAATTCATAGATAGCTCAGCGTTCTCATAATAGAACCCCTTCCATTCAATATTGTTCAATTGAGAATTATCAAACCAGAACCAAATAAGAAGTAAAGCTATAATCGTACCGATCACAAGTTTGGAACTGTCTATTTTATGAGCTGTGAGCATTTTCCAATGGCTCCATACAGACAATATTAAGACTTATCGTCTCTGGACTTAATGTCATCATAATCCTACCATCGTGGCATGTCAAGAGATATACGTATAGAATTTGGAGAGAAAGTTCGGAAGGTACGCAAACAGAAAGGACTTACACAGGAAGAACTAGCTGATCGTGCCGGTCTTCATTTTACCTATATTGGGCAAGTAGAACGTGGGAAAAGGAACCCCTCACTTATAAACATTCACCGTATAGTAAAGGCACTTCATATATCAATCTCTCAAATATTCCCTTTATAATACTTTCCCAGGTTAATTTTTATCATTTCTCCCGCCCATTTGGTTATTACTTCGTTAACCGATACTCTCCGTCCATAAGTCCTATCGATTGATACAGCTTGAGTAAATTTTCGTTGTTATGCTCCCAGAGCCAAAAAGCATCAGTGAGAATATCACTGATAACTAAAGCAAATACAATAAGAAGAAACCAACCTGTATAGTAAGCAATTTTTTGCTTCATAAGACCACTATATCAGTTTTTTACAAAAAAGACGCGATAAAACAAAAATGACAATAGCCTATTGATTCATTACTTTCTCCATAAATTACTCTGATTCAATAGAACAAGAGGGCGATTATTATGTCATTTTAATACTTTCTGTTGCTTTGTATATAAAATCGTATATAGAAATGACTATTTATTTCAATTTTTTATTGTACTTGGCGTGCTGATATAATGGACTTGATTCCTGTTCACAAATTAATATTGATATGAAAAGCACACATTATGATAAATTGAAACCCTCGATTGATGCATTGAGAACTATTACCAAACACGTTGCATACTTGCAGTATCACAAAAAAGATGAAATGTTCAGAAAAAGACATGCTGTTCCTCCAAAAGCAACAAAAAATAAGATTGATGAATGGTTTGAAAAATTGACAGGTGACGTGAAAAAATATGAAGCATACAGAAAAGATTTGACAAATATTTTTATCGAATTAGGCTGTAGTGATAATGAGAAGGATAGCATTGAGATGTTCCTATTATACGGTGATCCTATTATTAGCTCGATAGATCTATCACGAATACGGATCAATGATCCATGGCAAGGAATATGGATTCGTGTTGATGAGATTACTGACAATGCAATCAAAAAGGAAATTGAAAAAGTGAAGTTCATTTCGCCGGACGCAATCATTAAAGACAGGCAATGGACACGACCATGGGACATTCTCCGATACTTCAGAATATATAAACTCATTCAAAAAGGATCGTCTTATAAAAAAATCGCGAATACTCTTTCTGAAGAGATACAAAAGCATCCCGATTCAAACCGAGACGACATGGTAACTTTAGAGAAAGTCAAACGAGTAAAAAGATACTACAAAAAAAGCCTCCAATGAAATGGTTACTTTTGAAATTTCAGAAGTAACTTACAACCTCATAAACCCTTCGTAAAATACTTCCATGCCCCAAGACCAGTCATGGCTAACATCGCAATTAAAAAGACGTGTGCGAGATATTTATGAACCAAAATATGGACGCACGCTCTCGGATGATGAGGTACACGACATTGCAGAGAACTTGACGGGTTATTTGGAAGCTTTGTTGAAATTTAAATGGAAAAATCAATATGGAAAATACTTATCGGACTAAGGACTTGGCATCAGCAGCCATGCTTATAGTGAAAGGTCATCCCATGCTGCAAATGGAGCGGGAAGCGGAAATATGCTTCTTTATTTTCTCAAGTGAACAAGAATGTGAAAGACTTTCTGATCAGTTTTTCTTTGGTGAAGTGCTTGTAAATGCTCGAGACTATTATGAGGCTATGAATCGGCTTAAGAATAAAATTTTCTCGTATATATCGTATGGAAAATCTCACGAAAATACTCACATCAAACAGTGATATAAACTACGTTAATAACGTTAGTAATAATATTAAATATAATAACGTTAATAACGATATTTTTAAGAAGAGATATGCCTTAGATCCGAGCAAATTTAATCCTAACACAGAGGAAACTGCTATGGCGGAAGAGATTGCTAAAAAACTGGATGATTTAAACAACTACGCCTACTACCTCTCAATAGTAAATAAAAAAGGATGTGAGAAAGCAAAAAGGTGTTTGCATGCTGTTCTTTCCGATATTAAGGAAAAGAAGAATACAAAAACACCAGTCAGAGACCCAAAAAAGTATTATGTGTGGAAAATGAAGCGGGGATTATATTAGAATGTGTATGCACTCAGGTATTCGGTTAAGTTTTTTTATGCCCTCATTAGGACAGAGCTTAACCGTTCTGAGTGCACCTAGTGGGGGCATTTTTTATATATGGAAAACAGATTGAAATATTTTATCTACTGCCGAAAAAGCTCTGAAGATGAAGACCGCCAGATTCTTTCCATAGATGCTCAGTTACGGGAATTGAGTGAGTTCGCACGAGCAAGTGGACTTCGTGTAGTAGATACACTCATAGAGAGCAAATCAGCTCATAAGCCAGGGCGGGGGATTTTTAATCAGATGATGTCCAGAGTTCAGCTGGGGGAAGCTAATGCACTACTCGTATGGCAGATCAACCGACTATCAAGAAATGCGAAGGATGGTGGAGATATTATTTGGGCTATTGATGACAAAAAAATCGTACAGATAGATACTCCTCAGAAGCAGTACAGAAATAACAGTGACGACAAATTTTATATGGGGTTGGAGTTAGAGATGGCAAAGAAGTATTCAGATGATCTTAGTGTCAATATACTCCGAGGGAACAGAGAGAAATACGAACGAGGAGAATACTCGGGCTGGGCGCCGATCGGATATATTAATACCAAAATAGACGGACATCCGAATATCGCGCTTGACTCAGAAAAGGCTCCTATCGTGCGCAAAGTTTTCGAAGAGTATGCAACAGGCAACTACTCGCTCGGACAGATGGTAGAGATCATAAAATCGTGGGGTTTGACGACTCAAAAAGGCAAAACCATAGGTAAATCCCATTTGCAAAAAATACTAATGAACCAAACCTATAAAGGCTGGTATAAGCATGGAGGTGAACTACATGAAGGAAACTATGAGAGATTGATTTCCCATTCTTTATTTGAACAAGTACAAGACGCGTTGCATGATAGGTCGAAACCCAAGAAGATACGAAATGAGTGGGCGTATGCCGGACTGATTAAGTGCGGGTGTGGTTGTGGAGCATCTATTATTTATGAGACGAAGCATAAGTACTACAAAGGTACCGATAGGCAAGCTGAATATACCTATGCGCGATCCAGTAAGCGCTGTAGTACGTGCAAGGAGCAGGGAATCACTCTTAAAAAACTGGAAGGAATGATTAAAGAGAAGATACTGAAAGTAGAGATTGACGAAGAGTCGTGGGAGTTGGGAAAAGAACTCCTGTATGCGAAGTATAAAAAGGAAGCAGCGGACAGGTGTATGATCGTGGAAAACAGAGAAAAAGAGCACCAAAAGCTACAAGATGAGTTGGATGGATACTTCAAAATGAGAGCGCGGGAAGAAATGACAGCCAATGAATTTCAACAAAAAAAGAACGATATTTCTGCGAAACAAGCGGTCATACAAGAACAGATAAATAATGGCTTACACAACCAACGTCATTGGTTGGAACTTGCTAATGATTTCTTCGATACCGCTTATGAAGCGAAAAAAATGATAGAGAGTGATATTTTGGAAGAAAAACGAAAAGCAGTGAAAAAGGTAGGTTGGAACCTCAAATTGAAAGACGGAAAGCTTGACTGGACATACCAAAAGCCCTTCAATGTACTTCTTATTCCCGAGTACCGTTCTGAAATGTCCAGGGGGAGGGATTCGAACCCCCGTAGGGCAAGCCCGATAGATTTACAGTCTATTGCGATTGGCCACTCCGCCACCCCTGGTTTAGATTATTCCTGAAAGTACATTATACCATTCGCTTAAGGCGATTCAATTCTTGACCTCCTTCAAAGGTGCACGTTTTCTGCTATCATAACTGTATGACCTTAACTGAAGTAAATTATTACACGCGACGATTTTCACCGGTTGTATTGATTGTATTTTTGGTCGGGCTTATTCTTTTTTTTGGAGTCAAACTTTTATTTACTTATCTGAGCAGTCAAAAGGTAACGACAACTACAACATCTGTGCCGGTTTCGTACGACCCAGTCTTTGATAAAATTAAGCCCCCTGATACTGGAGATAGAGAAAAATCTGAAAAATATACCTTCGTTCTCGACACGCTTGATGGGACGCCAAATTTTGAAGAAGCAACATCTGCTGCAGAAGTATACTTCCTGCCACAAAAAACAGCATCATTTGGATTCCTTTCAAAAATTTATGCAATGGCAAAGGATGCGGGATTTGATACTGATATTACTCAGCATAGACTGGATGATAAGATGGCGATTTTTGATGATGGAAAGAATAAACTCACCATAGATATTAGAACGTTTAACTATATTTATTCCTACACCATTACGCGCGACGACAACGTGACTCCTCCAGCACTTCCTGTTGCAGATACTACTCTTTTCAATGAAGCTTCGTCTTTTATTTCTGGAATGGGAAGGTATCCAGAAGAGCTTGCACGGGGCGAACGAAATATTGGATATATGCGTTTAAATCCAGAAACAAACGAGATTATTCCTCTGAAATCACCGGAAAGTGCAAATATTGTTGAAGTAGATTTTTTCCTCCCAGATAGAAATGGACTTCCGGTTGTATCCTCGTCCTATTACAATAGCCAGCACTACGTCATGTTTTTAATCGGAGAGAATAAGACAAAGGTGATCAAAGCACAAGTTCAATACTTTGATCGATCTGAAGATCAGGTAGGACTGTATCCTCTTCGATCGGCTGAGCAGGCATGGGAGGACCTGAAAAAGGGGAAAGGTGCTGTTGTTTCTTCTCAAGCCAAATCAGGGGAGATTAAAATTCAGAAGGTCTTTTTAGCTTATTATGACCCTGCAGTCTATCAAGAATATGTTCAGCCAGTATATGTATTTCTAGGAAACAATGAATTTGTTGCGTATGTTTCGGCAGTAAGCGAAGAGTATCTTATTCAATAGCTGATTACTAATGAAGTGAGAGCGCTATATTTATTTGATTCTTTCAAAGGAAGAGGATGAATGAGACCATCACACATCAATACTTAGGTACTTAACTTGATCTTTTATCCAATTTACAAGCATTGTTGTATCGGCAAATCGATCTTCACTATTCATGACAACTATTAAATAATCATGATCTTCATGGCGGTAAAAACTTACCAGATTTTCGCCAGCATTCTCGGTATATCCCGTTTTTAAACCGCCTAATCCTTGAATTTCTCCGAGCAATTTATTGACATTGGTCAACTTGTGAAAAATTGAGTATTCAGTATCTGAAATTATTATTTCTTTCGTGCCAACCATTTTACGAAGAAATGGATTTTCGATAAGTGCGCGACCTGCTAAGGCAAGGTCAAACGGTGATGATTTTTGTTTGTAATTATCAAGTCCCGCAGGATTAGTAAAATATGAATTTTTCATTCCCAGTTTCTGTGCTTTGATATTCATAAGCTCAATAAAGGCGTCATATCCGTAGAAATTTGCAAGGGCATAGGCTGCATCATTTCCGGAGTGAACAAGAGTCCCATAGAGGAGATTTTCTGCAGTAATTTGTTCTCCCTCAATAAGATCCATTTTTTGTCCCTCAACGGATACATTTGATACGGTAATGACATCATCTGGTTGGTATACATCTGCAGCAACAAGGGCGGTAATAATCTTGGTTGTTGATGCAGGAAAAAAATGTTTATCAGGATTTTTTTTGAATACGGGAGTGTATGAGTTCAGATCAACAATATATGCTCCCTGTGCTGATACAAGAGGGCTCACATCAGAATTTACATAGGGAATGGGATGAATGGTAATTGATGGGGTAGCTTGCTTTTGAAAAAAGAGTTCTCGATTAAATGCGATGGTTTGGAAATATGGATTTTGACCGGGAGAAAATAAAAAAAAGAAGGTTGTAATAATAAAGAAAAAGTAGAATCGAAATGGCATATTTTTATTATAATCTTAAATCAAAGCGTAGAGAAGCCTATTTCTCAGTAACTGAAATCCCAAGTTCTTCAAGTTGTGCGTCAGTCGCAGGAGATGGAGCACTCATGATTGAAGTTTTTCCACCAGATGTTGCGGGAAACGGAATAATTTCACGAAGAGAAGGTTCTCCTAAAATTGCCATCAATAGCCGATCAATTCCCGGTGCAATCCCACCATGAGGTGGTACACCATAAGTAAATGCCTCAAGCATGTGGCTAAATTGTCCTTTTTGTTTTTCTGAAAACCCAATGAGTTCGAATATCTTTTTTTGAATCGCGGGATCGTGAATTCTAATACTTCCGCCGCCGACTTCATACCCATTTAATACCAAATCATGTTGTTGTCCGCGAACTTTCCCTGGGTCTGTATCAAGAAGTTTGATATCATCGGGATGAGGGGCGGTAAACATATGATGGGAGGGTGCAAATTTTGATTTTCCTGATCCATGAAAATAGTCTTCTTCAGATTGTTCGGTAAACAGAGGAAAATCAATGGTCCAGGCGAATGCTAGTTCGTTTGGATCTTTTTTATCTTTTCTGAGGTCTGGTTTATCGGTTCCATATTTTTTCATTGCATCTGCGTGATTCAATCGAGGCCAGGGAGATTGAGATATTTTTTTGTCTGGAAAAAGTTCCAAAATCATTTTTGTAAACAGTTCTTCCGTAAGTTGCATGATATCTTTTTGTGTTACGAAGGACATTTCAAGGTCAAGTTGGGTAAATTCTCCATAAGCTCGATCGGCTCGAGGATCTTCATCGCGGAAACATCGTGCGATCTGAAAATATCGCTCGATTCCTGCGACCATTAATAATTGTTTATATTGCTGTGGAGATTGTGGCAATGCGTAAAATGATCCTTTTTGCAATCGTGATGGGACGAGAAAATCACGGGCTCCCTCAGGCGTTGCTTTTGTGAGAATCGGCGTATCTACTTCAATGAAATCATGATTCATCAAAAATGATCGAATAAAGTGTACACTTTGCGAACGAAGCCTCATATTTCGAGCCATCCGTTTTCTTCGGAGGTCGAGATATCGATACTTTAGCCGCACTTCCTCATCAATTTCATACCCATCAGAATCTATCGGCATGGGGAGGGCGTTTGCGGCACTCAGAACCTCAAATTCTTGGGCTTCAATTTCTATTTCTCCGGTTGGAATTTTGGGATTAATGAGCTTTTCTGGTCGTTTTTTTACGAGTCCTTTAATCAGTACTACCGATTCCGGTGTAAGAGATTTCATCCGTTCATCGCCAATAACCTGAACAATTCCTGTTCGATCACGGATATCAAGAAATACTATTTTACGATGATCACGTTTGGTTTCAACCCATCCGTAGAGCTCAATGGACTTCCCAATATGCAAAGGAGTATCGATGACTGAAAGTGTCTTCATATGAGAGATTATACCATCATTCTTTTTTGTTTTCGTCAGAGAGGCTTGTATTTTGATCAGTGGCATCTTCTGAGGATTCACCGTCTCCTTCAGCTTCACCAGTGATTTCTGGCTCTTCAGATACTGTTTCTGGTACGAGTTCTTCTTCTTTATGTTCGGTTACGGATACGATAATTCGTTCTAGTTCTTCTTTTATCTCATATGAAGCTGATTTTGGTAAGTCAGAAATTCTGATAACATCGCCGATCTCACTCATATTTGAAATGTCAACGTCGATATTATTTGGAATGTCTGAAGGTAATGCTTCAATGGTGACCTCGGTCATCTGGGTCAAGAGTATACCGTGTTTCTTTTCGACAGCTTCTGATAATCCTGAAATAACAAATGGAACTTGTGTTTCAACTTTTTTCTTGAGATCAATCTTTTTAAGATCTACATGAAGGACGCTTTGGTTGGTTGGATGAATCTGAATTTCGCTAAATAACGTTGGAATTTCCTTCCCATCAACTTTTACATACACGACATTTGTTTCACCAGCAGCTTTGAATGTGTCAATAAATTCTTTTTTATCAAGTGAGATTGTTTGAGAAGTAAATTCTTTTCCATAAATATTTGCAGGAACAATTCCATCTTTTCTTAAAGAACGTGTTTGTTTTCCGGTAATTTCTCTGA
>Ga0210057_1009189_pt1 | contig 11510 bp, 15 predicted proteins | sample CryGeyCG2114_010_2_FD_183968 | JGI IMG/M metagenome (GOLD analysis project Ga0210057, IMG submission 183968) | Groundwater microbial communities from aquifer - Crystal Geyser CG10_big_fil_rev_8/21/14_0.10 (SPAdes) (version 2) | ecosystem: Environmental > Aquatic > Deep subsurface > Groundwater ...
GCATAAATATCAACAATTCAGAAATATTCACCACTGCGTCACCCTGTCTTAACTGCTTTAAGCTTATTGCTAATTCAGGCATTAAACTAGTCCATTACAAGGAGTTTTACAGGGATGAAAGAATAACAAGTTATGCACAGCAATGTGGTATAAAACTCGATTACATGGGCAAGGAACAGAAAAAAGAATAATCAGAAAGAAAAAATAATATTTATTTTCAATTTATTTTTTTATCTCTGCTTTATTATATCTCTCCGTCGCCGAGATGGCTGTCTATCAATACATAATTATCGTCGACATATTTGTTGTTTATTGGTACTTCAAATGACCATTCAACATTAATGGAGATTACAAGTTCTTTTTCTTCATTTGATATGCAGACATCGTCTGTAAAAGACACATAAACTTTTTCACTGTCTTCAGTACTTTCTTCAAATTCGTTTATTGTTTCTGTTTGCCTCATTTTTCACACCATATCTTTTTTTCTTTATTAATATACGTTTTTGTATATCTGTTTATTCAAAACAGAATTCATATATCTATAACACAACTAATATATAAATATTTCTATTCAGAGCTTATAAGGGTAAATCTAAAGACGAAAAAGAATGCATATAACTGATTGAAAATCCTAAGAAAAATATTACCAAAGCTTGACACACTGGTCGCAATTTGAAGGGATTGTACAATCGACTTTCTTGTGCATATCGCACAGTATCATCTCTTGTTTAATGACTTTGAGAGTTTTCTGAAGCTCCATAATCAATGCCTGGGCTGAATTATCTTTCAGTATGTTATCCGCAGATTTTTTAATTTCAGCCTTTACTTTCGGATTGAATTTGATTTCTTTTGCTCTTTTATCTTTAAGATACTGGGAAATTGCAGGTTCTGTAAGGTGGAGCTTTTTTGCAGCTTCTTTTTGGTTTAACCCTTTTTCTATCATAACTTTAGCAAATTCTTTTCTAATGGCTGGAAGAATATACCAAACCTCAATTTCCTGCGGCGTAAGCAGTTTTATTTTGCCCATGATGTTTTCTCAATGAGTTAATAGTATATAAAGATATCTCCATTCTTATCAGTCATAAAACAATTAAAAATTATTTGCTTATTATTTTCTTGCAGCAAGTTCTCTGTCAAGCAGATAAAGCCCTGCTTTATCGCTGCCAACTGATTCAAGCTTGTCAAGAATTTTTTTTGCGCTTGCTTCTTCTTCAACCTGCTCTTTTACAAACCAATTGAGCATCTCTGAAGCTGCATAATCTTTTTCCTTGTCTGCAAGTTCTTTCAAATCATAAATCATTTTTGTTATTTTCTGTTCGTGTGCATACGAATCCTTGAAAACATCAGCTGTAGATTTCCAGTTTGTTTTTGCAGCTTTTATATCAGAAAATGAAATTTTTCCTTCTCTGTCATCTATGAATTCATAAAATTTCATTGCATGCTTTACTTCTTCGCTTGCCTGAACTTTCATCCATCCTGCAAAACCGTCTAAATTTTCATAATCAAAATGGCTTGCCATCGCAAGATAAAGATATGAAGAATAAAGTTCTGCGTTGATTTGCTTGTTAATTGCTTCCTGTATTTTTGCTGAAATTTTCATATAAAACACCTCATTTCATGTTGTTTTTGCAATATATCTTAATGGTGCATCATATATAAACTTAATGTTAAACCCTTTCAAAGACTTTAAAGGCATAAGGGTGTGAATTTTTTTCATCAGCTTCGTGTTTTTCTTCATTCACAATTTTCCATTCATTCATGTCCATTTCAGGAAAAAATGCATCGCCTTCAAATTCTCCATCAATAACCGTCAGGTAAACTCTCTGTGCTTTCGGGAGAAACTGCCTGTAAATGCTTGCTCCTCCAATTATCATAGCTTCCCCTTCATTTTTGCATGATTCAATTGCTTCATCAAGTGAAAAAACAATTTCAGCTCCCTCTGCTATCTGGTTTTTATCAAGTGTAATAACAATATTTCTTCTTTTAGGCAGTGCTTTTCCAATTGATTCAAAAGTTCTCGCACCCATAATTACAGTTTTTCCAGAAGTTGTTTCTCTGAAATGCTTCATGTCCGCAGGCAAGTCCCATGGCAGTCCATTTTTTATTCCTATCACATTATTTTTTGCCATTGCAGCAATCATTGAAATTATCATCGTGATTTTCTGTTGATTAACCCATTAAACAGCCATCGGCGCTTTTATTGAAGGATGTGATTCATAATTCAGAAGCTCAATGTCTTCCATCTTGAAATCGTCAATATTCTTTATTGCAGGATTCAATTTTATCTGCGGAAGCTTCATTGGAGTTCTTGAAAGCTGCTCCTTGACCTGTTCATAATGATTATGATAAATATGTGCATCTCCCAAAGTATGTACAAATTCACCAGGCTTTAATCCTGTAACCTGCGCAACCATGTGGACAAGCAATGAATAAGATGCAATGTTAAATGGAACTCCCAAGAACATGTCACATGATCTTTGATACATTTGCAATGATAATTTTCCGTCTGCAACGAAGAACTGGAAAAATGCGTGGCATGGCGGAAGGGCCATTTTGTCAAGTTCACCAGGATTCCATGCTGTAACAATAATCCTTCTGCTTGTCGGGTCTTCCTTTATGAGTTTTATTGCATTTGCAAGCTGGTCAATTTCCCGTCCTTCTGGATTTTTCCATGATCTCCATTGAACACCATAAACTCTTCCTAAGTCACCGTCAAACTTTGCTTTGGGCTTCCAGTAAGATGCATTGGCATTTGCATCCCAAATGTGCGAGCCCATTTTCTGCAGCTCTTTTACATCTGAGCTTCCTTTAATGAACCATAATAATTCAGCAACCATTGATTTGAATGCAAATTTCTTTGTTGTAACAATAGGAAAACCATCTTCCATGTTAAAGCGCATCTGCATTCCAAAAACTGCTCTGGTGCCTGTACCAGTTCTGTCTTTCCTGTCAGTTCCATTCTCTAAAACTTGTTTTATAGCATCAAGATATTGCTTCATTACCCACCACCTGAATTAATTTTATCAATTGGCAGAATTATAAATATGTTTTGGTTTTATTCTTATTTTACAGTTAGATTTATAAACTATTAAATAGTGATGTTTTAATATGGCAAGAAAACTGGGGGGTACTGAAAAAGTCATCTTAATTGGACTAGCAGCAGGACTTTTTGGTTATGCATCTGCACAGGCACAGCCAAATTTTAATAATATTTCTCAAAATAAAAATAACATTTCTCTTCAAGATTCTATAAGTGCACACACAATTGACACAGGTGCCCTTGCAAAAAAAGTTTCTTCTCTTGTTGATATTGTAAAATCAAAAGGAAACACGGTTTCAGGAACTATCAATGGAGAAAATGTTAATTATAAAGAATATGGGCTTGGCAATTACATTTTGCAGAATTTTGATGATTATTTCATAATCATAAAACTTGGTCCAAAAGGCTTTGCATATATAGATATCAACAAAGATGGAGTACCGGATGCTCATGCAAAAAATGTCCCAATAGGCAGCATGAGTTCATGGGATTATACACAAGACTTGATCAATATTCTCTACCCTTCTGACAGTTCATATGCAATACAACATCCAGGTAAAATAAAAACATCTGGTTCAGAGATGAATACAGATTATGCAGCAGCACTTCTTGAAGTTGAAAGAGCTTTAGAAACCAAATAAATCAAAAACCCCGGGCTAAAGCCCGAGGCATGCTTTGAATTATCAGCCGAAAGAGACTGCCCCCTGCTGGAGTCACTTCGTTCGTCAGCTGCCTTCGGCAGCTTATGGCATTTCGACGGGGGCATTATGCCCCATCAGCTCCTTGGCTTGAAAGTCATGGTATATGCTCACGAAATAATTAAAACAAATACACACATTCAATATCTATTTTGCAACGCAAGAAAAGTTATATATAGCAAGTGTGTTGCCTAAAAGTGATGGTTGCAAGAATTCAGTCTCCAAGTTCAATAAATACATATATACAATGCCCTAGGAAATATTATTATAATTATATATTGGAGCTTCCAACAAAACCTTCAATACATCTTGCAAGAGGCCATGTAGTTCATTCTGTTCTGGAAAATTTCTTCAGGATTGACCCGAAAATGATAGATCAGAAAGATTATGAAATGGAATTCAAGAACCATATTCAAAAACTTCTTGCAAAATACTGGAAAGAGGAGAAGGATTTTTCAAAGCTGAATATAACAAAGGAGCAGTTATTTTTTTATTTTGAGGAAAGCATGCTCATGCTCCTTAAATGGGCAGGTAGCTTTTCAACAAGAATGAATGCAGTCATGACACAGGGATTTTCATTTGAAGAAGCATTCAAGAGACTGACTCCCAGAAGAGAGGAGCTTTATATTTCAGAAAAACATAAGGTAAGGGGATTTATTGATGCGATTGAAGAAATAGATGATTATGTAAGAATAATTGATTATAAAACTTCAAAGAAATATGATATTTCTGAAGAATACAGGCTTCAGCTTGCAATTTATGCTCTTCTTTATGAAGAAAAACATGGAAAAAAACCCCACAAGGTAGGAATAAATTTTCTGAAGGATATTGAAAAATTTATTGAAGTTGATGATAAATTAATTCAGCATGCAAAAGACAGCATAAAAATGATTCATGAAAAAACTGAAACAAGAGATGTTGACAAATACCCAATGATCCCCCAGGTATTGTGCAGGTACTGTGATTTTTTCAACAAATGTTTTGGTGTTGACGGCGGAAAGTATCCTTTTAATAACGGAAATGGGAGAAGAAAATAAATTTGAATATTGAAATGATTTAATTGCTGAAAATCTGGTGCAATAATGAAATACAAACTCATTGCATTTGACGTCGATGGAACAATAATTGACAATATCACGTCAATCTGGATGAAAATCCATACACACCTTAAAGTTGATGCTGATAAAATAAAGCACCACAGAAAACAGTTCTTTGACAAAAAAATATCTTATATTGACTGGGCCAGACTTGACGTGAAATTGTGGAAAAGCTTGGGTAAGAAGAAAAAAGATATCCTGTCTGCTTTTCATGATATAAAGTTGATGAAAAATACAAAACCTGTTCTTCTTGAGCTGAAAAAAAGAGGGTATATTTTAATTGTTGTTTCTGGAAGCTTCAATTTTGCTGTTGAAAAGGTTTTGCCCGACTACAAAAAAATATTTGATAGGATATTGATAAATAAGCTTTACTTTGACAAAAAAGGGAATATTTCAAGACTTGTGCCGACAATGTATGATATGGAGCACAAACTTACTGGTCTGAAAAAAATCTGCAAAAGTTATGGTGTAAAGCTGAATGAAACAGTATTTATTGGAGATAATTACAATGATATTTTCATAGCTGAAAAAGCAGGGCTTTCAATTGCATTTTGCCCATCATCGAAAGAGCTTGAAAAAATCAGCAGTGCAGTTGTAAGGAAAAAAGACATGAAAGAAATTTTAAAGTACATTCCACAAAATTAAAAATATTCTTTAAGATGATTTATTTTTAAAATAATCTAAAATAAATAATGATAAGGAAATAGCAATAAGATTATTAAAGAAAAGTAAAAGACTTATTGATGCTCGTGTTCATTATAAACTTCAAGTTCGGTTATCCTCTGCCTGAGCGAATCAATTGTTTTTGAATTGTCATGCTGGTCAAGGAGTGTTCCGCATTCAGGGCATTTGAATTGGTATTCAGTTGCCTGATCAAAATCCATTCTGACACAAGTATTTTTGCACAGGAAGAAAAATCCCCTGTTCTTTTCCTCTTTTTCGAGTCTTTCTCTGAATTTGTCTAATTTCTGGATTCTTAAATGACCTACAAGGTCTTTAACACGCCTTTTATTGAATGTCCAATAGCTGATATACCATCCTTTCTGCCTGTCTTTCTTTCTCTTGTAAGTGACAAGATGCTGGTTATGAAGCCTGTAAAGAATGTTTCTTATTTGATGAATTTCAGAATTTGTTTTTTCTGCAATTTTAAATTCAGAAATATTTTCTTTGTCTTTTAAATATTCAACGATTTTAACTGCATCTTCGCCCACAACTTCACCAACAACATCATTGACTTTTTTGTTGGTCATTGCATCCTTGTCAACTGGTTTTTTTACATTTTGTATTGAAGAAGAGAATTTAGATGATTTTATAGCCTTTGGAGTCTTTTTGAATGCTGATTTTACAGTTTTTCCTGGCACCTTAGCGGTTTTGATTGTTTTTTTGGCCATTTTGTTGTTTTTACAGAGCATAGTATACCCATGTTAAAGATTATAAACATATAAAACCTATTTGCCGTATGAAACTTCCTGCCCCACCAGCAGAAAATATTTTTGACTTGTCATTTTTTAGTGTTGTTTTGATATATTATTTTTTATATATATTACACTTATTATAGTTACTCTATTATTAGTAACACTTTCATTTATATACTTTACGCTTTTATATTATATATTTTGAAGTATATAAGTCTTTGGTTAAATTTTGATATAAGCACTTTTTAATAGAGTATGGATGAATGCATATCCCTCAAAAACAAACACACTAAATAACACTTTAGATGTTTAACTATATAAACTTTTCTTTTTTGTAGTTACTATATAGGCATAACAATAAGAATAAGTATTCTTTTCAAGATTTGCTTTTTAAAGATTTATGGAAAAGAAAACAAAAAGGTATATAATACCCTAAAGGTACAACAAAAAAATGGACATTGATTATTATAATTACAAAAAAGAATCGTTGAAGCTTGGCTTCATCAAAACATCAAAAACAGAGCTTATTGAAATTCTAAAAGCGTGGCTCATGATTTCAGCAGCATTTGGCATTGTCATGGGTGGCTTTTCATTGACTCAGCAATTCATTGTTACACTGGTTCTGGCTGCATTTACAGCAGGTATGGGGTTCCTTCTTCATGAACTTGCACATAAACTTGTAGCTCAAAGATATGGAGCCTGGGCAGAGTTCAGGTCATTTGATCAGATGCTTATACTTGCAGTCATAATGAGCTTTTTTGGATTTGTCTTTGCAGCACCGGGTGCAGTTTTTATTCATGGAAAAATCGATGCAGGAAAAAACGGGATAATTTCACTGGCAGGGCCGATGGCAAATTTTGTATTGAGCTTTTTGTTTCTTTTGGCAAAAATATTCACACCATTCTGGCCGGTATTTTTGGACTATGGCTTCCTGATAAATGGGTGGCTTGGCGTTTTCAACATGATTCCAATTGGCAATTTTGACGGAAGAAAAATATTAGTATGGAGCAAGCCTGCATTTTACAGTATGGTTATCGTTGGAGTTTTTCTTATTTTTGCAGGATATCTTTTTTAAGTTTATTTTCCCAAACATTTAAATCATAACAAAGTTTTCGCAGCACCATGGAAAATGATGAGCTTGAGAAATGGAGAAAGGCTGGCAAGATAACAGCGCAGGCAAGGAAATACGCTAAGGAAGTTGTAAAGCCTGGCGTAAAGCTCATTGATGCTGCAGAAATGATTGAAAACAAAATCAGGGAACTCGGAGGAGAGCCTGCATTCCCTGTCAATATTTCATTAAATGACTGTGCAGCGCATTACACGCCAGTCCCGAATGATGACAAAGTCTTCTCAGATGAACTTGTTAAAGCAGATGTAGGTGCACATTATCAGGGTTATATTGGCGATACTTCTGTTACAATAGACCTTTCAGGAGAATATACAGAGCTTGTTAATGCTGCAAAGGAAGCGCTTGATGATGCAATAAACGCATTGAGAAATGGCGCATCAATCGGCGGGATAGGTGAAACTGTCCAGAATAAAATAACTTCAAAAGGATTTTCTCCAGTAAAAAATCTTTCAGGCCACGGATTGAAGAAGTTTACTGTCCATGATGCTCCGAATATACCAAATTATAATACAGGAGACAGCAGAAAAATCCCAGGAGGGCAGGTAATTGCAATAGAGCCTTTTGCCACAGACGGCAAAGGGGAAATTTATGAATCAGGCAATGCAATGATTTTTTCTGTTACTCACAAAAAAGGATTGAGAAATCCAATAACAAAAAAAGTTTTTCAGGAAATTGAAAAATACAATAATCTTCCATTCGCAACAAGATGGCTTGCAAAAAAATTCCCTGAAGCGCAGGTCAATTATGCAATAAGGGAATTAATGCAGTTGGGGGTTCTTCACGATTATCCTCCGCTTGTTGAAGTTGCGCATGGCATGGTAAGCCAGGCAGAGCACACAATTTATATTGCAGAAGACGGAAGCATTGAAATTCTTACAGAAGCTTGAATCTAATTTTTGATAAACTTTATTTTGCTTTTCTTAAGAAATACTGAATTAACCAAAATAAAAGTTCGCTTAATAGGTGTTAAGTTCAATAATTTTTAGTGGCTAACGAACTACGGAAAGGGGACATTTCGACGACGAACGAGGAGGTGGGGCGAACGAACGACCAAACGAACAATTTATAAAGAAAAACATTAATAAACAAGATATATAATGCTGTAAAAAGGGGAAAATATGCAACTAGACTTAATGAGTTATTCACAACCTGAGAAAGAAGTATTACTTGAAGAACCAAAAGAGGTTAAATCAGAAGTTATAAATAAATTCAAATATGGTCAATATTTCACCAAAACAAGAATTGTTGAGAAAGTACTCAATTTAATATTAGAATTTAAAAAATATCCTCAAAATATTTCTATATTGGAACCTTCCTTTGGAACTGGAAATTTTCTTAAAGTTTTGTCAGAACATAAATATACTAACATTACTGGTTGTGAGATTGATTCAACACTTACTAATAATCCTATTGATTTCTTTGATTTTCCAATATCCCATAAATTTGATTTAATTATAGGAAATCCTCCATTTACAAAGTATAATGTTTTTGAAAGCTATTATTATCCTGAAAATTATAAGAATGCAAAAATTCCTGCTTCTATGTATCTTACCGACCAACTATTTAAGAAAGAGAAAGAAAAAATAGAGAATGTTTTTATATTAAAATGTTTAAAACAATTAAAAAATAATGATTCTTCCATAGCTTTCGTATTGCCCATTTCCTTTTTTATCAAAAATAGAAATAAAGAAATAAAGCAAAAAATATTAGAGAAATTTTCTACAATCGTAATTTTCCAAAACAAAGAAGTATGGTTCGATTATCATATTCCTTGTTGTTTTGCCATTTTTACGAATAATGAAGAATTCAAAGATAAAGTGATTTTGCAGTATGATAATGGAGAATCCCATAGACATATATTACCTATTTCAGAATTCTATGAAGAATTAATACCGGAAGTAATTTTTAATAAAAATAATGGAATTGTTCAAAATAATTCTGGAATAGAATTGATGAAATACCTTTCAGACAATAAACTTAAAGTTAAAAAATCATTTGAGAATAACAATATTTCTGCCAAAAATATTCTCGAAAAAGTTAAAATTCCCATAAATGAGAAAATTGATTCCTATAAATTAGCAGTTGTTAGGGTAGGTAACTCGAGTGTTGGAAAATGTGGATTGATAAATATAGAGAAAGATATTCTAAATGATATGTTTTACGTTCTTGATTTTCAAAATGAACATCAAGATAATAAATTTATAAAAGAATCAATATGCCATGCAATTAATAAGAATCAAAATTATTTTAAGAACATTACCTGTCGTGTAGGAAGTAAATCTATAAAAAAAGAAGATGTATTTAATTTTAAAGTTGAACTAGGAGTTGGTATTGATGGCACAACCCCTTAAAAATAAAATTTTACAATTTGAGCAAGATTATATTGAAACGGATATTAAATGGAATCTTAAATTAGGAGATGACATTTTTAAGAAAATTGAAGTAACTAGGGCAGTAAGATGGCTTAAATCTGAGATAATGAATAATTCAAAAGATAAAAAAACAATATCTTTAAGTAAGCTCAATGAAATATTAAATGAGGCTTTCTATGACGCCATTAAACGAAAAAAATAGGTAAAAATATGGCTGATTACAGGAGAACTAAATTTGAAAGACGTATGAAAGCGTATAGAGATCATTTAAAAGATAAAAAAGTAGATTCAAAAGAAGAAGTTACGGAAAAAAAACAAATATCTGAAGAAGATAAAATCAAATTTATTGAAATGATTAAAAAACTTAAAGAAAATAAATGAATTATTTGGAGAGAATTTCTACTAAATCAGATCTATGATTATTAGATGCATGTGCAAGAGTAAGGATTACTCCTTTCAAATCATCTTTATCTAGGATTAATTCTCCAAAACATCCACTTCCTAATTTTTCTCCAAAATTAACCAATCCGTTTTTATTTTTTAATTCTAATGACTTATGCTCGAATGGAATTAAAACATACATGTGTGGATGAGAAACTACTCCATAATCCCCTAATTTGAATGTTAACCTGACTTTTATCCCTGAATTAAGAATTTTTTCGAATGAATTAAAAATATCCATATATTGATATATATTAAATCCCTCAAAAATAGCAATCTCTTTTTCATTTGTAGATGTTACTCGTTTTGAGTATTCTGATTGTTCCGCAAACTTGTCTATTTTTTGCATCTCGATTATTAAGTCTTCTTTATCTTTAGGTATAAATAAACCAGATAATAATTTAATTTCATCATTAGTTATCATCCATTCTATATATTGTTCATTCTTATAAATTGCCTTAGTCGGACTTGATGAATGATTCCCATTTTTATCTGCAATTCTTATTCCACCTTGAGAAAAATGCAATGGAAGGACAATCTTAGTATTATTTAATTTAGCTTTTGCTTTACTCATTTTATTTAAACACCATATTCTGTTAAGGATTCATTCTTTTTATGAAAAGTTCTTGGACCATGATTGATAGATTGAGAAAAAACTTGCCCTCTAAACACTATTTTCATTGACGGTTCACCAAATAACTTAACATAGTTATTGTAATTTAATTAATCTTCTCGCACAGAACAACTTCACTGCCCATGACAAACAAGTGAAATGTCTTCCCGCCTTCAAGTTTTTTTTCATAGAAATTTCTTTCTTCCCAATATGCAGAAGGCTCAACCTTGCCGTGCAGCACAACCTGCCCGGCTTCGTTGTCTTTAAGCCTTGCAAGAATTATTTCATGGCTGTTTGCACCGCAGAAAAGGATTTTATAGCTTGCCTTGAAAAAATCATTTCTTATCTGTTTTTCTGATGTTAAATATTTGTCATAAAAAAACAGCCCTTCCTCGGAAATTCTTGAAACGAGCTCTGATTTGAGAACTGCACCGTCAATTTCATACAAAAACTGGAGAGGCGATGCATAGGCAAAAATAAACTCCTCTGAATCTGAATTCAATGATTTTTTCCGGGGAAGCATCATTGCGCTTGCATCATAACTTTTTAGATTTCCAAAATATGCATTCAGCCTGTTGAGCTGAAAATTCACAGAAACATATTCTTTTTCGCATCCAGGAAGAAATTCTTTTATTTGTGGAGGAAGCTCAAAACAAAAATTAGTTGTGACTTTTTTCAATGAATTCATCAATGCTTCAGGATTTG
>Ga0210057_1009190_pt1 | contig 11509 bp, 11 predicted proteins | sample CryGeyCG2114_010_2_FD_183968 | JGI IMG/M metagenome (GOLD analysis project Ga0210057, IMG submission 183968) | Groundwater microbial communities from aquifer - Crystal Geyser CG10_big_fil_rev_8/21/14_0.10 (SPAdes) (version 2) | ecosystem: Environmental > Aquatic > Deep subsurface > Groundwater ...
GGTTTAATATTATTCCCTTTGGTTATTTGAATAGTAGTGGTTCATTTACTAGTGCAGAGCCCGATGGAGACACTTGGTTATCATCAAATGGGCCAAATTCTTATGACTCGTTTCGACCTATGGACAATCCCGTCAGTGATCATTTCCATTATGATCAAACTTATAGTTTTTCAGTCAGGTGTGTTATGGATTAATACAGAATTAAATTATTTATTTCTAAACAAAAAAGCTATCAAATTTAGATAGCTTTTTTTAGCTAATTTTAGTTGATGACAACAGTTGCCTTGTTAGTTTTTTTCATATTACCACTCCAGTCATAGAATTCAGCATAGAGACGATAGTCTCCGGCGCTGGGCGGATTATCCCAGGTGGTGATTATGTTTTGGCTATCAACGTTATCTATAGTTCTAATAAGTTGCTTTTCGTTTTTACTGTTTAAATAATAAAGTTCGATTCGGGCAATCTTGTTGGGATTGGGTGAACTGAACCCTACGCTAATGGGGAAGTCATTATGGTTGGTTGCTAGACCGCTAGACGGGGAGGTGAGGTTGAGTGAAGGTGGATTTTGGTAATTGTTGTTGAGAAGGAGGTTAAATTCTAGGGATTTTTCGGAACAGTTATAGAAACTATCACACACTCTAACTTTTAAATTATGATAACCATTATTTAAGAAGTCTAGTTTTTTACTAAGATTAAAGGGGTAGGAGGTGGTTTTAAATAGTAAATTGTTATTAATATAATATTCGATATTAGCATTATCAGCAATACTAATAATATTAATACTAGCATTTAAGGTGTCGCTCGTAATAATTTCTTTGTCTTTAGGGCTAGTAATTTCAAAGACTGGACTGTTTTGGGGGTTAGTAATATTAATATTAGTAGAGGTGGAATAAAGCCCATTCTTTTTAGCCCATTCAATTATTCTTGATTCCCAAAGGTTAAACTGAGGGTCTGAGACTGGGTTGCTAGGCACTGGTCCTAGGGGGTCGTTTTTATCAACATAATATAAGATGCAATGAGGTTCGCTGAAAGTTTTTTCTTCAATTAACTCTGGCGGTGTACTGGAGGTAGCTAGTAGCCCGGTCTCTTTATTGATTTTTATCTTGCGACCAATATTGGTATCACCATCAATAATTGCTTTGCCGGTTTTAGCGTCATCCATGGGCCGAAATTGTTCTACGGGAGTACCGGTTAAAACTCGCTTCATAAACTCATTCCAGATTGGAGCGGCTACTACACTGCCATCAGCTCCCTTGCTCATTTCTGAACTGTCATTATTTCCTACCCAAACACCAGTTACTAGAGATGGGGTATAGCCAATTGTCCAGGCATCTTTGTAGTCATTGGTAGTTCCGGTTTTAGCGGCTATGGGACGATCAGCCAGAGTTAAATAATTTTTAGCCCCGAAGATAAAGGTCCGAGCGGCATTATCAGTCAGGACACTAGTTATTTCTCGAGCAACCTGTGAACTTAAAACAGTTTTTTTCTTGTCTTTGTATTCTTCTAAAACTTTACCGTCTTTATCTTCTACTTTTAAAATTACACTAATAGGGCTTATCTCACCTTCTCGGGCAAAAGTACTAAAAGCGTTAACATGTTCTACCATTTTTATTTCACCGCCACCCAATACTAATGATAGCCCATAACGATCAGGATTGGTTAGAGAGGTATAGCCCATGTCTTGAGCTAGAGTAATAACATTCTTGATGCCAGCTAAATAAATCGCTTTAACCGCTGGAACGTTAAGTGATCCAGCGAGTGCTTGGCGAATAGAAACGGGGCCATATTCTTTGCCATTGTAATTATGGGGCTCATAGGCTTTACCTCTGGCAGCAAAATTAGTGACCACGTCATATAAAATAGTATTAGGAGTATAACCCTTGTTAAATAAGGTGGCATAAACCAAAGGTTTGATAGATGATCCGGGTTGACGCAGACTGGTAGTAATATTAACTTGGCCATCAATATCTTCATTAAAATAATCACGAGATCCGACCATGGCTAAAACTTGGCCAGTTTTAGGATCAAGAGATACTAGGGCGGCGTTGGTTGCCTTATACTTTTCGGGATAACCTTCGCTCTTAGCTTTAACCACTTCCTCAGCAATTTTTTGTTTATACAAATCTAGAGTGGTGTAGATTTTTAGGCCATCCTGTTCGATAGTTTTCTCACCATATTTTTCCGCCAGAATTTCTTTGATATACATGATGAAGTGAGGAGCGGTAATATTAGTTTCTGGCCCGGCAAACTTTAAGGCAAATTTTTTAGCGTCATCTCTTTCGGCTTCACTGATATATCCTTGTTCTTGCATGATATCTAAAATATATTGTTGGCGGGCGATTAATAAATCTTTATGAGCTCCATAAGGAGAGTAGCGACTAGGAGATTGCGGTAGGGCTGCTAGGATAGCCGCCTCAGAGAGATTAGTGTCTTTGACGGACTTGCCAAAGTATTTTTGGGAGGCGGCTTCTATACCATAGGCATTTGAACCGTAGGGGATTTCGTTTAAATACATTTGCAGAATTTCGTCCTTGCTAAATTTCTTTTCAATTCTTTGAGCTAAAATTATTTCTTTAATCTTCCTGGTAACAGTTTTTTCATTGCTCAAAATAGCATTCTTCACGAATTGTTGAGTCAGGGTCGATCCGCCAGCGCTCTTGTTATATAAAACGTTAGTGATAACTGTTCGGATCATCGCCCAAATACTGATACCGCCATGCTTGTAGAAGTTCTTGTCTTCGATGGCAATGGTCGCATTCTTAGTGTTATTCGGAATTTCGTTTAGAGAGATGAGGGTTCTCTTTTGATCACCGTGAATTTCATAGAGAATATTCTCGCCGGCGCGATCATAAATAGTAGTGCTTTGGGCCACCTCTCTTTGAATTAATTGATTAGGATTAGGCAAATTACGAGACAAGAAGAAGACTAGGAGGGAAAAAGACAGAATGCCCAAAACACCTAGTAAAATTAGGCTTTTAACGATTTTATGATTATTAAAAAACCGAGCCCAAAGACTCTTGGCTTTAGAGCGAGTATTGGCCAGAGGACGTCTTTTGTTAATAACAATTCTTCTTTTAACGGGCTTGCGACTATTATAGTTCTGGCTATATTTAATTGGCATATAATTTAATTATTATTTAGTTCGATAATATTTAGCGGCAGCCTCGGGTGAGACAGAATTAATTACCAGTCCTGATCCTAATTCGACTCCAGCCCACACTCCATCGCGGGGCTGAATCTTAATATAAAAATGTTGCTGTTTGTCAGAAATAACATTGTGCAGAAAGTAATTGAAAGACAGGTTTAACTCCTTCATCTTTAGGGCTAAGTGTTTTAGAATTTTGGCTACCGACTTCTTTTCATTCTGAGTTAGATCAATAATGCTGTCGGTATGACGCTTGGTGACAATCCAAGCCTCAAAGTGAAATTGACTGGCGTAAGGAGCGAAGGCAACGACATATTTATCGGCATAAATTTTACGACTAGATTTCATTTCCATTTTAACAATATCGCAGTAAGCACAAGTGTTGTGTTTAATCTTATGTCTTTGGGCTAAAATCATTTCTTCGCGTAAATCTTCAGGGACAATTTTGGTGGCAAAGACTTGAGAGTGAGCGTGAGAGAGTGAGGCCCCAGCTTTTGATCCTTGGTTTTTGAAACAAAGGATATAGTCTATCTTTTTATTTTTAGCAATAACTCTAGTTCTCTGCGCATACATGTCTAAAAGTGACTCGATCTGTTTGAGGGGTAGATCAGCGAGTTCAACTTGATGATTTTCACTTTCAATAATTACTTCTTGGACGCCATAAGCTTTTTGGTTGTCGAGAGAAACAGCTGGGAAAGCATTCTTGATGGAGGTGATGGTATCATTTTTGGTTTTGATTTTATCTACAATATTTTTTTTGTTAACATTCTGCACGCAAAAAGGACAATCGGGATTAGGCTGATTTTGAGTATATTCTTTTAGGTCGTGCGGTCGCAAAGCTCGCCCGGGAGTAATAATCACGTATTTATTAAAGATAGGTGACTTGCGAATCTCGGATGGTTTGTTATTCATATGTCGGGCTGCTCGGAATCGAACCGGGACTACATGCACCCCATGCGCGCGTACTACCACTATACTACAGCCCGTCTTAATTTGTCTTTTTACTATAATTATATTACAATAAAAAGGCAATAAAAACAAATCTATTAATTATATGAATCAGAAGAAAATTATCTTTTCCGGCATTAAACCTAGCGGTGATTTACACCTGGGGAACTATTTGGGGGCCATTTCCCAATGGGTGGAGCTTCAAGACAAATATAAGTGTCTGTTTTGTGTGGTTAATTATCATGCGATTACCGTTCGCCAGGATCCAGCCATATTAAAGCAAAGAACTAAGGATATTGTCAAAATCTACTTAGCCAGTGGTATTAATTCCCAAAAAGCCAATATTTTCTTGCAATCTGATGTCTATGAACATACTGAATTAGCTTGGATTTTAAATTGTACGAGCACTAGAATGTCCGACCTTAATCTCATGACTCAGTATAAGGATAAGTCTAAAAACGGAGAAAATAACGTTTCTGTAGGGCTTTTTGACTATCCAGTTCTGATGGCCTCTGACATTCTCCTTTATAATACTGATATTGTCCCTGTAGGAGATGACCAGGTGCAACATGTTGAGCTTTGCCGAGATTTGGCCAAGAGATTTAACCATGATTATGCTCCCACATTCAAACTGCCGGAGGTTATGATCCGCAAACAAGGTGCTCGAATTATGAGTCTCAATAATCCCGACAACAAGATGAGCAAGAGTGATGATGGCGACTCGGGTTGTATTTATTTAAATGACGATTTGGATACTGTGCGTAAAAAGATTATGAAGTCGGTGACTGATTCTGGTAATGAAGTTAAATATGATTTATTAGAAAAACCAGCTGTCTCTAATTTGATGACTATTTATCATCTCTTAACTGGTGAGAGTTACAAGGATATAAAAAATACTTATAGTGGTAAAGGTTATGGCGATTTTAAGAAAGGCTTAGCCGATGTCGTTGTTAAATTCTTGGGTGAGTTTCAGGCTAAGCTTAACAGTATTAGTGATGCTCAGGTAGAAAAAGTTTTAGAGAGCGGGGCTACTTGCGCTAAGGTTTTAGCAGAAGAAACTCTGAAGAAGGTTAAGGAAAGAGTCGGTATTATTTAAGGATTAAAAAACGTAAGAGATCTAAAAAAGAGCCCATTTCTAGGCTCTTTTTCGTTTAGAGTAATTATTTCAGTTTTAACGCTACTATTTCCCGCCAGACCCTTTGACCTTCTCGGCCGTAGAGCCAAGTCTTTCGCTGAGTGTTACCTTCTTCTATAATCTTCCAATCGGGGTATTGGGGGTTAATGTAAATGAATTTTCTCTGGCCTTGCTCGGTAGTCGAAAATACCGGCCAGACCATAACAACGCGAGCGTGGGGTTTGATGATTTTGGTAAAAGCTTTAAGGGCTTGGCCATAGAGTGCCTCTAGTTCGGTGATAGTTTTTCTCACTTCGTGTGGGCCTCGTTGGGGTCCGAGATACGGTTCAGTCACAATAGCAGCTACAGACTTGGGTTTCATATATTTATCAATCTCAGTCGCGGAGATTACTTTAGTATCAACTTTGACGTCGCTGATATTAAATTTCTGCTTGATCCATTCTACGTTTTCGTTAGTATCTGAAATAGCCCGAGGTGAAATATCGGTGCCGGCGACTGATTTGTAGCCCATTAGCAGCGCTTCGGAAAGAATAGTGCCTGATCCACAAAAAGGGTCTAATATTAGCTCTTTTTGTCCATTCTGAGACAGATTGATCATGATTTGGGCTAATTTTGGCGGTAACATACCGGATTCATCGTCGCGAGTCGGTCGGCCGTAGTCCCGGAAAGACAATTCTTTGAAGGGTTGAACGGCTAAAGTCTGGCCAATCATCAATTTGCCATCAGTGTCTCTAATGAAGACTATTTCTAAGCCTTTATCGAGCAAATAGTTTTGTTCAACAATCACGCTGGAGAGAACTTGCTCTTTGCTCATCACCCAACGGCAAGAATGGCCATTTTCCTTGAGGACGGTTTTAATAGTCATTCCCAGCTTACGGATATCAATCGGAGCATTGGCGTAATTAGAGAAGCCAAAATGGAATTTTCCGGAAAAGCTAGGAGCACTTTCCAGTGCCAAATCTAAACAAGCCTTAGGAATTTCATTGTTTTTGGCGTCAAAGAGAATCGCACCAATTTTAATGGTGCCCCCCAGTGCCTTAATAGTCTTTTGAGCGTTGATTTTGTCATCTGATTCCAGCAAAAAGATACCGTTTTGAGCCATTTTTCCAGTGTTTTGAGGAAAAAAAGCTAAAATTTCTGCCGCGGAGAGTGAAGGATGATTACCTAGAGCAAAGAAATATTTCATATGTTTATTATTATAGGGTAAAAAATTGAAAATGGCTAATCGGGGTGGGACTTGATTTTTTTTATCAGCTCTGGTAGTCTGATTAGACAATTAGGACCTTTCCCACATCTTGGATTATTCCAAGATAATTTCAACCATTGAGTTGAGATTAAAGGTATTCAAGACAGCCTCGCTATTTTGATACCGAGGTTTTATTTTATAAAATTTTTTTATTAATAATCAAGGAAAAGTTTAAGGGCACTTTAAGGCCGCTTGAACTCTAACTTGTTAAAATTACTATGTCAAAAACCAAACCATCAGGAGCATCACACTATGAGATCCTGTTTGTTGTGTCTAACCGCTTTACTGAGGATGAAGCCAAAACTTGCGTTGCTAAAGTAGAAAAATTAATCACCGAGAGCGATGGTAAAATTACTCTTAATGAATATTGGGGCAAAAAAAAGTTAGCTTATCCGATTAAGCATGAAGCTTATGGTTATTATCAATTGTTTGAATTTGACCTAGAAGGGAAAGAGTTGGCTAAATTAGATGAAAAGTTGAGATTAGATCATGAGATCTTACGCTTTATTATTGTTACTAAAAAGTTAAAGAGTGATGAACAGATTAAGAAAGAAGCCAAGATTAAAGCTAAGATTGATAAGAAACAAGCCGACAAAGAAAAAGAAAAGAAGAGCCAAGAAGTAAAGAAGGAAGAAAAGAAAGAAGTCAAAACTACTAAGTCCGGCAAAGCCAAAACTGATATTGAGAGTTTGGATGAAAAATTAGAAGGCATCTTAAATGCCGATGACTTGTTATAATTAACAACAAGGAATTTTTCCTTATTATAAAAATATGAGCTTAAATAAAGTAATGTTAATTGGTAATTTAACTAAGGATCCTGAGGTGCGCACTACTCCTTCCGGTCAAAACGTCGCTTCTTTTTCGGTGGCGACCAATATGAACTGGACTGATCAATCTGGCCAAAAACAATCTAAGGCGGAGTTTCATAATATCGTCGCTTGGAGAAAATTAGCCGATATTTGTGGTCAATATTTGCACAAAGGTTCTAAAATTTATCTCGAAGGTCGCTTACAAACTCGCGATTGGGTAGGCCAGGATGGTGCTAAAAAGTATCGCACTGAAGTAGTGGCTGATACTATGCAAATCTTAAGTCGACCAGGTGAAGTGGGTGCGACTCCCACCCAGGCTGAAAATTTTGAAGCAGCGGTTGGCGCTGAGGGTGATGCTAATTCAGACGAAGAGATTAAGATCGAAAACATTCCTTTTTAATTTATAATCTAAAGATATAATATATATCTGGAACTTTAATTAAATCTATGAACAACAACAATCAAAATAATAATGTTATTAAGAAGGCTAAGGAGTGCTATTTTTGTGTTAATAATATTGAACCGGATTACAAAGACACTAGGTCCTTACGCCGTTTCATTAATTTCTACCAGAAGATTATTGCTGCTGGTCGAACTGGAACTTGTGCTTGGCATCAGAGAAAACTAACTTTAGCTATTAAGCGTTCTCGTAAAATGGCTTTACTGGCCTTTACCCATAAATAAATTTAATCTTTACTTCTATGTTGAACATGAGCGAAATAAAATTGGGTAAGGTCCTAACTATCAACAATGAACCGTTTGTGGTTATTAAAACTGATCATCATAAGATGGGCCGCGGTGGCGCTGTCTTGAAGGTAAAAATGAAGAACCTAGTTAATGGTAGTGTGCTGGTGCGAACTTTTCAGGGTAATGATAAAGCGGAAGAGGCTCAAACTCAAACTAAAAAAGCCAACTATCTTTATAGTGATACCAGTGGGGCTAATTTTATGGACAATGTCAGCTATGAACAGTTTACTTTTCCCGTTGATGAAATTGGGGAGAAAATTCAATATTTAAAAGAAGGCATTGATGTCGACGTACTGTATTTTAATGATCGACCAGTCTCCATTAATTTACCGATTAAGATGACCTTCAAGATAGTTAGTGCTCCCCCGGCTATTAAAGGTAATTCCGTCGGCAGTGTCTCTAAAGTAGCTGAGCTGGAAACTGGCGCTAAAATCAATGTCCCGGTTTTTATTGAAGAAGGCGAAAGTATTATTATCAATACTGATACCGGTGAATACGTCGAAAGAGCTTAAAATAATAGATTTAATTGGGTTTTAGAGTAGAAAAGGCGAGGGCTCCCTCGTCTTTTCGTTAACCGAGTAAAGGTGTTATAATTAACTTATATGTTTAATATTCTCGTCTTAATCTACGCCATCTTTTATCTGCTTTTAACCCAAATGAGACCCACTTGGGCACTTCTTTTGATTATAGTGGCTCTGCCCTCCTATTTAATTAGATTTAGTGTTTTTGGTATTCCGGGGACTATTCTAGAGCTCATGATTCTGCTGTCTTTTGCTAGTTGGATTTGGACGTTATTGAAAAATTATAATTTTAGCCTAAAAAAATATTGGTCCGAAAAAAAGAATCGTATTTCCTATCCCTTCAAATGGGAGATTATGTTGCTGCTTCTGATTTCTTATGGCGCGGTATTTGTGGCCGCTTTGAGCTCGGAGTCTTTGGGGATCTTCAAGGCCTATTTTTTGGAGCCGATTATCTTTTTTATTTTGGTGATTAATATTCTAGGGAAAGAAAAAAGATTTAGTGAAAAGATTCTCTGGTCGCTACTGATCTCAGCCTTGGGCGTTTCACTCTTAGCCGTTTATCAGAAACTAACCGGACAATTAATCCCGAATGAGTTTTGGGCAGCAGAGGCGACTCGTCGATCAGTTTCTTTTTTTGGTTATCCTAACGCTGTCGGTTTATACTTAGCACCAATAGTTGTTATCCTCAGTTCATTCCTCCACCAGAAATTATTTGTTAAATCTGAGAATCAAAAGAAAAATATTTATGAGATGATAATTATTGCTCTCTCAATTCTCTTGTCACTTTTCGCTATCGTCTTTGCGCAGTCTGAAGGCGCTCTAATTGGAATTCTAGCGGCCGCTATTTTTTATGGACTGCTTGTTAACCAAAAAATGAGACAAGTGACGCTAGTAACACTTGTGGTAACTCTCATGATTATTGTCTCTACTCCAAAACTTTTGGACTACGCTAAGCACAAAGTGACGCTTACCGATTTGTCAGGACAGATTAGACAACAACAATGGATTGAAACTAAGAAGATGTTGCTCCATAATCACACTTGGATTCTGGGTACGGGCTTGTCGCGATACCAAGCGCGCATTTTACCACTCCATCAGGAGGGAATTTTTGTCAAAAATGACGATCCGAATTGGCTCGAGAAGGTCCGCACTAGTGCCGTCTATCGCGCTCAGGTCTGGCAACCAACTGAGGTTTATATGTATCCCCACAATATCTTCCTAAATTTCTGGACTGAGTTAGGATTGTTGGGAATGTTACTTTTTGGCTGGATAATCGGTAAATATCTCTACTGTGCAATAAAGTTGTCCGGGGTACTTAGACGCGAGAAAAGGGCTGAGAGCTTCCTGATTTTGGGACTAGGCGCCGCAATGGTAGCTATTTTAGTCCACGGTTTAGTGGATGTACCCTACTTCAAAAATGATTTGTCAGTTTTCTTCTGGTTGCTATTTGCGTGGCTGGGGATCTACCTGGTTAGTTACAAAAATAAAAAATAAACTATTAACTTTATGCATTATATTTTAGCGGCCATTATCCGTTATGATGAAAATGAAACGGAGAAGGTCATGGATTTTTTGGTGGAAGCTAAACCCAATTTTATTTTGGCGGTGTCTAAACAACTGGAGCCGTCACTAATTCGCTTTGGCGTTGATAATCAGGACAAGGCTTTACCTAAAATGGATGAATGGGAAATTGATGATATTATCACTCCCGAAGATTTTTTGGATAACTTACCCGAAATGGAAAGTATTCCCCAGGCAGTTCTGACTCCCGGGTTAGAGTGGGTTGATAGTGAGAAGTCTCACTCCGGACTGTCAGCTGATTTGTGGGAAGATAAAATAAAAAAAGTAGTCTTAAGCGCTGGCGACTCTTGTCTGATTGTTCTGATAAGATGCCACATATAATTATGGATATTGTTTTACAAAAATATATTGCTGACAGTGGGTATTGTTCTCGGCGTCAAGCCCAGGAACTTATTCGTGTCGGAGAGGTGAAGGTCAATGGAAAATTAGCTGAGCTTGGTCAACGAGTAACTGACGCCGATGTGGTGTTGGTGGGGAAAAATAAAATTGGGGGCAAGATCAAAAATGTCTATATCAAATTAAACAAGCCAAGAGATTATGTTTGCACGACACGTGACTTCAAAGAAGAAAAAAATGTTTTTGATCTTTTGGAAGGCGTCGAAGCCACCAGACTTTTTATCGTGGGACGACTAGATAAAAACAGTCGTGGTCTTTTACTTCTGACTAATGACGGTGAATTGTCTCAACAAATTTCTCACCCCAAGTATGAATCCGAGAAGGTGTATAAGGTGCTAGTGAAGACTCCTGATGGGGACAATCTATCCGAATCCCAAGCTAACTCTATTATCACTAAATTCAGGAACGGAGTGGATATTGGAGAGGGAGATGGTCAGGTTTGGTCCAAAAATGTTGAATATCTGGATAATAACCGGTTTTTGATGACTTTGATTCAAGGTAAAAAGAGACAAATCAGACGAATGTTTGAATCCATAGGACTCAAAGTCTCCGATTTGATTCGCCTGGAAATATCTGGTATTATATTAGGGGGCCTAGAAGAGGGTAAATGGGCCTATTTAAGCGATGCTGAACTCAAGAAGTTAAAGAGTGAGTTTAATTAATCGATTCACGGAGAGGTGTCTGAGTGGTTGAAAGTACCGCTCTCGAAAAGCGGCAGGCCGCAAGGCCTCGGGAGTTCGAATCTCCCCCTCTCCGCCAATTTTCAAAATTCGGATTTTGGGCGATTGTTGCCTCGCCCTCGCTTCGCTCGGGCTCGGCAGAAACAAGGATTTTATACGGATTTTTGAAATCCAAAAACAATTTCTGCCCGCTCAAACGGAAGTTCGAACCAATCTTTTTTAGAAAATCCCGACCCTGTTCGGGATTTTCTTGCAAAGCGATAATTTCGGCTTGTTTTACGGTATTTATGAATTTGGCGGC
>Ga0210057_1009192_pt1 | contig 11509 bp, 12 predicted proteins | sample CryGeyCG2114_010_2_FD_183968 | JGI IMG/M metagenome (GOLD analysis project Ga0210057, IMG submission 183968) | Groundwater microbial communities from aquifer - Crystal Geyser CG10_big_fil_rev_8/21/14_0.10 (SPAdes) (version 2) | ecosystem: Environmental > Aquatic > Deep subsurface > Groundwater ...
TTATTACTCTGCTTAAACATATATTTTGCGCTTAAAATTAGTTAATTATACTTTAATTTTAGCACAAAATATGGATTTAAACCAGCGAAAAACTTTTGGTTTTTCAGGTTAATTATTCAACGGTCTAAAATTATAAATTTTATTAGGAATTAGGTGAATTAGAAATTAGAAATTTTCTGTTTTAACTCCTTAAAATTCTGATATCATTAATACTTCTTAAATCAATAATCCTTGAAGGCGCTCCTTTTATCTTCTCGGCATCAACCGCTAAATCCGGCTTAGCCCCTCTAAAATACTGACCCAAGCCCTTAACGCCGATTAAAGGTTTTTCTCCGGAAATATTTAAACTGGTTGAAATTATAGGAACTCCAACCCTATCTATTATTGTAGTAAGAAAATCGCCTTTTGGCAAACGAATCCCGACCGAATCCAGGCCAGCTGTCAACTCTTTTGGTAATTTACCTTTGCTTTTAAGAATAACCGAGGTTGGCCTTGATTTTAGGCCCCAAAATTTATCCAAAGCCTTTGTTTGCTCTTTGTTTAAATAACAATATTTTTTTGTCATAGCCAAACCGTTGACCAAAATTAAGAGAGGGCTTTGACCTTCCCTCTTTTTTAATTTATTGATTTTCTTTATCACCCGGTTATTAGTTGCGTCCCCATGCAGTCCATAAACCGTATCAGTCGGTAAAACCACCACCCGGCCTTTTTTTAGATAAGCAACAATCAAATTAATATCGCTCTCTTTAATGTTTTTTAAATTAAGCTCTAGTTTTTTCATAATTATTCAATAAAATATTTTTTAATCTCCTCTTTTATTTTACTTGAATTGTTTATAACATAATTTGTAAATCTTTCATATTCAAATACGCTTTTTAAGTCATTTAATACACTCTCCTTGTCGCAAAGCGTGCCATTTCTAATACCTAAATAATCTTGATAACTACTCCACGGCCAACTTTTAGCTATCGCAACTTTATGAATTTCAATATTGCCGTTTACATAGCTAGACACATAACACAAATGTTCATGGCTTTTTATTCTCTTGCTTTTAAATTTACCTTGAAACAAATAACCCGAACGGCCATGTTTATAATTAAAATAATTAGTGTATCCCATGCCCAATTTTTGCATAAACTTTGAAATTCCATTATCTTTCAATTGCTTAACGAGAAAATGAAAATGATTCGGCAGTAAAGAATAGGCAATAATCTCAATTAAGCAGTCCGAATCCTTCGAAGGGTTCGGACTGCTTTTTAATTTATCCTGCAAATATACACTGCCAGAAGGCCTGATATTATTAAATACCCTAATGCTTTTTATAAATCTTACATAATCCCATTGATCTTGAAAGATTTCTCTTTTATCCACTCCTCGGTTGTAAATATGGTAATAATAACCTGATTGAAAAATACGGCTCATTTTTTAATATTTTCATAAAATCACAAAGTCGTAATCGGCCGGCTTTGGGTAATATAAAACTTCCCGGCCCGGTAAGCCCACTCAATATCCTGGGGCTTTTTGTAGTGCTTTTCAATTGATGAGCAAATTTTGGCCAATTCAACAATGCGCGAGCCGTCAAGGATTTGCTTTTCCTGGTCCGGCTTTGGCACGCTTGTCCACTTGGTGCCTTTTTTAAGGTCGCGGACGATTTTTCTTTCCTGTTTGGAAATATTTATATCTATAATTAAAAAGTCTTTTTTATTGATAACATAAGAATCTGGGGTAATAGCGCCGGAGACAATTGACTCCCCTAGCCCCCAACCGGCCTCAATTATCATCTGATTTTTATCCTGGGTGACCGGATGAACCGTGAAAGTAATGCCGGAAATTTCTGACTCCACCATTTCTTGGACTACCACGGCCACGGACACGTGGCTATCATGTAATTTTTTTTCTTTGCGGTAAAAAATCGCCCGGGGCGTAAAAAGCGATGACCAGCATTTCTTGATATTGGCCAGCAGGGTTTTTTCTGTGGTGTTAAGATAACTCTCCAGCTCGCCGGCCCAGGAAGCAATGTCTGAATCCTCGGCCGTGGCTGACGAGCGCACGGCCACCAGACCCCCTCCTAACCTCCCCCTTCTCAAGGGGGAGGAACCTACTCCCCTCTCCTTGCGAAGGAGAGAATCTGGGTGAGGTTTTGTTAACTTTTTAAAACTATCCACAATCGTTTTTTCCAAATCTTTGGAAATATGGGTGTCGGCAATCACATCCCTGATAACATTGGAGTAGCGGTCAACCGAGTTAATGTCATCATAATCAATTTTTTTCAGCTGGGCCTCAATGTCAGCTAAAATGTCGCCTTTCTCCAAAAAATAATCAAAGGCCGGCGCGAGTATTACAAAACCGGGCGGAACATGAAATCCGAACTTAGTCATCTCGCCCAGAGAAGCGCCCTTGCCGCCGGCGATATTTACGTCTTTTTTAGTTAGTTGCTTGAAGGTTTTAGTGAATTTTTGCATAAGATTCTATATCAAGCGCCAAAATAATTATTTATTGCGAACTTAAACTGCTCCATAAATAACTCCTTAAAATACCTGGCGCTATTTTGCTCATAAAATAATAACATAGCTTTTTTATATTCGGCTTCGTCTATACTCCTATATGACAGAGGGCAAAAATTATAAGCAAGTAAAACGGCATTTCCTAAAACCCTGGCTGTCCTTTTATTTCCATCTTCAAATGGTTGGATATAAGAAATCAACAAAATTAAAACAACGGCCTTAACAAGCGGACTTTTTATTTTATTGACTGTTTTTATTAATTTCTCCAAGGCCTCGCGAATTTGAAATTCATTATCCAGGGGCTTATATTTGGTGCCGGTAATCCGGACCAATCTTTTTCTTACTCCTTTAGATACCTGAAAATCGGCTGTTATTAAGCTATGCACATTTTCAATCTTAGCTAAAGTTAATTTTTGAAAATTAACCTTTTTATCCCTGATAAAATCTAGGGCTTTTTTATGATTTAATATCATAATTGCTTCTTCTGTTTTCTTTCCTTTGGCTTTCTTGTTTTCTTTTATCAGCATCTCGGTATCAATTAAAGTATAAGTGTTGCCCTCAATAGCTGACGACTTCCAGCTTAATTCAATTATTAAGCGCTCAAATTCTTTTTTTACAATTGTTGGGGGTAATGTTTTCAACCGCTGCTGATATTCTAAATTCATTTTGTTTAGCTTGTCTGTTTCAGCGCGGGAAAACGTATTATTTAGATTTTCAAACACCTCAAAATTGAACGACTCTCGCGCTTTTCTTCGGTCAGGCGGAACGTTAAAATATTCATCCGGGTTATAATATTCAAGTAATTTATTTTCTATGGCCTCCCCATAATAAACGCCCCTGCCTTTACCTGACTTTATTATTAAGCCATTATTAAGCAGGGATTTAATATCGCGCAAGATGGTAAATCTTGATACTTTATTGCCTAAATATTCGCTTATGCCCCGATTGCCGGCTTTTTTATTTTTTTGGATATATTTTAGTATATTCTCTTGTCTAACAGTTAATTTTATCATAATAATTGTAGCATTAATTATATGTTAATTGTAGCATTATGCGACAAAAAATGCAACAATTAAATTATTTTTTCTTTAAAATTTTTACAATTCCCCGCTCCGCGTCCACTTCCACTTCGTCGCCGTCTTTTAAAACTTGAGTAGCAATTTTAGTGCCGACAACGCAGGGGGTTTTTAGCTCACGGGCGACAATAGCGGCGTGGCAGGTAATGCCGCCGTCATCGGTGATAATGGCGCTGGCCTTTTTCATGGCCGGCACTAATGACGGAAAAGTGGTGTGGGCGACCATAATATCTCCCTGGTTCATTTTGCCCATTTCCTCCGGCAAATCAACCAATTTTACCACGCCGCTCACTTTTCCTGGGCAGGCGCTGGTGCCGGTCAGATGGTCTGTTTTTATAATTTTTTCTTTTTCAAAATTAAATTTCTTTAAAAAATTTTTGGCTTTAGCGCCGGTGTAAATTACGCCAATTTTACCTTTTTGATAATAAACGCTAAATTTAAATCTTTGGTTCAAAATATCAGCCGGAAAATAATTATCTGCCAAAGCCCCGGCCACCTCCCAGTCAGCCAGATACCAAGTTTGCTTAAGAGACAGGTTTAGGCGCCGGCCGATTTCTTTCATCAAGCCCTCCTGGACAAACATAGCGTAAAATAAACAATCTTTGCGGTAGGCCTTAAGGTGGATAATTTCAGCCGCAATTTCAAAAAGGCGGACATCCTCTTTGGAAATTTTTAAGTTTTTAATTAAACCAGCTTTTTCTTCCTTTGTCTTTTGGGAGAAATTTAAGAGTTTGTTTAAGCGACTCTCAATATCAATCTTTTGGCGCAAAAGCCCTGACCAAACCTCAAGATAAAAATCCAGGTCGTAAGCCGGACCCCAATAAGTAAAAGGCGTCCAGCGCCACTTTTTGTAATGGCTTATTATTTTCTTTTTTAAGGACTTGTTAATTTTATCCAGTCCGGCTTCAATTTTTTTCACATCGGTTTGGAAAAATATTTTTTTAGCCAATTGGTCTTTTTTTATATCTTGTAAAATTTTCAGCGACTCAATTTCTTCTTTCATGGCAAAACTCATTTTTACCGGGGTGGTAATAACGCTGAATACCTCGGCAAAACTTAATTTTGATTTTTGCTTTTTTATTATTTTTTTAACTTTGCCTATTAAATAATTAGACAAGTCCTCGCCGTCAGAATCAACAAACCAGGTTGTCGGTATGGCATAGCCGTGGGAAAACTTGAATAAATCCGACATTTTTTTATGGATTTTTGCCAGCTCTCTATTCGGTAATTTAGCCAAATCTTTTTTAAAAACACTTTTAGCATAATTAAAAAAATCCGTGCTGCATTTTTCTGTCTTCCGGTGAATATCTTCAATCTTCGCGGGATTATCTATTATCACTTTCATGGTGGCTTTAACCAAATCCCTTAGCTCGTTAACTTTGATATAAGACCCGGTATTATCAAGGCCTTCCTGTACACAAATCAATTCTTTGATTATATTTTTTCCAACTGTTTTTTCCGGAAAATTAAGGGCGTCATAGATCGCCGGCGTACTCATCTGATAATGGCACCTTTTCATAGAAAAATTTTTTCTCCAGATTGTTTTAGTCGTTTTGGCCATATATTTATTTTTGCTAATATTAAATAAAATAATTAAACTTTATCACCCTATATTGACAAAAACATAAAAATATGATAATATAATATAATATTTTGGTTCGTTAAATTTTTAGTGGAAAAACAACTTAAACCGCCGGAATCGGCAAAAACAGAGAAAAAGGAGGAAAGAATGGCAAAATATGTAATCTTGCAAAGGCATGGGGCACATGGTAACGGTGTTGATTATCCCAAAAATGCGCTCCAGTTGAAGGATTTTGAGCTACTGCGTTCTTTGGGCAAACAGCTTTTCCAAGTAGGACTCAAAATCGTCGGCCAAAAACCAAGTCCAGCCGGACGCGCTGTTGAAACCGGAGTTCGAACCCTGAGTGGTTATGCCGCTGAACAACTGGATAAAACCGGCAAAGGCGAAGTGCCGCCCACAGTCGGCACCGAATACCGGATCTGCGATTCAGCCATTGACCCCAGATTTGCCGCCGTAATCGACAAGGTCGTAAAAACGAGTAAGGAAAAATACGGCAGCGCCAGCGATCGCAATCTGGCCCTGGTCCTCCAGGAACAGGAATACCACGGCCTGATGCTGGCCCGGGCCGAAGAGGGCGCTCAAGCCGTCTGTGAAGCCGCCGGCGCATTAAATGATGGCGAGGCCGTGCTTATGCCGAGCCACGGCGTTGCCATGATCGAAATCGTCCTCCGCTACCTTAAGGGGATGCGCGGAGAACAGGTCTTGGACATCGCCGATGAAATCATTGAGAACTGCGGCGTCCGAATCGTCGTATTTGAAAACGACAAAGTATCCGGCATCTACACCCTTGACACCTTCCCCGGCTAACAACAATTCCGAGCCGGACCATGGACCAGCCTGAAGACTAAAAAACTTCTAGCTGGTCCTGTTTTTTTATTTTAAAATTCTTATTATCCCCTTTTGGCTGTCTATTTCAACCTTATCGCCATCACGCAAAACTTTGGTGGCGTTTTTTGTTCCCACCAGGCAGGGTTTTTTCATTTCCCGAGCCACAGTGGCAATATGGCAAGTGATGCCGCCCTCGTCCACGACAAAGCCGGCTATGGGCCGGCGATTGGCCGGTAAAAAAGCCAGCTTGGAAATCGGCAAAACCGCGATATCCCCAGCTTTCAGTTTCTTGGCCTGCCGGGGATTTTTAACAATTCTGGCTATTCCCCTGGCCTTGCCTCGTGAAGCGGCTGTTCCTTTTATTTGGGTTGACTTTAAATGTTTATCCATATCTTTTTTTAAATTAAACTACTTACTTTTTCACATTCCCCTCAATCAACCTATCTAAAAATTCCGGAAACTCAAGGCCGGCGGCTTTGGCGGCCTGGGGCGCCAAACTGGTGGCGGTCATGCCCGGAATGGTGTTAATTTCCAGGAGGTATAATTTATCATCATCTTTACTCCAGATAAAATCCACCCGAGCTAAATCCTTACAACCAACCGCGCTGTAGACTTTTTTAGCTAAATCCTGAGCTTTGTCCCGGACTTTATCAGGAATCTGGGCCGGGCAAACTTCTTCTGATGCTCCCGGCTCATATTTGGCCTTATAATCAAACCACTCTGACGCCTTGGGAATGATTTCAATCACCGGCAGGGCCTCTGGATTATATTTAGCGCCCATGACAGCAACCGTTAACTCTCGGCCCTTTATAAATTGCTCCAGCAGAACTTCCTCGTCGTGCTTGAAAGCAAGTTTAATCCCCTTCTCCAGCTCCTCTTTAGTTTTGGCGATTGACATGCCCACAGAAGAGCCCAGCTCAATCGGCTTGATAACAATCGGCAATCCTAACTCTGAAATCAAGATATTAGTATCATAGTTTTTGCCTTTAACCAAAATTAAATCCTCGGCCGATTCCACTCCCTTGTCCCGGGCTAAAACCTTGGTTTTGTACTTATTCATCCCCAGAGCGCTGGCCAGGCAGCCGGAAAATACATAAGGCATGCCAATCATATCCAGCATGCCTTGCAATTTGCCATCCTCGCCAAATGGCCCATGAAGGGCCGGAAATACCAGGTCAAATTTTTTGTCTACCGCATCAGAGAAAAATTGTTTCAGGTCGGTCTTGGGGTCGTAGCGCGAAATCTCGTATTTATTTTTGTCCAGGGCTTGGTAAATCTTTTCCCCGGTTTTTAAAGACACTTCCCGCTCGCCGGAAACGCCGCCGGCAAGCAAAGCGATTTTTAATTTAGCCATATGATTTTATGTTTAATGATATAATAATAACCCATAACCCATAACTCATAACGCGCATTCAGAGCGCTAAACACCGGTTATAGGTTATGGGTTATAGGTTAAATATATTTTATTTTCTCTTAATAACTTTCACCTCCCCCGGCATCCACTTGCGCAAAACTTTCGGCACCAATACCGAACCATCTTTTTGCTGATGATTTTCTAAAATAGAAATAATTGTCCGCGGGGTGGCCAGGGCGGTGTTATTTAGCATAAAGACCGGCTGGACCTTGCCCTGCTTGTCCTTGTAGCGCACTTTCAGGCGCCGGGCCTGCCAGTCCACAAAGTTGGAAGCCGAGCCGGTCTCGCCCCATCTCTTCTGGCTGGGAATCCAGGCCTCCAGATCAAACATTTTGTATTTGCCGGCAGACATATCGCCTGTGCAGATTTGCAAAACCCGATAAGGCAATTCCAAATCTTCGTGAAGCTCTTTGGAGATAGCCAACATTTCCTGATGAAGTTTATCGGCCTCTTTTATATCGGCCTTGGCCAGACAAACCTGCTCAATTTTCATAAATTCATGCACGCGATACAAACCGGCCGTGTCCTTGCCGTAAGAGCCGATTTCCGAGCGGTAGCATTGCGAGTACCCGCAGATTTTTATGGGCAAATCCTTTTCCTCCAGCACCTCGTTGGCATAATAAGCCAGAAGCGACGGCTCGGCCGTACCCACTAAAAATCTATTTTCTTTGTTAACTTTGCCGTCGGCTTCTTTCTCAATGTTTTCTATTTTGTAAATTTCGTCTTTGGCCGGATTAAATTCCTGGCCGCTAAAATAGCCAGAGCCGAAAAGCACGAACTCCCGCACCAAAGTCGGCGGAATCATGGGTTTAAAACCCTTGGCAATTAACTTGTTTAAAGCGTGCATCATAATGGCCATGGCCAAACTGACGCCTTCGTTTTTCAAGAAATAGCCGCGGTAGCCGGAAATCTTTACTCCCCTATCAAAGTCAATAATATCCAAATCCCTCCCCAGCTCAATATGGCTCTTGATGGGAAAGTCAAACTTGGGCGGATCCTGAGAGCGGAAGATTTCCACATTTTCGGTTTCGTCTTTGCCGATAGGAACGTCTTTAGCCGTAATAGTAGGCACAATTACCATCATGGCCGCATACTCATCATCTGATTTTTTGAATTTTTTCTCTAAATCCTGAATTTCTGTTTTTATGGTTTTGCCTTGTTTTATCTGCTCTTTGGTCGGTTTTTCGCCTTTGGCGGCTTTGGCCAGCTCGTTTCTTTTGGCCCGCAGCTGGTCAATTTCAGTTTGCAGTTCTTTTCTTTTATCATCCAGTTTGAGTAGCTTATCTAAGTCCAACTTTATATTCTTATTTTTAGCCGCTTCTTTGATTTTAACCGCATTTTCGCGGATGTATTTTATGTCTAGCATATAATTAATTTTAGATTTAAGAATTTAGATTTAAGATTTATGAATGTAATTTAAAAATAATTTTGATTATTCCTCATACGGGGATTCCTCCTTCGCTAAAGATTCGGGGGACAAGGAAAAAATCTTTGACAGGTCGCCGTTTAAAATAATGGGCTGGGCAACTTTGACTTCAAAAATATAGCTGATTTTATTTTCTGAAGGCAGTTTGTTCAAAATAAATATGGTTTTCCCTAAAAATTTGGCTACTGCTATTTCCATTAAAGTGCTGCCACCGATATAGCCGTCATGACCCTGTCGGCGCTTATTTATAACTAAAATGGCGTCGCTTTTTTTAATTTTATTAAAATGATCCATCATGCAATTATTTTCCAGGACAAATTTGAAATCAATATTTAAGTGAGGGTTGGAAACGCATTTTTTAGCGGTTTTGGGAACATAAACAATGTGGCCCATGGCCTCCAAAGCTTTTTTAGCTTCCAGCATGTCTTTGGCAAAATACATGCTCCCGCAAATTGTTATTTTCATAAGCTACAAATTACAAATTCAATACGAATCTACAAATTCTGCAAAAACGTTCTATTTTGTATTTGTAAATTTGTAACAGATTTGTAATTCGTAGAGGTTAATATATTTTCAACGCCCCTTAGGTTTTAATAAAGGAAATATCTGGCACTCCCTGGATGTTTTGTCAGCTAAAAAGCTAAATACCCGCTCGCTCATGCCAAATCCGCAGGTCGGGGGCATGCCGTATTCCAGGGCTTCCACAAAATCATGGTCATGCATTTGGGCCTCCTCATCGCCGGCTTCTCTTAGTTTTTGTTGCTGGCTAAACCTTTCGGCCTGGTCTAGAGGATCATTAAGCTCGCTATAGCCCTTGCCCAGCTCGCTGCCGGCAATCATAACCTGAAAGCGCTCAACTAAGCGGCTGTCATCCTTTTTCCTTTTAGCCAGCGGCTCCATGGTCACCGGCACGTTTATCAAAAATCCCGGGCCGGCTATATTTTTGCGGCAATATTTCCAGAGATTATCCAGACCCCTGGTCAAATTAAAGCCTTTTTTGTCATACTTAATTTTTAGCTCCCTTAATTTGGCTTCTATTTTTTCTTGGCTGGCATCCAAAACGTCTATGCCGGTCTCCTTTTTTATAACTTTTTGGTAATCATATGTCTGCCATTTTTTATTTAAATCAACTTCAAATCCGCGAATTTTAAATTTAAGCGTGCCGAAAGTTTTTTTGGCCACATGTTTGAATAATTCTTCCGCCAGCTTCATGCCGTCCTCATAGTCGGCGTAGGCCCAATAAAACTCCATCTGGGTGTAATCCTGCAAGTGCTCGGCTGACATGCCCTCATTCCTGAACTGCCGGCCGATCTCAAAGGTCTTAGGCAGGCCGGCTACCATCAGCCGTTTCTGCCAGAGTTCGCCCATGGAAATCCGAAGATAAACATTCATATCCAAAGCATTGTGATGGGTGGCAAACGGCCGAGCGTCAGCCCCGCCGGTAGTGGTTTCCAGTACTGGGGTTTCCACTTCCAAAAAATCTTTTTTCAACATAAATTCCCGGACTGCATTCCAAAAAACCGATTTTTTTTCTATTAAATCGCGGACATCGGGGTTGGTTAAAATTTCCAAATATCTTTTTCTTAACCTTTCTTCCTCGTCTTTCAAGCCGTGCCATTTCTCCGGTAAAGGCCTCAAAGCCTTGGCCAAAAGCTTCCAATTTTTTACTAATAGGCTCTCTTCGCCTTTTTGGGTGACAAAACACCTGCCCCTAGCCTCTATGAAGTCGCCAGCGTCAATCAGCTTGGTGAAATTTTTATAATTATCCTGACCGACCTCTTTTTTGGATAAAACTATCTGCATCTGGCCAGAGCCGTCGTCTAAGCGGGCAAAAGTTAAATTGCCATGAGCCCGGATTACGCGCAGGCGGCCAGCAATGAAAATGTCTTTTTGGTTCTTTTCCAGCGCCTTAAAATCAGCTAAAGTTTGGCCAATATCATGGGTAATTTTAGCTTTAGACGGATAAGGGTCCAAGCCTAAATTTTGGAGTTCTTTTAATTTTTTCAAGCGCTCATCGCGTTCTGAAACTTTAGTATTTTTTTCCATAAGTTAATGTAACTGGTAATTTGTAATTGATAATTTGGGGAATAAATAACCCCATTAAAACCAAATTATAAATTTCCAATTACCAATCACTAATATAGTATATTTTAGCTAATTACCCTTAAAAAGTCAAAGAGGCCGGATAAATTTGTCCGACCCCTGGTTTTGGCTTACGCCGATTATTAATTTTTCTTTGGCTCACCCGCATCTTTTGAAAAAAATCCTATAAAGTGAGTTGAAAGAAACTCTGAGATTTCCTCTTTTTGCGCCTCTGTCAACGGCTCGGGCGGCGGCGCGTTTAGCCATGAAATTTGGTGTAAATAAAAAGGATTTACACCTCCTTTGCCCCCATTCCTGAATCCGCTAGGGAAATATCCTCTCATGAATACACCTCCTGCCGGCTTCCTGCTTGAATATTTTCGAAATCCTCCCTTGAAAAAACACTGCCAAAATTGCAGTCCTTTGTGGGGCAATAATTAACTTTAAAAGAAGATTTTTTAGCCATTTTAGGTTTAATAGTCAAAAATAGTTGGTAAAATAGTTAATTTAATTGTAAAGTTAGATTAAATTTAATTAATTTTGTAAAACGATTTACAATTATGACTACTCTATCAAAAAAAACTTTGTCGTTTTTGC
>Ga0210057_1009193_pt1 | contig 11508 bp, 8 predicted proteins | sample CryGeyCG2114_010_2_FD_183968 | JGI IMG/M metagenome (GOLD analysis project Ga0210057, IMG submission 183968) | Groundwater microbial communities from aquifer - Crystal Geyser CG10_big_fil_rev_8/21/14_0.10 (SPAdes) (version 2) | ecosystem: Environmental > Aquatic > Deep subsurface > Groundwater ...
TTTCTTCAATTCTTCGTAGTTGTCCGCCTCAAAAGCCAAACAACACATTAATTTCCCACAACAACCAGACAATTTTGCTGAACCAGCCGCGGCGAGCTCTTGGCTCTGAGCCATTTCTAAGGTTATACTTTCTAGATTATTTAAGAATTTTGAGCAACAAAGTTCGCGGCCGCATTTGCCAATGCCACCAAAATATTTAGCTTCATCTCTTGAACCAATCTGCTGGAGTCTGATTAATTTTTCAAAACTTTTAGCCATATCAGAAACGAGACTTCTAAAATCCACCCGGCTGTCAGCAGAAAAATAAAAAGTGAGTTTTTTTTGATCGAAAGATAATTCAGCATCAACAATTCTGATATCCAAACCGTGGCGAGCAGTTTTTTTTCTGGCCTCCTCAATAAAAGAGCCTGCAATTTGTTTAAGTTTCGCCTGTTGAGCTTTATCTTCTGCTCCAAGTTTTCTTAAAATTTTTCCGCCACCTTCTTCAATTGGCACCAGTGTTTGGGGGTTTTTTATAACAATACCAATTTCCACAACCTTATCAGTCTCCGCGAGAATCTCGTTATTACAGTCCAGGTCTAACCCTGTATTGTAAAAATAAATTTTACCGGTGGTTGGAAAACGAATGTAGACTTTTTTCATCTTGCTCAAAATTTAAAAATGTAACAATAGATTTTCTAAGAGTAATTTTACAGAAGTATTGGTAGAAAGTAAATCTTTAACCATAAATATCCTCTTAAGGCTTCTTCTCGTATCTTTGCTCTCAAGCATCTGGTCTCTAAAATACTCTTCCCACAAATTTAAGATTTTTATTAAATCAGGCGATTCGGCAATTTTTGTCGCATAATCAAAGCGTTCCTTGAACGTTTTTTTGGCAATTACTTCCACTGGTAAATATTCCTGAGGGACAATTTTTTCAAGAAAAGGATTTTTAATAATTTGACAGCGCGAAAGAATTGTTGGCAGAATTTTTTCTTTTTTTTCCGCCTGGAGAACGAGAATCGAGCTGGCTGGCGGTTCTTCAAGAACCTTCAGCAGCGCATTGGCTGCTTCTGGCGTGATATTGTCGATTTTATAAATCACCGCTAATTTATTTTTTGAACTATGTGGCCGTAGAGAGATCCAATGCGTGAGCATTCGAATATCGGCAATTTTTATTGGCTTATTTTCAATCACAAACTGATCGGCAATTTTTATTTCTAACAAATCGGCTATTTCACTTGCATCTAAATTGCCCATTACTAAATAGGCGTGGCTCAAACGTCCTTGATCTTTTTGAAGGGATATCATTTTTAATATTTTTTGCATCTTTGTAATGCTCCAGTGCTCTTCACGTCTCCACCATAGCACAGAAAAGCTGGAACTTAAATTAAGCATGCACGCGCCTGCACGCGTTGACAAGAGCAGAGGTTATCTTTAATATAGAATCAAAGGGTGCAAGATTTGCATTTGCGTTTGGTCGAACCCTGAAAAAAGTAATAGGCCCCTTTAAGGGCAAAGATCTAATCTTAATGGATTACCAAGACAAAAACTTAACTTGTAAAGAATGCTCGAAAGAATTCGTCTGGTCAGCAGGCGAGCAACAATTTTATGCTGATAAGGGTTTGCAAAACCCACCCGGACGATGTCCGGATTGCCGAAAGCAAAAGAAAGAACAAAAAGCCAATCGACAGATGTTCTCGATCATTTGCAAAAAATGCGGTAAAGAAGGGCAAGTACCGTTTCAACCGAGAAATCCAAATGATGTCCTTTGCGCCGATTGTTTCGCTGAAGAACGCACAAAATCATCTCCGGCTTAATCGTTTAATGATAGATTTAATTATTCTTTAGAGAATTTTTATTGACGGTCCTCAAACAACCTGTGCAAATTTTTTTGCCTTCGATTTTTTGAATATTCGGTTTGATTGTTCTCTTGGTTTTATGCTGTGAATTAGGTCTGTTGTAACCAACCGATGGACCTTTCTTACAAATTTCGCATATCATTTTTAATAACACCTTTTGTCTAGATTTAATTTTATGCCTTTTTATGTTATCATATTAAGGTAAGTGAGTCAATTAATTCGCGTGATTTTTTGGGATCAACAGAGGAAAATTTAAATATGCTACTTTTTAATCACTTTTCTTCACTGACCCAAGTCATTGCAACGCTAGCGGCATTGCTGGTCGCCATTACGATTCATGAATTTGCTCATGCTTGGACGGCTAATTATTATGGTGACCCAACAGCAAAATTAATGGGTAGAGTTTCATTTAATCCGCTTGTTCATCTAGATCTTGTCGGAACTATTTTTCTTCTTGTCGCAGGTTTTGGCTGGGGCAAACCGGTGATGGTTAATCCGAATAATTTTAAAAATCCCAAGCTTGATAATATCACTGTCTCTCTTGCCGGTCCGATGAGTAATTTGTTTTTGGCCGTTATCTTGGGTATAATTTTAAGATTTGTGCCGTTACCAGACAATGCCAGTTCAATTTTGGTAATTATTGTTTTTTTCAACCTCATTTTGATGATCTTCAACCTTATCCCCATTCCCCCGCTTGACGGTTCAAAAATATTATCATTGTTTATTAGCGATCAGGCTTATTTGGTCTTACAACAATTTGGGATTTTCCTCTTGCTAATTTTAATCTTGTTCGTTAATTTTATGCCGGTGATCTCAAAAATTATTTCCTTTTTCTTTGTCTTAATAACTGGTAAAGCGCTATTGTAGTTATATCGGGGATTAGCGCAGTTGTTCCTTGCATTCTAGCGCGCCTTCGACGCAGTCGAAGATAACTAATTCCGGGGTGTAGCTTAGTTGGCAAAGCGCCAGGCTGGGGGTCTGGAGACCGGAGGTTCGAATCCTCTCACCCCGACTTTGGATAGGATTTGACGTTCGCCCAAGACTTCGATAGCATAAGAATAGAGCTGTTTTAGCGGGTTTTAATTATGGGTTAAGGTGCAAATTCTTATGAATTAAGGTGCTAACTATGAGTTACGAAATTCAATTTGCGCGGATTGTGAACTTCGGCAAACTGCAAGATCGATTTTTGACTTGTCTGCATATCAAATCAGCAGATCTCGCTAAATCTTCGATGGGAAATATTTTCACGATGATGGAAATTCTTTCTCCTTGGTTTCCAACAGCTCAAATTGGTCAATTAATTATCAATAACTTCACCAAATTTTATTACCAAGGGGGAAGTACTTCTGATTTATTAAATTTTGAGGAAGCGCTTAAGAAAGTCAATGAAAGCTTGGCTGAGGTCACTCAAAATGGGGAAACTGACTGGATTGGCAATTTAAATGCTATTTTAGCAGTAATCGTTGATAACAATCTCCACATTGCGGTGGCGGGACGAGCTGATGCCTATATTTTTCGAGACGGAAAAGTAAACTATCTGACTGAAGATTTGCAGGGAGGGATGGAGGTTCATCCGCTAAAAACTTTTTCTAATATTATTTCTGGAGAATTAAAAGGGCACGATAAAATCTTAATCTCTAATAAAAATTTGTTTGACAATTTATCAATTGAGTCAATAAAGGAAATTGTAACCCTTAATAATCCTTCACTTGCTGCTTCCCAAATTGTTAAACTGCTCCGAAAATCGCGCGTTCGAAATGTCAATCTTGTTATTATCGATTTATATTCAAAAGATGAAATTTCCGAAGAGACAATTAGCCCTAATCCTGAAGAAGTATTTTATTTAGATAAATCAAACGAATCAATTTTAAATCGATTTACTCCGCTCTGGACAAATATCACCCTGCCGATCTTAAAAATTATTGTTTTAGGCGCGAGCAAGTTGGGACATGGCTTCATGGGACTATTCAGGCGAAAAGAAGTCACTCTAAAAGAGAAAGAAATACCGCCTTCTCCCACCGCGCCGAAGGAATCGGAAACGGAAAAGACTGATAAATTCCACCAGGAATTTTTAGCGGACGGAAACAGGGATAATAGTCTTCTGAAAGATGAGGAAATTAATTATTCGCCAGAATTTGTTCACTATTACAATTCACAAAAAGAAAAAGCCCTTTCGAAGGCGAAATATTCTACAATTTTGAATAATATCAAAGGGGTAGGGATTAAATTGTGGCAGATTTTTTTGAGTTTCGGACATTGGCTATGGGACATCGCCCAAGATAAAAATCGTCGCAAATATCTCTATATTGCCTTGGCGGTTATTTTGATCATAGTCATCGGATCAATAGTTGGATTGCGCACTAAAAATGCCCAGGTCGGGAATTTGGAAGCCCAGAAAATACTTGATGAAGCAATTTCTCTTGAAAAACAAGGTGAAAACTTGATTAGTGCTGGTAACCAAGTTGAAGCAACAACTAAATTTGCCTCGGCGATTGATAAGGCAAAAAGTATTAAAAATAATCCTTTTGTGACGAAAAATGCTGATGAGGTGATAAATTCCTCGTATCAAAACTTGGATAAATTAACTTCAACAACGAGATATAATAATTTAACCGCCGCCACTTCGATTGGGGAATCAGCCAAAGGACTGGTTGTAATTTCGGGAGACGTTTTTTGCTACACTGATGATTCCATCTACAAAGGAAGTCTCCTCGGAGTTACGCCGTCAAAAGTCGCCACTATTCCCAAAGGGAAAGGCAATTTTCTCGTCGCTTCGAGGGCCGATAAAATAATCTATCTTTATACCAGCAATCAATATGTTTTTGAATTTAATACCATTACTAATAAATTGGATCAATCAAAAATCGCTGAAAGCAAATGGGAAACTGCTAATGCAATATCAAATTATGTTGGTTCAATTTATCTATTAGATGGCATAGTCGGTCAAATATATAAGCATACTTCAAGCCAAGATTCCTTTAGCGCTGGAGCACAATATATTAATCCAGTAAACATTAATTTAAAACAGGCGGTTTCTTTGGCAATCGATGGTAGTGTCTATGTGCTTAAAAGCAATGGCCAGGCTTTAAAAATTCAAAAATCAAAGCTACAAGATTTTTCCCTAAAAGATACCCCGTTACCTTATGATAAAATTTTGGAACCGATTAAAATCTATACTGATTCTGATATTCCTTCGCTCTATGTACTAGACAATGGCCAAAAGAGAATTCTAGAATATGACAAAGAGGGTATCTATATTCATCAATACGCCCTGCCAGATACTTTTGAAAAAATTACTGATTTTAATATTTCTTCTAAATCAAGGAAAATTTGGGTTTTAACTAAAGGTAGCATTTACGAAATTAACATATGAATCAAGAACTGAAATTTTTTTCTTGGAAGAAAGTTTTCATCATTTTGCTTTTGGGGATAGGAATACTTCTCTTAATTCCTAAGATTATTGGCTTAAAACAAACTCTAGAACTCTTAAAACAAGTAAAATATTGGGCCTTTGGTCTAGCTCTTCTATCTGAAAGTTTTTTTTATATCGGTTCAACGCTACTCACAAGAGCGGTGCTCCGAATGACTAGCGATAAGTTAAAGTTTAGCGATGTGTTGAGAATATCTTTGCTTGATTCTTTTTCATTGCAATTTCTACCGTTAGGTTCTTTTGGTGAGGCGGCGGTCGATTATTATTTTTTAAAAGAGAAAAATGTTAGAACTTCTCACATTGTTTTAATGTTTATCGGCCGGACAATTATTATTTATTTAATCTTTACTCTGATCTTTTTAATCGGCGTTGGTTTTTCACCGACTAGCTCAAGTCTAAACCGCAATACATTATATATTGTCTTATTAATCTTTATTATTGCTTTTAGTTTGTTTTTATATTTAATCTCCCTTTATTTCCGTCGTGAGATCCTTATCAAAAGAGCAACTTTCGGCGCTTTTCTGGTTAATAAAATATTGAGGATATTCCATAAGCGTGTTCCGCTTGAAAGAATTCCGCATTTTATCGATAAGTTCTATTCGGCAATGAAAATCCTTGCCCAAAACAGGCGCTTGCAGCTATCGGCTTTTTTTGGCGCCTTAATTTTTTGGGCCGGTGACATTTTTTGTCTTTACTTTTCTTTGCTCGGTTTTGGCTATCGGCCACATCTACCGATGGTGATTTTTGCCTACACCATAGCCAGGGTTCTTGCTCTCATCAGTTTCATCCCTGGCGGATTGGGTATGACTGAAGGGGCGTTGGCCTTAATTTTTATTGGCTTTGGTATTCCCGCTTCAATTGCTTTGGCGGGGGTGTTAATTTTCCGTTTTATTTCATTTTGGTTGACGTTGCCTGTCGGTTTGGGATCATTTTTGAGTTTACAGAAAAAATATATTAAGATGAAACTAGCTATCGAATAATTAAAAAGCCAGGTAGTAGAACTTTGCTATTTTCTTCGAAAATGCATAAGCATTTAGCAAAGTTTCACTACCTGGAAGGAGGGTCAATGTACGAGGATATTCCTAAATCTAATCCACTTAAAACCATCTTAATTGTTCTTGTACTTGTGGTGGTCTTTGCAGTGATCGGCTATTTTATCTATAGAAGCTTTTATCCGAAAAGGTCTAATGAGGCTTCTACATCTTCACCGTCACCAATAATATCCCCGTCGGGTGGGATATCCTCGCCGACCCCCTCGCCAACTCCATCAGCACTTGCCTCGCCCTTGACTTCAGGGACACCGGACTACAAGGTTCCTGCTGATGAAACCTATACAATGTCCTCTGTCGCCGATACTAATGGGGACACAAAAGATGAGACCTTGGTGATCACCAAGCAAAAAGATGGAAAATATCATGTTTATGTTTTATCGTCTGACGGTCAATCATTATTTGATTCAAAAGATATGCCCCAAAAACCAGTCCGGATTAGTACCCAAACCTACGATTCAACAAAAGAGGTTTATCTTTCATGGATGATGATCTTTACAGAAAATTCCGGTGAATTTGCCTTTGTCCATTGGAATGGTAGCGCTTACGAGATCCCGGAAAGTTTGGGACTATAAGTCTAAACACCCCCTGGGATATATTAGCAGATTGAATATTAGTATTGGTAAATTTAGGCCGTCACTTCCGTACTGGGAAGTTAAGAAGTGATCAATAAAATGTTAAGAGAAAAAGCGGCGAAGAATGTGGCTGCCCTTTGTTTTAAAGTAAATTTTATTAATTGTCCCCTCACTCATACCCATTTCTTCTTTAATTTGCAGATAGGTTTTTCCCTCAATAAGCATTTTGGCAGCTAAAAGCCGACGTGAAACGTCTTTGACCTCCGATGAAGAAAATAGATCGTAGAAAAATTCTTCAAAATGTTTTTCGTCCTTAACCTTTGAAATGGTCTTGAAAAATAAATTTTTCGCCAAAGCATCAATTCCCTTTTTGGGCATTTTTACCTCCATACTTAAAATATCACTTCTATACTGGGAAGTATAGTAGTGAAATGTTAGAGAGCCATTAAATGTAGCTGAACTCCCCACCCCCGGGGGCGTTCATACTTTAATAATTACGCCCTCCGACACCTTGGAAGTGCAAGAGGCAAACTTAGAAAAACCCTCCAATAATCTGCAGATTGTTGGATTATTTAATCGAGCGCATTGATATTACATCTTCTCCGGTGCGGAGATACCCATCAAATCGAAGGTTTTTTTGAGAACGATTTGGGTAGCTTTAATTAAGTTGATTCTTGCCGCGGTGAGATTTTCGTTTTCGGATATCACCCGGCATTTTTCGTAGAAATTATGGAATTTGGTTGCCAACTCGATCGCGTAGTAAGGCATTCTTTGAACTTGATAATCTTCGGCCGTTTCGATAATGATGTCGGGCAATTTTATCAGTTCTTTAATTAAATCTATTTCTGGTTGTTCTTTTATTAGTTTTAAGTTTTCAGTTGAAGTTTTAACATTTGAGTTTTGAGTTTTTAGTTTCGCAAGAATGCTCGCGATTCTTGCATACGCATATTGGACATAATAGACCGGATTTTTCTCGCTTTTTTCTTTGGCCAAATCTAAATCAAAATCTAGATGGGTATTGAGCGCCCGCTCCAAAAAGAAAAACCGCGCGACATCTTTGCCCGCTTCATCAATTAGCTCATCGAGGGTGACAAAAGTGCCTGCCCTTTTTGACATCTTAACTTCTTGACCTTTACTCATCAGCCTGACCAACTGGGCGATTAAGATTTTAAGTTCCCCCGACCAATCGGCTTCCTTTTTTAAGATTTCAATCGCTGCCTGAAGTCTTCCAACGTATCCATGGTGGTCTGCGCCCCAAAAATCTACTAAAATATTGTAGCCGCGGCGGATTTTATCCCAATGATAGGCAATATCGGAAGCAAAGTAGGTAAATTCGCCTTCTTTAGTGATTAAAACACGGTCTTTATCATCGCCATGTTGGGTTGTCTTAAGCCACAAAGCGCCATCTTTTTTATAAGTTAAGCCGTGTGATTCTAACATCCCAATCGCATCTTCAATCGCGCCTTTGTATAAAGCACTTTGCGAGAACCAGCGGTCAAATCTAATACCCATTTTCAAAATCGTTTTCTTAATAGACTCTTCCATCAATATTGCTGCCGCTTCTTGACCTGCTTTTTCCGGCTCTTTTGATGAGATCTTACCGGCAATATCGTCAATATATTTTCCATGATAAACACTTTGATCATCTCTCAAAACCGAATGGCCTAATTTAATAACTTGCGCGCCACGATCATTGATATAGTACTCGCGCTCGACTTCGGCCCCGAATGCTCGAAGCACATTTGCCAGCGAATCGCCGGCGTAGCCTCCTCGACCATTACCAAGGGTTAATGGTCCAGTTGGATTAGCGGAGATAAATTCAACATTGATTTTGAGATCTTTGCCGAGATCACTATTGCCACATGAATCGCCGGCATCGATAATCTCTAAAATTTTTTGCTGCAAATAGGGGAGGGCGATTTTGAAATTTATAAAACCAGGTTTAGCGACCCCCACCTTCTCAAAAATCTCATCTTTCTTTATATTCTCCACTATGCTGTTCGCAATCTCTTCCGGCTTCTCCCCCGCTCTTTTGGCCAAAATCATCGCCACATTTGTCGAATAATCGCCGAATTTTTCGTCGGCTGCTTCCACCGTAAAATCAAAATCCCCCGCTTTCGGAAAAGCACTACTTATAGTTTCATTAATTAATTCCCTGATTATATTTTTCATACCTTAACTTTGTAGAAATTTCGTCTGCCAACCTTGACAATCATTCCCGTTCTTGGCGACACCAATTGATGTGGGTCTTTAACAATTTTCTCATCAATTTGAACTGCACCCTGTTCAATCAATCTGCGGGCTTCAGACTTTGAAGAAACCGCGCCCAAAGCTTCATAGAGAAAATCATCAGCCTTAATTTCGCTAATTTGATGTTTAAGCTCCTTTTCAACTATTTCACTTGGAAGCTCTTTATTCTTAAAAACCTTATCAAACTCTGCCTGGGCTTCTTCCGCTGTTTCGGAAGTATGATATTCCTCAACGATTAAGTATGCCAAACGCGCTTTAATACCGCGCGGATTTTTGCCGTCGGCTAATTCTTTTTTAACCACTTCCAAGCCTTCCGCGGTAATATCAGTCACTAATTCATAATAGGGCACGATCAATTCGTCAGGAATAGACATCACTTTGCCGAACATATCGGCCGGAGAATCATTGATGGCGATATAATTCCCCAGAGATTTCGACATTTTTTCTTTGCCGTCGGTGCCGATAAGTAGCGGCATTGTTATAATATCCTGCGGCTCAAGACCCATCTTCTTCATCAATTCACGTCCAGCCAAAAGGTTAAATTTCTGGTCAGTGCCCCCTATTTCGACATCAGCTTTTAGTTCAACTGAATCGTAGGCCTGCATCAGAGGGTAAAAAAGTTCATGCAGGCCAATGTCTCCTTTGCTATTATATCGTTTGGAAAAATCGTCCCGCTCCAAAAGTGCGTTCACAGTCATCTTGCTTGATAATTTTAAAATATCGTTCGGTTTTAACTTTTCCAACCATTCGGAATTTTTTCTAATGGTAATGTTGGAAGCGTTTAAAACTTTACCGACCTGTTCAAGATATGTTTGTGTGTTGGCTTCAATTTCTTCATCAGTTAGCATTGGCCGGGTTTTATTCTTGCCACTCGGATCACCGATCTTGGCCGTATAATCGCCAATCAAAAAAATGATTTCATTGCCAAGTTCCTGAAATTCTTTAAGCTTTCTTAGGACAACGACATGGCCTAAATGCAAATCTGGCGCTGTTGGGTCGACCCCAAGCTTAATCTTCAATTTTTTACCCGACTTCAATTTCTCTGTTAGCGAGTCCTTTTGGATTACTTCAGCAACCCCCCGAGACAATATTTCACCTATTTCCATTGTTCTCCTTCCTCTTTTATTTTAGCCCAAATCCTGCTAAGATGTAAAGGTAAGACATTTGGAGGGGTAAATTATGAATCTTAAATTCCCTCGTTTCAATAACCCGCTTCGAGTCAAAAAAATCTTTTCTTCGAGAAGGGTTAATTGGCGAAAAATTAAAACCTGGACCGTTAAAATTGGGCTTGGGTTTCTTTTATTTATACTCTTGCTCTTTGCTTGGTATGCTAAAGATTTGCCCACCCCCGGTCGGATTAAAAAACATCGGGCAGTGGCAGCCACCCAAATTTTTGATCGAGCGGGCAATGAACTTTATGTCGTCCATGGTGATATCAAACGCATTTTAATTGACAAGAAAGAAATCCCAGAACAAGTTAAACAAGCGACGCTAACCGCTGAAGATCGTAATTTCTACAAGCATTTCGGGATTGATGCGCGAGGCATTGCCAGGGCTATCTATTACAATGTTTTTAAGCATCAAAAAGTGGGCGGCTCTACCATTACTCAACAATTTGTCAAAAATGCTCTTTTAGATCCTCGTAAAACCATGACAAGAAAAATCAAAGAACTCATTTTAACTTTAGAGATCGAAATTATGTACTCCAAAGAAGATATTTTAACAATGTATCTTAATGAAATACCCTATGGTTCGAACGCTTACGGTATTGAAGCCGCCTCCGAAACTTACTTTGGCAAAAAGGCAAAAGACCTTAATTTGGCTGAAGCAACGACTCTGGCAGCCCTACCCCAAGCCCCAACATATTATTCGCCTTACGGTATCCATCCGGACAAACGTCAGATTCGCGTTGAATGGATTTTAAACTCCATGGTTGATTTGGGCTATATTCCGGCTGATGAGGCGGAAGTAGCTAAAAAACAAGCCAAGGAAATAAAATTCCAAGAGCGCAAAGAATCAATCCAATCACCTCATTTTGTCATGTATGTTAAAGATCTACTCGTTGATAAATATGGCGAACAAATGGTAGAAGAGGGCGGACTCAAAGTTACCACCACTCTTGACAGCAATAAACAAAAAGCAGCTGAAGAAGCAATTAGCAATGCTAACCTCTCCGGTATAAACGCTTCTAATGCGGCCCTAACCTCGATTGACCCAAAAACTGGCCAAATTCTCGCCATGGTTGGTTCGCGAGATTTCTTTAACCAAGATATCGATGGTCAAGTCAATGTGGCGATTGCCGAACGCCAACCGGGTTCTGCCTTTAAGCCGGTTGTTTACGCGACAGCCTTTAAAAAAGAATA
>Ga0210057_1009195_pt1 | contig 11507 bp, 12 predicted proteins | sample CryGeyCG2114_010_2_FD_183968 | JGI IMG/M metagenome (GOLD analysis project Ga0210057, IMG submission 183968) | Groundwater microbial communities from aquifer - Crystal Geyser CG10_big_fil_rev_8/21/14_0.10 (SPAdes) (version 2) | ecosystem: Environmental > Aquatic > Deep subsurface > Groundwater ...
AAGGATTTTTTTTGAAATAATTAAAGACCTAGGAGTTAAAGAATGGCTTATTGAATTACCAACCAGAATAGGCAGGTGGCAAGATAATTATTTAAGATATGGGGTAAGCGAACATCAATTGATAAAGATATGTAAGAGGTTTATTTATTTAATTGAAAACAAAAATTCTAATTTAGAAAGTTTTGTTATCAACTAAATATATAACTGGCCGAAGCAGTCTTTTCTTAAAAAGAAATTAAGTGATCCTATTTGTTTTCACGACTTAGGTTTGCTGTCATTCGGGCCGGAAGGAATTTCATTTTGTGCTTTATTTGGTGAAAAATTTGGCTCGTCTTTGTATAAAATTACTCCCGCTTACACAAAAGATGTCAAAAAAGTTTGGAATTTAATAGCAAAAAATCGGATTAACCATAAAATAGGAGACAATCAATTCTGCCGTAATTGTGATCTTTTTAAATATTGTCAGGGTGGTTGTCCTGGACAATATGATAATCCCTCCGAATTTCAAGGTTGTGATAGACAATCAAGATTTTTATCTTCTATAAAAAGGGATTTATTCAGATGATATTGAAACAATAAATTTATGGCTTCTAAAGAAATTAAATTAGTAAAAGTGTCTATTCCATCTTTAAAAATTTTGTACGCTGTTATAACTAACAGGGAGATAATGGGTTTTTCGCAAAATATTTACAAAAATTCTTATAGTAATCTGTTCAAAGCGCATTACAATAATAAAGATAATAAATATTTTTTAATTAAATTAAATAATGAAATTGTGGGATTTATGTATTATAAGTTGGAAAAAAGATTTAATGCTTTTGAAATTGGTGGCGCTGTCATTCCAAAAAAGAGAAAGAAGGGTTATGCCACTATAGCCCATGAGTTGTTAATAGATTTTCTATTTAAAAAGAAAAAAGCTCAAAAAATTCAAGCTATAGTATCTTCGGAAAATACAAAAGAAATAAAAATTCTAAAGAAATGTGGTTTTAAATTAGAGGGAATACTAAGAAAGGCAGGGCGTGTAAACAACACCATACATGATTTGGATTTTTTTGGTCTTCTAAAAGAAGATTTTTAGGACGATGGATATTCAAAAAAGAAATGAAAGGGGTAGCTAATTTTTCGATTCGACTATAAGAGATACATTGCTTTTTTAACAAGTTGGAGCGTTTTTTGGGCATTAGCTTGGGCAATTTTACCTCCTTCTCTTAGGATAGATAAAATAAGAGATTCGTTTTTGGCTATTTCATTTTTTTTAGCCTGAAATTCAGTTAAGAAATTATTAGTTATGCGAATAAAAAGTTGTTTGAATTGCCCCATTACAGGTTTGCCTTTTTTGTGTTCCTTGATCAGGGAATCTATTTCTTCTCTTTCTTGGTCGGTTTTACATAAACTTTTGGCAACAAGGATGTGGCTTTCTAGTTTTTCGTTCATTACTCCTTCAAATGCGGTTTCCGCGCCCTTAATTTTTCTGGTAACGGTTTTTGCGTCATCTGTAAGGAAAATTGCTCCTTCCGGGGAGCTTTTGCTCATTTTCCCTTCTCCTTTCAAAGAAAGAATTCTAAGCGCGTCTATCTGAAGGGGTTGAGGAATCGGGAAAATTTTTCCATATTTTTTATTAAACCTTCTCGCAAGCTCTCGGCTTACTTCTAAGTGCGCGAGTTGATCTTTCCCGACCGGTATTTTTTCCGCTCGCTGAAGCAATATGTCAGCAGTCATCATCACTGGATAAAGAAGGAGAAAGGTATTCGCTGTTTCCGGCCGCATGTTAGCTTTTAACTTTTCTTTGAGAGTGGGGACTCTTAAGAGTTCAGCCACGGTGATCAACCGAGATAGAAACATAGTCAAAACAACTACTTCGTTTTCAATATCAGATTGTAAAAAGATTTTAGTTTTGTCGGGATTTATTCCGCATGCAATATAATCAGCAACGACGTCATGGACGAATTCTTTTGCATTTACAGGTTCATTGTCGGTTATAGCGTGAAGGTCGGCGACAAAGACCAAAGGAGAATGACCCTCGTTCTGGAGCTTAATAATGGGTTTAATCGCCCCAAGATAATTTGCAATCGTTAAATCGCCTGTTGGGCGAACGCCTGTTAAAATTTCAATTTTGGTCATTGTTTTTCTACACTTCTATGACTACCGGCAGAATCATCGGCCGTCTTTTGGTTTTATTATACAGAAACTGGCCGATTTGGTCACGGATAAGAGATTTAAGATAATCGGCGTCCAAAGGCTGGTAGCGGGGCAGGCGATTGATCATTCCGCGGATGCGGTGCCTGATATCTTCAAGAAGCGTCTGATTCTCTCTTAGATAAATAAAACCTCGCGAAATAATATCGGGATTTTTTATCAGCTGGTTGGTGCGGCGGTCAATGGTGGTGATGACGACAACCATTCCTTCCTGGGCCAAAACTTTTCGATCTCTAAGGACTACTTCGCCGACGTCACCGATGCCCAAACCGTCAACCATAACATAAGAAACCGGCAATTCTTCTTTGGTCAGGTGAGCTTCGTTGGGATTAAATTCCATCACTTGGCCGTTAGCCGGCATAAAAATATTTTTTTTGGGAATACCGGAATTTTCGGCCAGTTCGTTGTTGGTTGACCTCATAAAGAAATAGCCGTAGATGGGAATAAAGAATTTAGGATTAATTAATTTAGTGGTTAGTTTAAGTTCTTCCTGGGGAGCATGGCCGCTGGAGTGAATGTCTATTATTTTTGAATAATAAACCTTGGCTCCTTGGCGGCTGATGCCGTCTTTTAACATTTGAACGCCTCTTTCGTTGCCCGGAATAACCGAGGCCGACAAGATAACGGTGTCGGTGGGTTTCAAGCTTATAAGACGATGTTCGCCGTTGATGATCCTGATTAAGCTGGCATTGGGTTCGCCCTGAGCGCCGGTGCTTAAAATGATAATTTTGTCATCGGGGTGTTTTTTAACTTCTTCTAAGGGAATAATCAATCCTTTTCTGGCTTTAATATAGCCAAGATTTTGGGCGATTTGAATGTTGGATTGCATTGAATAACCGCTTAAGGCCACTTTTCGGCCGAGGCGGTCGGCAATTTTTAATATTTCATCAACGCGGTTAACGAGCGATGCAAAAAGGGCGATAATAATTCTTCCGGAAGATTTTTTGAAAAGTTCTTCAAGGTTTTTTTCCACTATTCTTTCCGATAAAGAAAAGCCCGGTTCTTCGGCATTGGTGCTTTCAAGAAATAAGGTATGAATTCCTTGATCGCCGATTTTTTTGAGCTCTTCTAATCCTTTGGGCTGGCCTTCTTTATCGTAATCAAATTTATAGTCGCCGATATAAGCCATTTTTCCTATTGGCGTGTTCATAACAAAACCAAAAGTATCGGGGATGTTGTGGGCGACGCTGAAAAATTCGGCTTCAAAATATTTAGATAATTGGATTTTATCTTTATCTTTAATTATTTGCTGGTAATTGAGTTTTGGAGCTTTCGTAAATTCCTCCTGCCTTTTGTTAATTATTTCTTTGGTGAGAGCGGCTGTATAAATTGGAGGGTTGCCGAGTTTTTCCATCAAATAGGGGATGCCTCCGATATGGTCATAGTGGGCATGGGTTATAATTACGGCTTTGATGTTTTTCTTTCGTTCTTCAAGATAGGCGGTGTTGGGAATAATGTAGTCAATGCCCGGAGTTTCTTCTTCGGGGAACTGAAATCCTACATCAACCACAATTATCTCGTTGCGATATTCAAAAAAAGTCATATTGCGACCGACTTCTTCCAGGCCGCCTAAAGCAGCCCAGCGCAAGGGTTCTTCTTTGAGTTTTTTACCGCCATTTACCTCTGCAGAATCTGTCTGCCGGTAAGCATGGGCTGACGATCTTATATTTGTTTTTTTAATCATAAATTTTGACTTTAATTTCGACTTTTTATTTATTTTGGTGGGCAGAGGGGGAGTTGAACCCCCACGAGATTGCTCTCACAGGCTCCTGAAGCCTGCGCGTCTGCCATTTCGCCATCTGCCCTTTTTTAAAATTATTGGATCCCGCCACGAGGCTTGATCAATTATTTATGCCTTTGATAAAAAATTTAAATCCTCGGGCATCAATTTAAACGGTTTTTTGAATTTTAATTTGGGGATCTTTTTATAATTTTTATTTTTAATCCAACCTTTTTTAGTGTAGTAATAACAGGCGCCTTGGAGCCGGTCAAACAGAGAATAATCATATTTTGCCTTTTCAGAAATCCAGTTTGCCATAATTAATTTCTTTTTTGAAGGATTGATTGTCAGGTGTTCATAGCCGGCAGGGACAGTCAAGATGTCTCCTTTTTTGGCTTTAATCACGTAGCAATCTTCAATAGAATTGTTTTTGCCTTTTTGAGCGAAATAAGAAGCTTTTCCTTCCAGCACCCAGATTAATTCCTGGACATTAGAATGAATATGGCCTTTGGTTTTGGGAAATTCCTGCCCCAGCATTTTGGCCGGAATAACCGTAATGTCATATCTTAAATCTTTTTTCTTTTTGAGCCGGCGATAAACATCGTAAACCCCGAAACATTCAGGACGTTTAACGCTTTCAAACCATTGCTGGTCATAAAGAACCGGCTGCATTTCGTTCAAAAATCTGGTTTCCGGCTTTTTTTTGCTAATTAACAGACTGATTTTCATAATTTTATTTGAGCGCCCAAGAGGTTTCGACATACCATTTTTTAATATTTTGAAAACGATCGTTGGGCGTGTTTAAAAATTTGTCATTGAATCCGCCAAGATCTTTAGTGCTGACATAGAGATATTTGGGGGAATATAAAGGAATATACGGCAGATCCTGGCTTATAATTGACTCCAAAGTTTTTAGTTTAGCCTGACGTTCGTCAGGATCGGCGGTTTGGCGGATTTCTTCCATTAATTTATCGGCTTGCGGGTTGCCATAAATCGCCAAGTTAAGTCCGGGATAAAATTTTTGGGAGGAATGCCAGAAAGAAAAAAGATCTTCTTTGTTGACCGGGTTGATGCCGAAAAGAATCATTTCATAATCACGGGAACGGATTACCTGATTGATTATGTCGTTAGGATTTAAGACAAGAAGATTCAGTTTTACGCCGATAGCTTCCCAGTCCGATTTGATAATTTCCGCTGTTTTAATCAAAAAATCAATTTGGGGAACAACCATATTAAATTCCAATTTTTTTTCTCTGATGGCGGCCATGTCCGGGGTGCTGGTGGTTGTTACGGGATTATCAATTTCCACAGCTTCACCGTTAAACACCTTTTGAATGATCTGGTTTTTATCAACGGCCTGGCTTAAGGCAAGGCGGATATTTTTATCTTTAAGATTAGAATTGATATTCTGGTTGAAGAAAACGGCGTAATAGTCGGACATCACAATGCCTCTGATAGTTTTGCCTAAAGACAGATTTTTGATTTTATCCGGGCTGACGCCGTCAAAACCGTCAATTTCTCGGCGGTTGAAAGCGCTGATTAAATCATCTTCGTTTTCATAAAATTTAAAAATAAATTTTTCAATGTAAGGTTTTTGGCTGGCATAGTTTTTGTTGATAATCAGTTGGTATTGGGTGATGAATCCGTCTTTCTCTTTGGCAAAGCGGTCATATTTATACGGGCCGCTGCCTACCGGTTCCAGATTGTAATTTGAAAGCCGGAGATTGGCAGTCGGAATTTTTCCGAAGATATGCTGAGGGATAATCGGCAGATTACGAAGGTTGTCGGTGAAAAAGACATAGGGATTGCGGAGGATAAATCTAATCTGCAGTTCGCTGACTCTTTCGGCGACTATTCCTTGCCAGGACTGGAAAAGCGGAGAATGGGTATCCGGATCCTGGATGGTTTTAATTGTGAAAAGAACATCATCGCTGGTAATCGGCTGGCCGTCATCCCAAACAAGATTCTGTTTAAGTTTGACCACATAATTCGTTCCTTCTTCAGGCTGGGATTTGCCAATCAGTTCAGAAAGCGGACTATAAACCAAAGAGGCGATATCCCGGTCTACTTCATTGCTGGAAATTATGGGATTGATAAAAATCGGCTGGCCGATTTTTCCTTCTATATATTGTCCGCCCTTTTTGGGAATTAATTCAATTCTGTTTTGAAAAGTGAGCACCAGCCAAAAAAAAGAAGAAACCAAAAAAACCAAAATTGTCCCAATAAAGATATTGCGTTCAAATCGCGTGAACGAATTTATAATTTTTTTGATCATTAAAGATTGTTTCAGTCTACAATATAAGTTTCAGAAGAGATAAGGCGATAAAAATGATGGCTAAAATAATGGTTCCGTAAAAAATAATTTTCTCCAAACCTCGTCTGGTCTGATAGGATCCGGCTTCGCCTCCGCCGCCCATAATCCCCGATAAACCGGAAGAACGTTCTTGGAGCAGAATCAAAATTATCAATAAAACAGCAACGATTATTTGTGCGATGACTAACATATTGAACTAAGTTTTAATCGCCCAATTTGGTTGAGAGATTAACTAGAATATTAACGAAACTAATAATGATAGTAGCGAGAATAAGGGGACTTAGTCCATTTATAGTAATGCTTGGGCTGAATTTGTCAAGTAGGTAAAGAATGCCGGCGTTGATAACAAACGCCAGAATTCCGAAAGTCAGGGTTATTAAGGGCGCTAAGACAAGTTTTAAGACCGGCCGGATAAAAATATTGAATAAAGTGATGATGGCGGCCGCGATTATCAGATCCGTAAGATTTCCTGCAAAATTAAAACCTCCGATAAGATTAGCCGCGACAAGAATCGCTACGGCATTAACGATTATGAATAAAATTATTTTAAAGATGAGTTTCATATTATATTATCCAGAGAGGCAAAAGATTATTGCCGGTCATTTCTTTGGGCTGAGGGAGCCCCAATAAATCCAAAATAGTGGGAGCGATATCAGCCAAAGTGCCGAGATTCTGGGTTTCGGCTTTTTGGGTTTCGGCTTCGCTTTTCCCTTGCCTACCGCCTGCCTGCCGGTCAGGCAGGGCAGGCAGGATTTTTTCAAATTCTTTGCCTATTAAATAAATGGGAACAGGATTGGGGTCGTGCTTGGTTTCCACCAGGCCAGTCAAGGGGTCAAGCATCCTTTCTATATTACCATGATCGGAAGTGATAATCATTATGGTGCCGGGTTGGGCTAAGACGGTTTTTAAAAGCCGGCCGATTTCCTGGTCGATAATCTTGATGGCTTTGACGGCGGCTTCGTAATTTCCGGTATGGCCCATAGTATCCGGATTAGCGTAATTTGTCAGAATAAAATCATAAACGTTTTCATTCACCGAATTGATCGTCCGGTCGGTGATGGTTCTGGCCATCATTTCCGGGAATTGATCATAATGAGGAGTATTTATTGAAGGGACAAGAATACGATATTCGTTCGGGAAAGGTTCTTTGCGGTAGCCGTTGAAGAAAAAAGTCACGTGGGCATATTTTTCGGTTTCGGCAATCCTAACCTGCATTTTGTTGTGGTCGGATAAAACTTTTCCCAGGGGCTCATTAACTGATTCCGGCGGAGAAACCACGGGCAGATTAAATTTTTCTTCATACTGGGTCATGGTGGTCAAATAAAGATTGGAAAATTTTTTCACGGGAAAATTCGGAAAATTAGGATAGGCAAAAGCCGCCACAAGCTGGCGCGGGCTTTCTTCCCGAAAATCAAAGAAAATGACGGCATCGTTATCTTTAATGGGATGCGAAGAGCCGATGACGGCCGGTTCCACAAATGAATCATTGAGATTCTGATTGTAAGTTTCGGTTAAAATTTCCTGATAGTTGGCAACGGTTTTCCCTTCGCCAATTAATACTTTATAAACTTTTTCAGTACGGTCCCAATGCTGGGTGCGATCCAGGGCGTAAAATCTTCCGGAAAGACTGGCAATAACTCCTCGGTTTTTTTCCTGGATAACTTTTTCAAGATTTTTCAGAAGTTCGGGCGCAGATTTTGGCGGGCTGTCACGGCCGTCGGTAAAAAGCTGGAAGTAAACCCGGTCAAAGTTTTCTCTTCTGGCGAATTCCAGAAGGGCGGTTAAATGTTCAAAAGAAGAATGAACATTGCCGGCACTCAAAAGACCAACAAAATGAATATCGGAATTATTTTTTTTGGCGTGAGCAAAAGCATTCTTCAAAATTTGATTTTGGAAAAACTGGCCGTTTTGGATAGCCAAAGAAATTCGGGGAAAATGCTGGTAGAGAACTTTGCCGGCGCCCAAAGTGAGATGGCCTACTTCGCTGTTGCCTTCTTCTCCCCAGGGCAAGCCGATGGCGATGCCCGAAGCCTGAAGGCAGCCGATAGGGAACCTTCTTTTAATGCTTTCTATGATTGGAGGTTTGGCCGCATATATAGGATTGCTTTCGTCATGACCGCCGATTCCCCAGCCGTCTAAAATAACCAATAGAACATTTCTTTTCATAAAATTTTTTTAGGAAGCGTTGAGGATATCAATATCCTGCTGAAAGTTGTTGGCTTGCTGGACTACGTTATAACCGTAAACATTAAGACAGGTATAGCGGTTCCATCTTCCGCCGCAATAATATTTGGCAGCCGCTATTTTTTCGTTATTAGCCGCGCCGGCATCTTTTAAATAAAGGGCGGCGGCCAAAAAAGCATCGGCATTATTCCAAGGATTGGCAGGATCGTGCCCCATAATCGCGCTGATGTCGTCGCTATAAATATGCCAAGTGGAGGGTAGAAATTGAGCGGGCCCCATAGCTCCGCCATAAAGTCCGTCTTTGTTGGGGCAAGACACCATAATGGCATCTGCATTGCCTATGTTGAGTTGTGAAATCAAAGCGAGAAACAAATCAACATCGCTTTTATAACTGCCATCCGACTGCTTTTTTGGATTTGGATTCATGGCGGTTTTATAACTGCAGCGGCCGACATTTTGGCCCAAAGCGGATTCTCTATCTAGAATTGCAAGGACTAAAGCCGCTCTCACCCCAGTCGCATCTTCGGCTGCCTTTGCCAGAGTATAGGCCTTATCAAAAGTCAGTTCTCCGCCGCCCAATAATTCAAAGATTTGGTTTCTGATTTGGGCGGCTGTTTTTTTGGTTTGGGCGACCAGGGTTTGGTATACCGATTCTTTGCCTTTGGTTTCTTTTAAAATTTCATTTTTTTGAGATTGAGTTTGCTGGATCGTTTGTTTTTGACTGGCTTGGTAGGCTTTCAAGGTTTTGGCGTCATTTTTTTCCAAAGCCAGCTGTTCTTTCTGATCCAAAAGATTATTTTTGAGCTGGACTACTTTATCTACGGTTATCCGGAGATTGTCCTGAACGAGCATTAAATTATTAATGTTGCCGAAGAAATCCGAAAGATTGGGACTGGCAACAAAAATTTCCATTAAACTTTGGCTTTCGTTTTCGTAAAGATTCTGAAGCACCTGGGAAAGAGCCTCTTTATTAAAAGAAATATCATTTTCGGCGGAAGTAATTTTTGACTGGGTATCTCCAATTTCTTGATTGAGTTTTTCCAGATTTATATTGACGGCTTTAATCTGGAGATTGAGTTTGCCGATTTTGGATTCCAGAGTTTTGATTTCGTTTTTGAGGGTTTGGCCCTGTTTCTGGTATTGATCGATGGCATTTTCGTAATCTGATATTTGTTTTTCAAGATCCGAAAGCTGGTTTTCCAGCTGCTGTCTTTGGGCGTCGGTTTGAGTATTGGCCGCTAAAGTCAGCGAAGGGAATTTATAAACCGGAGCGTAAACAAAACTGAAAAGAAAAAAAGTAATTACTACCAAAATAACGGCGGATTTTAAGCCTTTGGTCAAAGGAAAATATTTTTGGTGGTAATAAGAGAGATTAAGAATACGAGGTTTTTTGTTATGAACGTCACGCATAATATTAAAATTATTTCTGCTTCATAATGTATATAACGAAAAAAGCCCTTGAAAAGGATTTTCTCCTTTAATTTTAGCAAAAAAATCAGGAGTAAGCCAAAATACAAAAGCCGCCCTTTCGGGGGCGGCTTGAATTTCAATCAGGCATTTATTTTGCCGGTGTTTATTTGGCGGGAGGAGTTTTGGGGGCGGCCGGGGTTTTGGCTGCGGGAGTGCCAGCGGTGGCCGGGGCTGCCGGAGTTCCTTCAGGAGAAACAGCACCTTCGGCCGGAGTGGCTTCCTTAACCGCTTCTTCTTCGGGCTTGGCTTCAATAACCGTGGCAACAATCATTTCCGGGTTGATAGAAATTTTTAATTTGTCGCTCAGTTTAAGATCTTTAACCAGAATGCTTTTTTTGATTTCATCAAGCGATGACAAATTTATTTGGAAGTGGTGGGGAAGATCTTGAGGGTAGGCTTCAACTTCAATTTCCTGAAGAGTTTTGACTAAAATGCCGCCGAAATTTTTAACCGCCGGCGCTTCGCCGATAAATTCAATAGGAACAGGAATCTTGATTTTTTCGGTTAATTTTATTTGATAAAAATCAACATTCAATATTTTTTCCGAAATCGGATCAGAAACAACATTGTGGATCATAACCGGGATTTTTTTATTGTCTTCAGTTACAAGATTAACGATGGTGCTTTCACCGGCTTCCTTGAAAACTTTTTGAAATTCTTTAGCCAAAAGAGTCAAATGCAAATTTTTTACTCCATGTCCGTAAAGCTCGGCCGGAATTAAATCCTGCTGTCTGAGGGTTTCTACTTTTTTACCAAAAATATTTCTGGTTTGGACTTTAAGTTCCATATGTCTTTATAAATTAGTAATTTGTAAGTTAATAATTTATTTTTTATTTTTTTTCTTCCTTTCCTTTTTGATTGTGGGTTTGGCTTTAGATTTCCTGGTCTTGAATCTTTCTACTCTTCCGGCAGTGTCAACCAATCTTTTTTCTCCTGTATAAAAAGGATGGCAGCCGCTGCAGATTTCAACATGAATTTCCGGCTTGGTGGCGCCGACAGTGAATGTTCTTCCGCAGCTGCACTTTAATTTAGCTTCGGGATAGTATTTGGGATGAATGTCTTTCATAATAATGGGTATTATCTTAACATTAAATTTCTATTTTTGTAAATAGCATCATTTTTGCTTGACCCCGTTAGAAACCTTTGCTAAAAATAATTTTTGGGAAAAATTATTTTTACTAATCAATAATTACGGCGCAATCTAATTCTTTTGATTTGCCAAATCATTAGGAATGATACCGCAAACCAGGTTTCTAACGGGGTTGACAAGACCTTTATAATTCTGATATTTTTATGTATACTTAATCGTAGATGCGATTACGGTATTTGAATGTTCTTTCATAAACTTTAACTTTTAAAAAGTTAAATAATTTTTTGGTTGTCCTATCTGTTTTATTGAGAGTTTGATCCTAGCTCAGAATGAACGCTGGCGGCGTGGATAAGGCATGCAAGTCGATCGGTCTTTTGTTGTCCCGATGCAAATCGGGATGATAAAAGATAGAGGCGAACGGGTTAGTAATACCTTGGTACATACCGTAAAGTTTGGCACAGCTCGTCGAAAGACGGGGTAATTCCAAATGGTTTTTAATCTCGCGAGAGATTAAAGTAAAGTTCCGATGTAAA